>WSSedL1CaDRAFT_10000559_pt1 | contig 25974 bp, 22 predicted proteins | sample WetSurSL1Cattail_FD_9464 | JGI IMG/M metagenome (IMG submission 9464)
GGGCGTGCTCTTGAGAATGCGCCTGTATGTGTGATGCACCGGATGAACTGCTTTAACTGCAGTTGGCAGTGTATCCACCGTATCCGGGAGAATGAACCTTTTCCCTGTATTCAAAACGTTTCTCTTGATGCGGTATGGGAAAGTGTTTCCGGTCTGATATAGAATAATATTGCAGTATCGATACGTGATGGTATCAATTGAATACGGAGGGTGTCAAAGCTGTTAGGAAACTGGCTAAATGAAAGATAACTTAGTATAATATAGATTGGATTTATGTGGCAATAAGGATTCTGAATTAACGGGGTGCAGTTATGTTTAAAGGCAAGACACTTTTAATCACCGGTGGGACAGGCTCATTCGGAAATGCGGTGCTGAAAAGATTCCTGAATACGGATATTGCTGAAATCCGCATATTCAGCCGTGATGAAAAGAAACAGGATGACATGCGGCTTGAACTGAATAATGACAAGGTTAAGTTTTATATTGGAGATGTAAGGGATTATAACAGTATCAAGTATGCGCTTGCCGGCGCTGATTATGTTTTTCACGCCGCGGCGCTCAAACAGGTGCCTTCGTGCGAATTCTACCCTATGGAAGCAGTCAGGACGAATATTATCGGTGCGGAGAATGTATTGAATGCCGCTGTTGCCTGCGGTGTTAAAAAAGTGATTGTTTTAAGTACGGATAAGGCGGTATATCCGATTAACGCCATGGGAATTTCCAAGGCGATGATGGAAAAGGTAATGGTTGCCCGCTCAAGGAATCTGGACGAAAACGTCATTACATTATGTGGTACCAGGTATGGAAATGTTATGGCTTCACGAGGCTCTGTGATTCCGCTTTTTATTAAGCAGATCAGGGAAGGGAAGCCACTGACGGTAACTGATCCCAATATGACCCGGTTCCTGATGTCCCTGGATAATGCGTTGGATCTTGTATTGTACGCTTTTGAACATGGCAGGCAGGGGGATATATTTGTACAAAAGGCTCCGGCCTCAACGATATTCGACCTGGCTAAGGCATTGCTTGAGCTTTTTAATGCGAACAATGATATCAGAGTCATTGGTACGCGTCACGGGGAGAAGCTTTATGAGACGCTGCTGACGAGGGAGGAAATGGCCGGATCGGAAGATATGGGCGATTATTTCAGGATACCTGCCGATAACAGGGATTTAAACTATAATAAATACTTTGTCGAAGGAACATCCAGGGTATCCGAATTTGAGGATTATAATTCGCATAATACAGTCCGTCTGGATATTGAGGAAATAAAGAAGCTGCTGTATAAACTGGATTATATTACAAAAGAGCTCCAAGACTATGCTCTTATTTAAGGATTACAATTCGCACAATACATTCCGTCTGGATATTGAGGAAATAAAGAAGCTGCTGTATAAACTGGATTATATTACAAAAGAGCTCCAAGACTATGCTCTTATTTAAGGATTATAACTCGCACAATACAGCCCGACTGGATATTGAAGAAATAAAGAAGCTGTTGTTAAAGCTGGACGATATTACAAAAGAGCTTCAAGACCGGTCTTTATATGAAGGATTTTAATGGGTATGCATATTAATCTGCAAATCAATCTGCAAATTAATCGGCAAGGTGACCCGGAAAGAGTATGGCTATGAAAAAGATACTTGTAACAGGTTCCGGTGGTTTTATCGGTAAAAATTTGCTGGAGGCGCTATCCAGAATTACCGATGTTGAAGTCAAAACCTTTGAAATGAACGATAACGTGGAAACACTTTTTGCATATGCCACAAAGAGTGATGTCATTTATCATCTGGCAGGAGTAAACAGGCCGCAGAATGATGATGAATTTATCCACGGAAACTATGCACTCACAAACATGCTTGTTTCCAGGCTGCGGGAGCAGGAAAAAACGCCTGCGATTGTTCTGGCCTCCTCCATACAGGCAGTGCTTGACAATCCGTACGGGATCAGTAAGAGACAGGCGGAGAATGCGGTTGCAGGCTACTCGGAGCAGACAGGCGCAAAAAGCTATATATTCAGATTGCCGAATGTATTTGGCAAATGGTGCAGGCCAAACTACAATTCTGTGGTGGCCACCTTTTGCCATAATATTTCTCATGGCCTTGACATAAGCATTTCCGATCCGGATAGAAAATTGAAGCTGGTGTATGTTGATGATGTTGTGAATGCCTTTACCGGTATTTTAGCGGGAAACCGATCCGGTCTTGCTCAGGACGATGATGGCTTTTACACGGTTCGGAGGGTATTTGAAACAACGCTTTCCGGATTGGCGGATAGAATTTATCAATTGGGGGATATCCGGAAGACCGGCGTGCTGCCGGATTTGTCGGATGAATTTATGCAATGTTTGCATTCCACTTATATATCTTATATTGATAAAAATGAATTATCCTATGCGGCAGATATGAAGTCGGATAACAGGGGAAATCTTTTTGAACTGATCCGTTCCAAACACAGCGGACAGATATTCATCTCCCGCTCTTATAAGAACATTACCAGGGGGAACCATTATCATGACAGCAAGGTGGAAAAGTTCTGTCTGGTACAGGGTGAGGCGGTAATAAAGCTTAGAAATGTTTTAAGCGATGAAATAATTTCTTATACTGTTTCTGATAAAAGAATTGAAGTAGTCGATATTCCGCCGGGATATACACATTCCATTGAGAACCTTGGAGATGGTGAAATGATTGTTATTTTCTGGTCGAGCCGGCTTTTCGATCCGGAAGATCCGGATACTTATTATAGAGAAGTTTAGAGAAGTATAATGAGGTGCGATAATGAAAAAAACCAAAGTTATGACGATATTGGGAACAAGGCCGGAAATTATCCGCTTGTCTGCTGTTATAAAGGCTTTTGACAAATACTTTGAGCATATTCTGGTTCATACCGGACAAAACTGGGATTATGAACTGAATGAGATTTTTTTTAAGGAACTGGAATTAAGGAAGCCGGATCATTTTCTTAACGCAGCAGGCGGGGATCTTGGCGAAACCATGGGAAACATTATTGCCAAAAGCTATAAAGTATTGCAGCAGGAAAAACCGGATGCATTGCTGGTGCTCGGGGATACCAACAGCGCTCTGAGTACAATTCCGGCGAAAAGACTTAAAATACCTATTTTTCATATGGAGGCCGGTAACAGGTGCTTTGACCAGAATGTTCCGGAGGAGATTAACCGCAAGATCGTCGACCATATCAGCGACATCAATCTTCCATATACTGAGCACAGCAGGCGTTATCTTCTGAGTGAAGGCTTCAGGAAGGAGCATATCCATGTAACCGGGTCTCCCATGCCTGAGGTGCTTCAAGCATACAAGAAGCAGATCGATGAAAGTGCGGTTCTGGATAAGCTGGGACTTGCCACGGGACGATACATTATTGTCAGCGCGCACAGGGAAGAGAATATTGACATACGAAATAACTTTGATTCCCTTGTTGACGCGCTTAACCAGGTAGCTGTCGAGTTCAGGCTCCCTGTGATTTATTCAACACATCCCAGAAGTCTTAACAGGATAAAGGAAAGGGGTGTTGTATTTGATACGCTCATTAAGAATTTACCTCCGTTTGGCTTTTTTGATTATAACAAACTCCAGAAGAATGCTTTTTGTGTATTGTCAGACAGTGGAACACTTAGTGAAGAGTCTGCGATTATGCAGTTCCCGGCGGTACTGATGCGGACAAGTACGGAAAGGCCCGAGGTGTTGGACAAGGGATCGATTGTCATTGGCGGGATTGACGGTGATAGTATACTCCGGGCCATCCATATTGCAAGGGACAGTTTTTTTGACGAAACGCATAGAGAATTACCCGTGGATTACAGGGATACAAATGTGTCAATGAAGGTTGTAAAGCTTGTAGAGAGCTATATCAAAATCATTAACAGGGTTGTCTGGTACAAGGATTAAGACGCCAGGCGTTAGGGGTTAAAGGTATATATGAAAATTCTTGTTGTGTGTCAATACTTCTGGCCGGAGCCATTCAGAATCATGGATGTGTGCCAGGGCCTCCGTGAGAAGGGACATGAGGTAACAGTCCTTACAGGGATACCGAATTACCCTGAAGGGAAGTTTTACAAAGGGTATGGTATTTTTCATCCTTTAAAAGAAGTTCATTATGGAATCGAGATCGTAAGAATTCCGCTTATTCCCCGGCGAAGAGGCAAAGGCATGCAACTTATGCTTAATTATTTGTCGTTTGCTGTCCTGGCAACGATCCTGGCGCCATTTGTCTGCCGGGGAAGCTATGATATTATTTTTACTTATCAACTATCACCTGTGACGATGTCGCTTCCGGCAATTTTCCTTAAGAGACTGAAAAAGGCTCCATTGATCCATTATGTCCTTGATTTATGGCCCGAAAGCATGGCGGCTGCAGGGGGTACAGGTGAAGGCGGAACCTATGGGCTGATGGGCAAAGTGGTGTCTTTTATTTATAAAAGATGTGATTTAATTCTGACATCCTCCAGAGGATTCATTCAAATGATTATATCAAGAGGAGCAGACCCGGAAAAGGTCGAATATTGGCCGCAGTGGGCGGAAGATATTTTCGCCGTGAACGATTCCTGCACTGAAATCGAAGCGGGTATGTTCGTCAGGGCAAAGGTTACAGAGAAGATAGTTACTGAAAAGACAGCTATAGAGACAAAAGCGAAAACGACAGAGATTAAAGCGAAAACGATAGAGACAAAAGAGACAGCTACAAATATAGAAGAGATAGCTACAAATATAGAAGAGATAGCGATAAATACAGAAGAGACAGCTATAGAGACTAAAGAGAAAACGATAGAGACTAAAGAAACAGCTATAGATATTGAAAAGCCAGTTGCAGGCGAACTAAAAACCCATGAGCTTCCGGAAATGAAACCGGACGATTTCAAGATTGTTTTTGCCGGTAATATCGGCGAAGCCCAAGGGTTCGGTACATTGCTTGAAGCGGCGGAGCTGTTGAAAAAAGAAAAAGGCAGGAGTATTCAATGGATTATCCTCGGTGACGGCAGATTAAAATCATGGGTTGAACTGGAAGTGAACAAAAGAGGATTGATGGATGTTTTTCATCTTATGGGAAGAAAGCCTGTGGAGGAGATGCCTTATTACTATGGTCTGGCAAGTGCACTTCTGGTCTCTCTGAAAAATGAGGAATTATTTTCGCTGACATTACCTGCAAAAGTACAATCCTATCTTGCATCCGGGAAACCGGTCATAGCAGCCTTGAATGGAGAGGGAGCCCGCATTGTAACGGATGCGGATGCCGGTTTCGCATGCCGGGGAGAGAATGCGGCCGAACTGGCGAAGTTGATTTCAGACATGAGCAGGATGCCCTTGGAAGAGCTTGTAGAAATGGGCAAAAGGGGCAGAGCTTATTTCGATAAAAACTTCAGCCGAAGAATTCTTTTAGATAAATTAGATGTATATATTTCCCAAACAACTAATATTAAAACTTAATTTCAAAATGCAACTGACACTCTTTTTGGGGCCGATTTGCTGTATAATGATATGGAAGTATATCTGACTATAGCTATCCATACCTGATTTTGCATTTGACATACTGGCTTAAGCAGTTAAAATAGATATGTTAAAGCTATTAGATTGTGAGGGTAATGGAGAATGAAAAGGCTTTTTGATATAGTTATATGTTCAATAGTTTGCATTATTGGATTGCCATTCATGCTTGTTTTAGTGCTGCTCATCAAGCTTACCTCACAGGGACCTGTCTTTTTCAGGCAGAGAAGGATTGGACATGGAAGGAAGGAATTTTATATATTGAAATTCCGTACCATGTATACGGGTACCCCCTCAAATGTACCGACACATCTGCTTGAGAAACCGGATGCGTTTATTACCCCTGTTGGCAGAGTTTTGAGAAAGACAAGTCTGGATGAGCTGCCGCAGCTTTTTAATATAATAAAGGGCGAAATGAGCCTGGTCGGGCCAAGGCCGGCTCTGTACAATCAGGATGATCTGATAATGCTCCGGGAACAGTATGGTGTGCATAAAATGAGGCCGGGGCTGACCGGCTGGGCGCAGGTGAATGGCCGTGATGAACTGGAAATACCGGTGAAAGTAGAGTATGATAGATATTATGCAGAGAACTGGTCTGTCTTACTTGATTTTAAGATATTGCTCCTGACTGTGCTCAACGTTATAGGACGCAAAGGGGTTGTTGAAGGCAGGCGGGAAATGGGGCAAAAGGGTTAGAACGGGAACAGGGACATAGGAATAAGTATGAGATTTTGCAATAATTAAAATTGGTGAAGGTAGATTAGAGAGCAGGTGAGGTCAATTGAAACAGAGAATAAGAGCGAATGCTTTGATCATACCGGATATCATCCTTATTAATATATCGTTTCTGGCGGCTTATTTACTGCGCTTTGACGGCAGTTGGGCAGGCATTGACAGTTATTTTAAGGAAGATATGCTGCATCTTGCAATAGTGGCTACAATTATTAAAATGATTTGTTTCCTTGCTTTCAGACTGTATGAGTCTTTGTGGAAATATGCGGGTGTATATGAGCTGACAAAGGTAGGATTGGCTGCGGGAGCCGGGAATATCATCATGCTCGGTTATGTATTCCTTACAAGGGCCAGCGTTCCCAGAAGCATATTTATCATTACACTGATGATTGATATTATTCTGATTGGCGGTATCAGACTCAGTTACAGGGTATTTAGAAGAGTCATCAAGGGAGAGGTCATCAAGTTAAAGGATCAGAAGCGTATACTCATTATCGGCGGCGGCGATGCCGGAGCCATCATTATCAAGGAAATGCTTGCGCATAATGAACTGAAAAGCAAGCCTGTTGCGATCATTGACGATGACATTCAAAAGGCCGGCAGGGAAATAAACGGAGTTCCGATTCTGGGCGGACGAGAATTGATATCCAAGGTTGTAACGAAAAAGAATATTGATGAGATTATATTGGCAATCCCTTCAGCAGTGCGTAAAGATATAAATGAAATATTCAATATTTGTTCAGAGACGGACTGTAAAGTAAAGATACTGCCTTCTGTTTCCCAGCTGATTGATGAATCCGTTGTAATGCAGAAGGTCAGGGATGTTGATATTGAGGATCTTCTGGGGCGTGAACCGGTAAAGCTGGATATTGAAGAGATATCGACCTATCTGAAGGGTCAGACCATATTGGTGACGGGAGCAGGCGGTTCAATTGGTTCGGAGCTTTGCAGGCAGCTTGCTTCTTTTGATCCCGCGGAGCTTGTACTGTTGGACAATTATGAGAATAACCTTTTTGATGTTCAGAATGAGTTGATTTATGCTTATCCCGATTTGAAGCTCGTATCGGTCATAGCTAATATCAGGGAGAAGCCCAGGCTTGAGAGTATATTTGCCCAATATATGCCTGATGTTGTTTTTCATGCGGCTGCGCACAAGCATGTGCCGCTTATGGAAGCAAACCCGACGGAAGCCATCAAGAATAACGTATTCGGCACGCTGAATGTAGCTGAATGTGCAGATAAGTACAAGGCAAAGCAATTTGTGCTTATTTCCACGGATAAAGCGGTCAACCCCACGAATATCATGGGTGCGACCAAAAGGATCGCCGAATTGATTATTCAGGCGATGGGAAAGCATAGCAAGACCGAGTTTGCGGCTGTGAGGTTCGGAAATGTTCTGGGGAGCAACGGAAGCGTCATACCGTTCTTTAAGAAGCAGATCGAACAGGGAGGACCTGTTACCGTTACACACCCTGATGTTATCCGATACTTCATGACGATTCCGGAAGCGGCTCAGCTCGTAATACAGGCAGGCGCGATGGCAAAGAACGGAGACATATTTGTACTGGATATGGGACAGCCTGTAAGAATATACGATCTGGCACGAAAACTGATAAAGCTTTCAGGCTTTGAACCGGATGAGGATATCAAGATAGAGATTACAGGGCTGAGGCCTGGCGAAAAGCTGTATGAAGAATTGCTGATGGCCGAAGAAGGGTTAAAGGCAACAAGAAATGATAAAATATTCATTGCGCATCCGATCTCTACTGATTTGGGCTTATTGAAAAGAGAACTGGATATACTGAAGGAAATAACCATATCAAGCAATGATGATATATCAGAATATATTAAATCCATAGTTCCCACCTATAATAAAGCGGAAAATGGCGGCTGAGAATATCTTGGCCGCTTTTGCCGTAAATTATTGTTGAATCTGAATATTTAGAATTCTTCTTTATTTTTTATATTTATTTTATATTTGCTTTATTTGTCTTTGCTATAATAAAGAAAAGTACTGGGATGAAGGAAAAGTAGGCGAAAATAATGGGGAAAACGGTTTTAATCATAGATGATGATCAGGATATTGTAAAGCTGATTATGAAGAGCTTAAAATACGAACAATTTGATGTGATTTCTGCATATTCAGGAAAAGAAGCCTTGTCTCTATTGAAAGAAAAACATATGGATTTTATAGTTCTTGATATTATGATGCCTGAGATGGATGGCTTTGAAGTTTGCAGGAACATCAGAAAAAGCTATAACATCCCCATCCTGTTTCTGAGTGCGCGCGACAGTGACATAGACAAGATTATAGGGCTTGAAATAGGCGCGGATGACTATATGACAAAGCCCTTCAGTATTCAGGAGCTTACCACCCGGATTAAAGCTCATTTCAGGAAGATGGACCGGATGTACAAGGAATGGACCGACCTTAGGAAGGATACTGATATCAATAGTCACACAGTTATTTCGCCATTGGTTTTGAATGATAATACATTTGAAGCTTTTTTGAATAAGCAGAAACTTGATTTGTCGGCCAAGGAGTTTCAAATCCTATCCTTCCTGATGCAGCATCCCAACAATGTGTTAACCAGGGAACAGATATACGAAAACGTTTGGTGCGATGAATACGGTGAAATAAACACTGTGACGGTACATATAAAAAATATCCGTAAAAAACTTGGAAGTCAGTATGATTTTATTAAAACTATATGGGGCGTAGGGTATAAGTATGTTGAAGGAAAGGAATCTGTATGAAGCTGAAAATAAAGCTTCCTTTTATATTTCTGCTGATGCTTGTATTGATAAGTGTTTCAAGTGTGTTATATATAAAAAATTTCGTAATGCATCAAGAACCGCTTAACGGGTACAAAATAAAAGACAACTATGCTGCCGGTTATATAAAAATAGCAGAGGACATCACCAGGTTGTATCCGGATATGAATGAAATTGGCGATTATTTGAAGCTGATTTCGGAAAATCAGGATATCTCACTTAAGTTATATAATTATGATTTATCAGAAGAAATACTGTCTTATCCCAAGGCTTATTACAAATTCGGATTGTCGAAGTACTATGTTCCTGTAAAAACAAATGACAGCAAGGCAGCGTTTTTTTTAGAGGTGCTCAGGCATACCTATGGAAAGGAATTAATCTGGCAAATATACGAAGTGAGTATCTTTATGCTTATTCAAATGGGTCTTCTGTTTGTTATATTAACAGTGTATTTACACTATAATATTACAAAACCGATGCAGCTGTTGAATTTAAGACTGGAAAGTGTAAATGTTGGGCGCTCCCACAGCTCCAGATACTTAAAAAGGAAGGATGAAATTGGAGAACTGTACAATCATTTCAATGGGATGGAGGAAAGGCTTCATCAGGCAAACAGGGAACAAATCGATATGATAGCGGCTATTGCCCATGATTTAAAGACTCCGTTGACGACAATAAATGGCTTTGTGGAACTGCTTGCCATACAGAAAGATCTTGCAGAAAAGGAAAAGCAGGAATACTATGCTTTAATTCTAAAGAAATCCAGACATATTACGGATTTAATCAATGATTTTTCCAGGTTTACACGGGATGAGCTTGAACTGGAAATAATAGAAATGAAACCTGTTGAAGCTGTGAAACTGTTTGAAAACATTGCTGCGGAGTATGAAACTGAATTATCCGGACTTGACTATGAACTGGAATGGAAACATTCCTTCAACCTGAACCATCGCTTTACGATTAATGAACATATGATACGTCGGGTTTTTGGAAACCTTTTCGGTAATATTGTAAGATACGGAGAAAGGAAGGATCTGAAAGTATACATGAATGGCAGTGTCAGCGGGCACTATGCCTAGCAAATAAGACGTTTATAGGAAAGTTTTTGGATTGGTTTAATCATTTGTTTGATCTGCTACGAGTGAGCTTAGTATTGTTTCTCTTATGGGAATCATATTGCTTATGGGTCTGGTTGCTAAAAATGCAATTTTGCTGATTGACTTTGCAAAGCAGAGACGCAGGAAAGGGATAGAATGTGACAATGCGCTGGTGGAGGCGGGTACGATACGTTTGCGGCCCATCCTGATGACAACCCTTGCTATGATTTTCGGAATGCTTCCTATTGCGCTGGCAAAGGGGACAGGTACTGAAATGCGTGCACCAATGGCATATGCTGTAATCGGTGGACTAATAACATCTACAATTCTAACCTTGTTCGTAGTACCTGTAATCTACAGCTTAATTGATGATTTGAAAAAAAAGTTTGTCAGGCCATCCTCAGCTGAACCCGGGATAAAGCAGAGGAGACTCTAGATCTGGAAAATATAACGATCTATCCTATGCAGACTTTTTAATATATAATAAGTATATTAGTTTAGAGAATTCAAGTAATACCTTCACTATTTATTCGAAAGGAGGAGCAATGTGAGAAAACTGATTGCATTAACAATTACTGTAATAATGTTGTTATTCCCTGCCCAGGTTTTAGCTGATTCCGCTGGGCCACTCTCATTTGAACGGGCAAAATCCTTACTGGCATTGAACAACAATACCGTAAAAAAACTGCAAAGGGCGGAGAGAGACGCACAGGAGCAGTATGAAAGTGCCAGGCTGGAATGGAAAAGTAAGGATGTCAATGGGATGACGTATACATATAAAAACAAAGAATACTATTATCATTATAACGCTGATACCCGGGATACTTTAACGAAATATCAACAGTTTGTTCCGGAGCAGCTCAAATATGTATGGGAGGCAACAGCAGATAAACTAACGATCACCCAAAACACTCTGAATGCTGCCTTACGCAGTGTTTTTCTGGGGGTATACAACGCTCAGGAGGATTTGGAGTTAAAGCAGAGACAGTTGGAGTATGCAACGGATGTCAACCATCAGGACCAGCTGAAGCTGAAGAACGGGATCATAACCGAGCTGGATCTGGAGGAATCGGATTATAATTTACTGAAGGCTCAGAAAGCGAAAGACGCTTCGCAGCGGAATTATGAAAATGCAGTCCGAACCTTTAACCAGTTTGCGGGGTTACCTTCGAGTACTCAATACACACAGATAACCTATGGAGAATCTCTCAAAAATACTAATTGGAAGCCTGTGGATGAATATGTTGAGATTGCTTTAAAAAGCCGTTTTGATGTTGTAGATGTGCAGAAGCAGATTGCATTGAAGGAACTGGACAAGAAGCTGACGGAAGCAGGTACCGCGTACAAAATGAATACGACGGATCAGGACACCTATGCATCGCTGCTGACGGAGATTGAAAACCTGAAATTGGATCTGGAAGAGCAAAAGTTGATTGTTGCAAATGAAGTGAGAAATGCATATACCGACGTCATTAAGGCTGGGAAAAGCCTGAATAACATGGGGAACACGCTGAAGCTGCAGCAGAGCAGCCATAATAAAATGAAGGAAAGATATGAAGCGGGAATGATTTCCAGGAACACATTGACACAAAGCGAACTGGGGCTGCAGCAGGTGGAAAATTCCTATAATCTGATGCTTTTTGATTACAACACAAAGATAATGAAATTCAACAATGCAACCGGTATCGGACCGGAATATTAAGAGGTGCTATATGAAAAAATTAATTTTAATGATATTATTGTCGGTTATGATTTTTACTTTGGGTATTCCGGCTGCGGCAGAGACGACCGGAGACGCATCGGCTGCTTCTTCAGAGGGCTCCTCTCTTATTCCCGGCGTTGCATATACGATTGCGCAATTGCAGGAAATGGCGGTTAAGAACAGTAGACAGGCTCTTATAGACGATGTGGACATTAAAAAGATGGAAATGGCTACGAGAACGGTATATTCAGACACAACCTCCATGAGCGACACGATTCTCAGCGTTACAAAACCGATGGAGAGCAAGCTGAACCTTGCTAATGCAAAGCTGGTCAAGCAGGATAATTTAAACCAATTAAAAGCAGATGTATATAAAAATGCAATGAATATACTGCTTGCTTTAAAAGAGATTGAACTTCAGGAACAAAAACTGGTCATATCGGAAGACCGGCTGAAAATGGCGCAAGCAAGGTACGATGCTGCTACGGTTACAGCGGACGAGGTGGATTCTGCCGAATATACTGTAGAGAGCAGCAGGATCAATCTGACAAGCGCCAAAGAAAATCTGAACTCTCTTTACCTCGACCTTAAGAAATTACTCAACCAGTCTTTGAATACGGATCCGGTCAGTATTTCAACCGAACTGAAGCAAGCGGCATTTAAAGAATCTGATGTAAATACGGTATTGAGCGATCTATACAAGACAGAGACTTCTGTTACCAAGGCTGCTATACAGGTTGATATTGCACAGACTGCGATGGATATTGCCGCGAAGCATTACAAGAAGGGCGACAATACCTATGATGGTGCGGTGCTTGATCTGGAAGAAGCCAAATTGGACTTGCTGACAGCCAAGTCATCACTTGACGCAAAAGTAAAGAACCAGTATAACACAGTTTTAAATGCGCTTGATAACGTGGGGCTTGCCGAAAAATATACGGTGTTGACAGAAAAGAAGCTTGCCACTGCACAAACCAAGTATGACAAGGGAACTGTAAACAAAGAAGTTTTAATGTCTGCCCAGGAAGCGTATCTGGATGCCCAATTTTCAAATTTGACTTCAATAACCGACTTTAACAATACGAAAATTGAGTTGGACAATATGTTAGATAGACTATAATGTGATTGTAAGCAACAGTAGGCTGTCTCTTTAGTGGAGGCAGTCTTTTTGTGTATTTTGCTGTAAAATTGCCGTTACAGGTCAGAAGTTTATTGTTACACTATATACAAAGTAAGCAAATGCGCAATATTCTACCAATACACAATAAATATTTCATTTTTGCCTCTGACCTGTAACAAATTGCCGGAACTATTTTTGAGTTAATAACGTCAAAGAACTGGTTATTGTTTGGCAGAATTGGTATAATGAAAAGGATACATAAGATTCCTCTACAGTATATTATGAATGCATAAAGCGATTACATCAAGTAAAAGGAATAAAGATAAAACAAAAGAAAAGAGGTCTTACAATATGAAATTTATATCCAAAATTCTTTCGATCATGCTAATTACAACTATATTATTGACACTTATGACGGATACTGTTGTCGCCGAAACTTCATCGACCGACATTAATACTATGTCGACTGCACTGAACAAACTTAACATATTGCAGGGCAGCAATGGGGATTATCTTCTTAATAATAAAATCAAGAGATCCGAGGCCGCCGCACTAATTATCCGTATGCTGGGCAAGGAAAACTTTGTCCAACAAAATGCGGAACAATTGAAATCTACAAAATATACCGATGTACCCTCCAAGGAATGGTATGCTCCATACGTCGGCTATTGCACCCAGTATAATATTATGGGTGGTTACACTGACGGAAGTTTTGCTCCAAATGATTATGTAAGTGAAAAAGCCTTTATCAAAATGGTCTTATGCGCAATTGGCTATGTTTATAATACGGACTTTGACTGGAGTAATGTCTACCAGAAAGCATTTTCAGCAGGAGTAGTTACAGATCAGGCTTACTCCTCCCAGACCCAGGATAACAGCAATTACCTGCGTTCTGGTGCCGTTAAGCTGATTTTCAACTCGTTGAATGCCCTGAAAAAGGGAACAACGACGAAAATGATATTTGTGCTTGTAGATGAAGGAGCATTTACCCATGACGTCGTAACAGCAAGTGGCATTCTCGGAGCTGACAAACTATCGGAGATCGACCAGATAACTGCAACTGGTTACGATAGTATTGAAATAAATCTGAATGAAGATATTCAAAGTGTAAATACTGCCGACATAACAATTATTGAAACGACTGCAGCTACAACCTCGGCAGTCACCACTTCGGCAGTCACAACCTCGGCAGTTACTACAGCAGCACTTACAGTAAAATCGGCTGCCTGTTCAAATGACAAGATTCAGATAATAACATCAGGTCAAACACCCGGCAAGAGTTACACGATTACAATTAAAAGTGTAAGGGACACTGAAGGAAATATTTCCGGACAACTGACCGGCACATTCACAGGTTATGTAAGGCAGCAGGTCACCTCGGATTTCTTCAAAATCAGTAAAATTGTTCAGGAAGCGGCAAATGTCATTAATGTATATTTTACTCAGCCATTAAATTCAAATTGTGAATCTGCGGCATATTATGAACTGCAGAAAAATGGAGATACTTATGTTGCAGCTTCCTCTCAGAATATTACTGCTAAGAAACTGGAATCCGAGGATAACGCGGTATCCATCTATCTGAACAATGTAAAGCTGACCCAGGGTGAAGAGTTTAGCCTTAATGTAAGCGGAAAGCTGACCAGCAGCTACGGTGTAAAGCTTGGAGAGGGATCCGGTGAAACAATTGAATTTGTAACTACATCGGCAGATACCGGTGAGTTAACGGTTTCGTCCGTTAAAGCATTAACGAGTACAACAGTACGTGTTATTTTCAGTAATGATGTTAATACCAAATGGGCTGAGAAATATTTGAATTATTCCGTATATGATGAGAATGACAAGGAAATTGCAGTAACGAATGCCGTAAAAACAGGTACTGGCAGTAAAAGCGGCAGAACAGTAGTGCTTTCACTGGCCTCCTCCCTTGATGATGATGAGGATTATGAACTAAAGATGGAGTATATCCCGGATATATACAATCAAAGCTTCATTGAAGAAGAAACTTTTTCTTTCTCAGGAGATTACTCCTCTGAAAGTACAAAACTGGAAATCAGCAGTGCGGATTCAGATTATAACAATTGTGTTGTATTGCAATTCAATAAAGCGCTTGATGAATCTACCGCAACCGATACCAATAATTATACGATAAAGGGAGTATCGGACAGCTCCTTCAACACAGCTCCGGCAAAAGCATATTATGACGATACATATGGGGATTATCTGGTTAAGCTGTATCTGCCCGAGGATAAAACCTTCAGCTCTTCAAAAGAATATAAGGTATATGTGACCGGCCTTAAGGATTCTGCAGGAACCAAGTCATCCTTACTCAGCGAGGAATTTGACGGCAGCAGTTACAGCGCTGTGGATCCGCAGATTGCTGATGCCGTGACAGTTTCGAAAGATGCCGTAAAGCTGGCATTCACTTTGGAGATAGCATTTGATATGAATAATATCAGTACTGCGAATTATACGCTGGAATATACCGATGACGGAGAGACCATAAAAATGCAGCCGATAGGTGTCACCTATGTGGACGCTAAAACTCTCATCCTGCGCTTCGATGAACTTGACGCCTCAAAAACATATACGATAAGATTTGATTCAATCAATGACTATTCCGGAGTATATACCAGAACCTCAACAGAGGGTGGGAATACTGCAACGGTGAGATGGGGAAATTAAGACTGAGAAAATTCGGGCGTATGCAATAACATACACTGCCAGCCCCTGCTGGGATGGATATATTTATCATTGAAAATAGCCCGTTGATATGTTAAAAATATATGACAGGCTATTTAACCGACCAGTGTTAATTCTTTTGCATTGTGAGCAAATCGTGATATAATGTGTATAAACATGCCTTGAATTCGTTCATTAACATTGGTTTTAAAGATAGAAGGAGAGTGTTTTGTGAATAAAAAAATTCTGATTGTAGATGATGAAAAAAATATTGTTGACATACTTAAGTTTAATTTGAAAAAAGAAGGCTTCACCACAATAGAGGCCTATGACGGAGAACAGGCAATAGAGATGGCTTTGGCAGAAAAACCCGACCTTATCCTGTTGGATGTCATGCTGCCTAAAATGGATGGATTCACTGTATGCAGAAAACTCAGGCAGTCCATATCGACGCCGATTCTCATGCTTACTGCCAAGGAGGAAGAGGTTGACAAGGTGCTTGGCCTTGAACTCGGAGCTGATGATTATATCACAAAGCCGTTCAGCCAGAGGGAATTGATGGCGAGAGTCAAATCAAACATCAGAAGGTCGTCGCTCGAAGAAAACGATGCGATAAAGGGCAATATGATAAAATGCGGCCTACTGATAATAGATGTTGACAGATATGAAGTTAAAAGGGAAGATGTTACAATTGAACTGACATTAAGAGAGTTTGAACTGGTAAAATTCCTTGCCATGCACCCCGGCCAGATTTTTTCCCGGGAAAACCTGCTTGAAAAGGTCTGGGGCTATGAGTATTACGGGGATGTAAGGACAGTCGATGTAACAATAAGAAGGGTAAGAGAAAAACTGGAAAAGGACCCTTCAAATTGTGAATACATTATGACGAAACGCGGTGTCGGGTATTATTTCAATAAACAGGATAAGTAAGGTACTTTCAAGCGGCCGATGCATAAGCATCGGCGCTTTCAGGTTAAATAAAGGGCGGCCCTGAGGCATCCGATAAGAGGTGTGTATGTTCCCTAAGAGTTTACAGTGGCGGCTGGTAAGCTTTTTTTGCTTAATAACGTTCTGCCTGATCATACCAATTGGTTTATATCTGAACAGCAAGGTTGAAAACCAGTATTACACCAAATTTATAGAGGGAATTGATAAAGGCTTCAAAAACTGGACTATCGATTACAGCAATCCTCCCGCGGGGAAGGAACTGGTAAAAGAGCTGGAGGATAGTGTCGGCCTTTTTTTTGCGAACCTTCCCAATAGAAGCTATATCATTACTGATAAGAACGGTAATATTATTACTGATTTAAATGGTAAATTAGGCACAAATGATATAGAGGTTATGAGTAATCCGCAAGCTGCGCTGAATATCCTTCTAAACTCAGACAACTTTGTAGAGGCAATGCGTGGGAAGGAAGGAAACCGTAAGTTATTGGAACACTATGGGGATCAAAGTTATTTTGATTATGCAAAGCCAATCGGTGATAACATCATTTATTTCAGGTACAACAGGAAAGATTGGGTTGATTTGATCTCCGAATTCAGCAGGATTATTTTCACCTGTGTCATACTGGCACTGGTAACGGCATTTATTGCAGGATATCTTCTTTCTAAAACGATTACAGCCCCGCTTGTTAAGCTAATGCACAGGGCAAATAGTATTGCAGGCGGTGATTTCGGACAAGTACTGGAGGTACAGTCAAGTGATGAGATCGGTAACCTTACGAAGACCTTTAACTATATGGCAGCAAATCTAAAAGATAATCTTACTGAAATTTCGAGTGAAAAAAGCAAAATGGAAACAATCTTAAATTATATGACGGATGGTGTTATTGCTTTCAATCTTCAGGGGGAAATGATTCATACAAATCCGGCCTCTGCGCGCCTGCTCTGCCTGGAGGGGGAGATCATTAATTTCCAGGAATACTGTACCCGGTATGGATTCAAGTATAATTTAGAGGATGTAATTTATCTGCAATCCAAAAGCACCAGCGAAATGAATATCGATATAAATGGGAAGACGATAAAGGTTTACTTTGCGGTGTTTACTGACGAATTGAAGAAACCGGAGGGCGTCATTGCTGTGCTTCAGGATATAACGGAGCAGCAGCGTCTCGAAAATATGCGCAAGGAGTTTGTTGCAAATGTCTCCCATGAATTGAGAACGCCGCTTACCTCCATCAAGAGTTATGCCGAGACTTTACTTGATGGCGCTCTGGATGACAGAGAGACATCTGAAAAGTTCCTTGGCGTCATTAATGCTGAAGCTGACAGAATGACACATTTGGTGAAAGATCTCCTGCAGCTATCCAGACTGGATAATCAGCAGCTTAAATGGAACTTTGAAGAAGTATCCCTGGTTGAATTGGTAAAGAGCGCGGTGGAGAGAATGGAAATGGAAGCCATGGCAAGGCATCAGACATTGAATTGTTACGTAATGGGCGATATACCTCTGATAGAAGCAGATTATGGACGACTGGAGCAAGTAGTCTTCAACATAGTTGGTAATGCGATCAAATATACTCCAGATGATGGCAAGGTCACCGTCTATATCGGTAAAATATACAGTGAGGTTTACTTCAAGGTAGCCGACACAGGAATAGGAATACCCGAAAATGATCTGCCAAGGATTTTTGAAAGATTCTATAGAGTCGATAAAGCCCGCTCCAGAGAAATGGGCGGTACCGGTCTAGGTTTGGCAATAGCAAAGGAAATAGTGGAAGCGCATGGCGGAGCTGTTGCAATAACCAGCCAGGTGGGTCAAGGAACCGAGGTTACCGTACGAATGCCCATAATCCATACAGACTTGGAAAAGTTGAGGTTGTAGGCTTTTTATGTAATTTATTCTTAAATGTCATGTAACGGTATTGTAACAAAGTCTAGGTATAATAAAACTAGATAATTTATGGTTAGTTGGTTAATACATAGAAATGATGGAATTAGTGGTTCCAAGGGGTTAATGCTATGTTAAAGAAATTGATTGCAAGTTTACTGGCTTTATTAATATTGACAACATTTTCAGTCAGCGCGTATGCCGGTCAGACTGGTGGCGGCATTTCGCTGCAGCCTGCCGGTTTGGGTACTCCGCAAAGCACGACAGGAAGTCCCATTAAGAGTACGACGGGAAGTGCTCTTAATGATATGACAGGAAGTCCAGTTAAGGGTACGACAGGAAGTGCTTTTAAGGATATGACTCCCAGCGCTGTTTTTAGTGAGGAAAATATTACAAGCGAGAGCGCTATCTCAGATAAAGAAGCGGGAAAACCTGGCTTCGAAGAAGTTTTTATTGATGCATTAAAAGATGGAGCAGCAGTAGATAATGATTACTTAATCATGAATATAACCAATCCCCAAAAGGACAAGGAATCGACAGTTTATAAGTCATACGTGCTTTCCGGAAATTCAAAGTATGATGATGTTATCATCAGCATTGCAAAATTCAATGAGGATACCGGCGAGTATGAACCGATGAAGAATACCGACGGGGAGTATTCCTGGGAGATTGGCGAGTACCGTTTGTTTTCAAAGGAAATCATTCTTACCGAAGGATCAAATAAAATCAAAATGATGGCGTACAGGACTTCCCAGAAAGAAGAGGCGCTCAGGAAAAATATTCAAGTGAACTGTTTTACTATTTCACTTTTGAACGAATCAATATTTACCAGAGCGAAAAACACTTTTATAAATGCAGTTGAAGAAATAGTTGGGAAATAAAGGAAATTGTTATCAGCCAAACGGGGGCTTAGATGAGCCGTGCTATTAAAGAACGGATAAAAAACCTTATCATATTCATACTCATCGTCGCAGGAATTTTACAGGTAGGAATCCTACTGGGCTATCAAAGCCAGTGGACTCCTACTAATTTTATTTTGGGGCTATTCAACAGACCCGTTCAGATCAGTGATACGGACGCCAGAAAGAGCTTGTTCATGCCAAACAGACTCATTTTATCCGATGGACTAAAATTCTGTATCATTGACAAAGATAATGAAATCTATAACGTCCTTTGGGCGGAAACGCAAAAAGATTTAGACAGTATAGAAAAAGGGGCAGTAAGCCTCAAATCTTCAAGTGAGAAATGGGATAAGCTGATAGAGAAAAAGGGAATTGTTATTGACTTCGGTTATCCGATGAAGCCGGAATTGTTAAAATGGCTTCTGGACGCTGCGGAAATGGACATGGATATACCCGATATACATAAAATAATGATTAATCCGGACATTATGGATCCGGATACCGCTGTGATTTACATTTGTGATTCGAATGGAAAGGTGTATGTATCTGATCCTGTGATATTCGGGGCTTCACAAAAACTCGAGGAAGCGTATGCGACGGTTTCCGAAAATCAGGGATACCGCCTTTATAATACGTTCAGAAGTGCAAATATTGATTCAGCACTGAAAGCGCCGGGGGATATCCTTTATGTAGTTTCATCTCCCAAATACTGGCCATATAATGAATATAGTTGTAAAATACCTGCTAAAGCTGAAAAAAGTGACGAATTGGCTATGATTGTTCTTGGTAACGAAAAAGACCGGTACAATAAAAGCAAAAACAGCAGAGATATGATTCAGTTCGAATACAGCAACAACATCTACAGGTTATACCCTGATGGCAGTCTGACCTATCAATACCTGGGAACGACAGATTCCACAGGAAATGAAGGAATTGGCAGCGCATTGCTGAATGCATATTTATTTGTCAACAGGATCAATCAATTGTCGGATTCGGCGGCTGACATAGTACTATCGGATATAGAGCCGAATCGTCAGGGTGTGTTCAATATCAGTTTCGATTATTATCTGAATGGTATGCCTGTGAGGTTCGGATCGGAGGTTCAGTCCGGGAACGGTGTTAATCTGGCGCACGCTGTAAATATCACAGCAGACAGTAAGAGAGTTCTGACATGCGATTGGCTTCTGCGGGATTTTATCCAATCCGGTAAAGAAAATTATAATGACCGGTTTATTGACTTGATGAATACGACAGGGCAAAGTTTTGGAGAAATGATGATCAATAATGTAATTACCGGATATTTTATTAACTCCACAGATGATCGGAAGATAGTGCCCAAAATGCTGATTGAATTGAAGGATAAAACGATCGTTCCGATAGAAATGCCGCTTGAAAAAGGAGACTGACCTATGGATCTGGCAAAGGCAAAAGGCGTAATTATCGCATTGCTGCTTGTGTTTAACATTTTCCTTTTATATAATAACCTGACTTACTTTAAGGACAGGGGAGTACAGAAAGAAACGATCGAGAATGCTGTGGCGATTCTTAAAGCCCGCGGTATCACTCTTAACTGTAAAATTCCAACAAACGCACTTAATACACGCTGGTTGATTTACGGGAACAAAAAGCTTTTTGACGATGCTGAAATAGCAGACAAGCTACTGGGTTCATCCAATTTGTCAAAAGAAAATGGAAGCTACGAAGCTGCGGGGAAGAAGCTTATATTCAGCAGCAATTCAGCATTTGTATATACAGATGAAAAACCGTCATCAAAAGTTAACATAAATGATACAGCTGAAGCTGGTAAATATGCTCGGAAGTATTTGGAAAACGCAGGCCTCCTAAGTGGCAAATACATTATCGATGCGGAAGAACGGAAAAAGGACGGAAGCATAGTACTGCACTTTGTTGAAAAATATTACGGTTACCTGGTATTTGATAACTACTGTTCGGTTACACTAAACAATAATGGGATAATACGGATTGAATACAATAAGCTGCAAATAGTAGATCTTAAATCCGGAAGTGGCCAAAACCAGGTTTCTGCATACCAGGTCCTTCTGGCAAATTATCAGAAGGGCAGCGGACAGGTCATCACGGCGATGGATATTGGCTACAAATATCCTGAGAAGCAGACTATGGAGGGTATTGAGACCGTTGAACTTTTACCTGTCTGGCGTATCACAATAAAAGGTATGGCGGAACAGGAGTATTTGAGTGCGGCATTTACGGATGAAGCTGCTGACCCCAGTGGTGAAATGGATTGATGTATAGTGTAAATTAAAAAACAATGATATAATGTGAAAGGAATGTTAAAGCTGTCCGGGACGCTTTTGACGAGTCCCCGGCCCTGGATACGTCCCCGTTCTGCGTTAAAAAGTATAGCACACTTGGTTTTTACAAAGGATAAGAAGGCAGGTGCACAATTTGGAGAAAATCGTTATCAATGGCCGAAAAGTACTGAAGGGCGAAGTATATACAAGTGGTGCTAAAAATGCCGCAGTTGCGGTAGTACCTGCTGCTTTGCTGATTGAGGGCAAATGCAGGATCGAAAATTTGCCGGATATAAAGGATATTAGAGTACTGGAAGAAACATTGAAGCAGCTTGGCGCTGATGTACATTATGAAGACAGAAATACCATTCTTATAGATTCAAGCAAGGTCAATTCCTATCAAGCATCCTATGAAATGATTAAGAGCATGCGGGCTTCGTACTACCTATTAGGCGCATTGCTTGGCCGTTTTGGTAAAGCAGAGGTTGCGCTTCCAGGTGGCTGTGATTTTGGGTACAGGCCTATGGACCAGCATATAAAGGGCTTTGAAGCCATGGGAGCCAGTGTTGTGATTGAGCATGGGATGGTGAAGCTAACTGCTGAAAAACTGGTTGGAAGCCAGATTTATCTGGATGTTGTCAGTGTAGGTGCAACGATCAATCTTATGCTCGCCGCTGTCAAGGCAGAAGGCACGACCTTAATTGAAAACGCTGCCAAGGAGCCGCATATTGTAGATGTGGCAAACTTTTTGAATGCCTCAGGAGCCAATATTAAGGGAGCCGGGACTGATGTAATTAAAATAAAAGGTGTCAGCAGTCTGCAGGGCGGTGCTGTTCACTCTATTATTCCGGACATGGTTGAAGCGGGAACATTTATGATAGCTGCCGCAGTAACAGAAGGCGATGTGACTGTAAGGAACGTGATTCCCAAACATATGGAATCGTTAAGCGCGAAGCTCATAGAAATGAATATAAAGATCATTGAAGGTGAAGACTGGATCCGCGTCATTGGCGGGAATGAAGTACATAAAGCCAACATCAAGACACTCCCATATCCGGGCTTTGCTACTGATATGCACCCTCCGGCGACGGTACTGCTGTGCCTTGCGAAAGGAAGCAGCACGATCACAGAAGGCATATGGCCTCAGAGATTTCAGTACGTGGATGAACTGAAGCGTATGGGGGCAAAGATAAGGGTCGATGGCAGTCTTGCGGTCATCGATGGGCCATGTAAGCTGTCGGGTGCCCAGGTAAATGCGATAGATCTCAGGGCAGGCGCCGCTGTAGTAATAGCAGGGCTTGCGGCTGATGGCGTTACAGAGGTGAGCAATATCAAGTATATTGACAGAGGGTACGAGGATTTTGTCGGCAAGCTGCAACGATTGGGAGCGGACATACATAGAGTAGAAATCTGACAGAGCAAATGGGGTCAATAATGGTTAAGTTTTGCAGTTTATATAGCGGAAGCAGTGGAAATTCAATATTTATAGCATCTGGCAGCACAAGGCTCCTTATAGATGCAGGCCTCAGTGCTAAAAGGATTATCGAAGCGTTGTGTTCCATTGGCGAAAAGCCTTCCGAACTCAACGCTGTTTTAATATCGCATGAGCATAGCGATCATATCAAGGGGGCAGGCATTATTTCCAGAAAATTTAACCTGCCTGTCTATGCAAGCGAAGGCACCTGGAAGGGTATGGAATTGCTGATCGGCCCTGTTTTGGAGTGTAACAAAAAAATATTTTCATCCTGTGAGTCTTTTACGATTGGCGATATTGAAGTGGTTCCCTTTCCAATACCCCACGATGCGAATGAACCTGTAGGCTACAGCTTCAATGCGGCAGGGAAAAAGGTGACCGTAGCGACGGACATAGGACATATAAGCCTGGACTTGTTAAACTGCCTGGCAGACAGCGACTTGCTGCTGCTGGAGTCAAACCACGATACTGAAATGCTGAAGGTAGGGCCGTATCCATGGCACCTGAAACGGCGTATAGCGGGTAATCAGGGGCATCTCTCCAACGATGCGGCCGGAGAGGTCATAGCGTATATGGCGGAGAAGGGTACGAAGCATTTTCTGCTGGGGCATCTCAGCAAGGAGAACAATTTCCCTGAACTCGCTTACCAGACCGTTTGCAATGCGCTTTGCGAAAAAAAACTGGTGGCTGGTATTGATGTCATGCTGGAGGTTGTCCTTCGCGACCGCGTCGGCAAGGTAATCGAGCTTTAGGTGAGGGGTATGCTGGAAGGACTTTCATTCCGGATGGAAGGTTTATGCCGGGCTGCACCATGTAATATTTATACAAGACCCATATAATATTCCCGTGAATTTCAGGAGACGAGGGAAGAAATGAAAGTGACAATTATTGCAGTAGGAAAATTGAAGGAGCGTTACCTTAAGGAAGGCATTGGCGAATATACCAAGCGCCTTTCGCGCTTTTGCGACCTGCAGATGGTAGAGGTGGAAGATGAACAGGCGCCTGATACACTAAGTCCGGCGCAGGGGGAGCAGATAAAAAGGAAGGAAGCTGCAAAAATTGCTGGCAAGCTGAAAGAAGGCACATTCCTGATCATTATGGATGTCAAGGGGGAGAAGAAAAGCTCGGAGGATTTTGCGTCCGCTTTACAGACTTGCTTTGTCACGGGCAGATCCAATATCACATTTATCATCGGGGGATCTTTAGGCCTCGACATTGAACTTATCAAAAAAGCCGATCTCCGGCTGTCATTATCCGATATGACCTACCCGCACCAATTGACCCGCCTGATCCTGCTGGAGCAGATATTCCGGGCATTCAAGATTATCAACGGTGAAACGTATCACAAATGAGTGAAACCAGGACTTCTCAGCATAACTCTAGAATAACATATAAATCTTGTGTGATATCCGCAGGAATGTACGAAAAGGTAAATCGTTGGCTGCTTCTGAAAACATAACGTGAAGCAGTAGAATGAGTACTATATGGTAAAATACATAAGGACCTGGATTAATTCCAAGTCCTCAGAAGCTTTGGGAGAACCGATCGAGGGAGATTATTGAAACGAACCTCAGTCCTTGTCGATTCGCAATAACGTTTTCAGTAGAACATTTGCACCCTTCAGGCAATCCTCCACCGGCGTATATTCCAGTTCGCAGTGACTATGTCCGTCTATGCTGGGAACAAAAATCATTGTTGCCGGGATCATGTCGATCATATACTGTGCGTCATGGCCGGGTCCGCTGTAAATTCTCCTGTTTGTATAGCCCAATTCCTTTGCGCTTTCTTCTACATAGTCCACCAGCCTTGGAGTATATGCTACAGATTTCCTTGACCATGCTTGTGTATAACTGACTTTGCATTTTTCCACTTCAGATGGGATCTTTTGAATGATCTCCAATACCTGACTGATGACTTCCGTTTTCTGATGCCTTGCATCTAATGTAAATTTAACTTCGCCCGGTATGATGGTATGAATATTCGGATGAGCGGAGATTTTACCCGTTGTGTAAACCAGACTGCCGTCCAATTTATCCAGCTCATCGTGCAGATACTGAATTGTCTTAACTGCGGCGTACAGAGCGTCTTTCCGATATTTCATGGGAGTAGTTCCGGCATGGCCTGCCTGACCGAGGAAGGTGAATTCGTAATTGATCATTCCGCATACGCCTTCAACTATGCCGATGTCAAATCCTTCACTGATCAGAACAGGGCCTTGCTCGATGTGCAGTTCCACCAGGGCTGCATACTTGTCGGGAGTCATCCGGTTGGAAATGTCCCCTCTGTATCCGCTGGCTGCCAGAGCTTCTCCGAAGGTATAGCCCGGTTTGTCTTTTGCTACGGAAGCCAGCATGGTTTCTTTGTCGAATTTACCGCAAATAACCCCGGAAGACATCATGGCAGGCTCGAAGCGGGCGCCCTCCTCATTTGTCCAGACCACTACCGTGATGGGATGTCTATGGGGGATTTTCTCTTTTACGATTGTCTCTGCAGCTTCCATCGCTGTCATAACACCAAGTACTCCGTCATAATTACCGCCCTGCCGGACCGAGTCCAGATGGGAACCTGACATGATTGCGGGCAGGTCCTCCGATCCGGGAATCGTTGCATACATATTTGCAATATCATCTGTCACGATATTGGCCCCGATCGCTTCCATCCTTTTTTTAAATTCCGCTCTGGCAGCCAGTGCCTCGGGTGACAGTGAAAATCTGGTAATGCCACCCTTGCCGGTATCGCCGAATTTACTGAACGTTTTGATCTTATCTTCCATTCTGTTCAAACTGCATAGAGTCATTCTGATACGCCTCCTTGATTTAATGCGATGAGTCCGGCCGGACGGAATTTCAGCCGGCACGGCTCGTTTCCTTTTTATGTGTCATGGGAAT
>WSSedL1CaDRAFT_10000560_pt1 | contig 25958 bp, 28 predicted proteins | sample WetSurSL1Cattail_FD_9464 | JGI IMG/M metagenome (IMG submission 9464)
AGTCAGAGTGCATCGCATGTGCGCCCCGTCCCCCTCGGGGGACTGGTGGCGCAAGAGGGGGGTAGCACGCAGGAAGACCGGCACGAACCGGCCAGCCACAGATTTTTCCTGCAAAATTCCCATCAGCTCCAAAATTTTCCCGGCAATTTTGTTTTTCGTCCGGATTTTTTTTGGAACTTTCAGATTTCAAACCAAAAAAAATACGGCCGGAGAAATTTCAAGCCAAACTTTTTCCGGTTTTTCAACTTTCGACCGGAAAATTTTTAGGATTTTCAACTTTCGCGGCAAAAAAAAGTCCGGGTTTTATGATCTCCGGGTCCCGGCAACCGGCAGCGATTCACGACGGTAATGCCAGTCAGTTGTAGAACTAACACCTTTTTTTCCAACTTTCGCGCCAGCTTTTTTTCTTTTTTTTAACTTTCAATCCAAAGATTTTTAGGATTTTCAACTTTCGAGCCGAAAAAAATTTGCCGGAAAAACTTTTGCGCCAAAAAAATCCGGGCGTACGAACTTTCGAACCGGAAATTTTTGCCCGATAAAACTTTCAGACCGTGCGGGCAGGAACAGATCGGCCGGAAAATCTTCGGCAACCCGCGCAATCTCAGTCGTAGACCCGGCAACAACAGCTGATATTTTTAAAATTTCGCGGGCGTTCCCGGTAAAAAATTCCAAAAAAAGAACGCGATGGACCCGGCGGGATTTGAACCCGCGGCCTCTACGTTGCGAACGTAGCGATCTACCCCTGATCTACGAGCCCAATGGTATTGTGCTTAGTACTTTTCGAGCGGCCGGGATATAGTTGTTGGCGTCCCGGGTACGTCCTGTTAAAAAAATGGTTTAGAGAATGATCTCGATGTCGAGCTTCTCTGCGAGTTCCTTGTACCGGTTCCGGATGGTAACTTCGGTAACGCCGGCCACTTCCGCGACCTCGCGCTGGGTGCGCCGCTCGCCGCCAAGGATGGAGGAGATGTAGATTGCCGCGGCCGCAACACCGGTCGGGCCCCTGCCGCTCGTGAGTTCCCGCTCGCCGGCCTGCCGGAGGATCTCGACTGCCCGGCTCTGGACCTCTCCTTTCAGGGTAAGGCCCGAGCAGAACCGGGGCACGTAGTCGATGGGCGAGGTTGGGAGGAGCTTTAACCCGAGTTCCCGGGAGATGAACCGGTAGGTCCTGCCGATCTCTTTTCTTGAGACACGGGACACTTCTGCGATCTCATCGAGCGTACGCGGGACGCTGCACTGCCGGCAGGCCGCGTAGAGCGCTGCTGCCGCAACGCCTTCAATGCTCCGGCCCCGGATCAGGTTCTTGTCCACCGCATCACGGTACACCACGGCTGCGGTCTCACGCACGTTTCGCGGGAGGCCCAGAGCCGAGGCCATACGGTCGAGCTCCGAGAGTGCGAACGCAAGGTTCCGTTCCGTTGCATTGCTGACACGGATCCGGCGCTGCCACTTGCGGAGACGGTAGAGCTGGGCGCGGTTTTTCGAGGAGATGGCACGGCCGTAGCTGTCCCGGTTTCTCCAGTCGATCATGGTCGAGAGACCCTTATCGTGGATCGTAAAGGTCATCGGTGCACCGACTCTTGACCGCTTCATGCGCTGGTCGTGGTCGAACGCACGCCACTCCGGGCCGCGGTCGATGAAATCGTCATCGATCACAAGACCGCAGTTCTGGCAGACGAGTTCTGCCCGCTCGTAATCGTGGACGAGCTGCCTGCTCCCGCACTCGGGACAGACTGTCTCGGTGTGGTTCTCGGCTTTCTTTTCCTGCTCTTTGACTTTTATACGGGATTTGAGCGCTTCGCGCTCGGTCTGAAGGAGTTTGAGTTTCTCGATTTCCTGCATCCGGCATCACCTGGTTTTCTGAATCTGGGGTACATCCCGTCCGATCGTTCACGGGAGTTTGCGGGGGATGGCGTCACGTCCCTGGCGAATACTTTTTCGCCGGGCGTGACACTGCACGGGCCGCTGGTGAAGACAAGGGCATAGGGCATCTTCACGCTCCCGAAGACATCGACGATTCTGCCAACGGGTTTTGTCCTGCGGTCCGTTACTTCGCTGTACAGTCCGGGGAGCTGGGCTGCGTCGCACTGGAGGATGAGCATCCGGCTTCCATAGGTGCTCATCGCTCGACCAACAACTTTCACGTAAACAACCCCGGGCGAGTATACAAAGTACTAAAGTGGTTTAGTAATCTATATATGTAAGACATTGGGGTATTTAATCGTTGCGTGAAAGTATAAATAGAAATATCAGGAACGGAGGAATGTATCGATATTTAAAGACATTATGCCGTCCGTTTCCGCAGCGGAGAGCCCGGCGCCCCGCGCTACCGTCTCTTTCTCCGTTTTGCCCAGCAGATCGTGGGGTGCGTGCGCATCCGAGTCTACCACCAGCTGGCAGCCGGCTTCGCGTCCGATCCGGGCAACGTGACCGTTCGTGCGGTTGTGTCCCCCGCGTGAAGTTATCTCTAGTGCAATCCCGTTCCCTTTTGCGAGCAGGGCATCCTCTAAGGTGATAAGCCCCGGGTGGGCGAGCACGTTTACGTCCGGGCAGGTGCAGGCCGCGTGGTTGGTGCCGGGCGCTACCGGCTCGACCGTGGTCTCGCCATGGACGACCACGATCTCGGCACCAGCAACCCGGGCCTTGCGGGCCACGATTGCGATCTGGGTCGGGGGCACGTGCGTGATCTCGACCCCGCACAGGAGCCGGACGCCAAAGAGCCGGGCCGATTCTTTTACATCGAGCAGGGTCTTTACGACTGATTCCGCGTTTGATGTGTCCACGTGATCGGTGATCGCGACCGTGGTGTACCCTATTACCGCCATGCGCCGGATCAGTTCCGAAGGCAGCATCTCGCCGTCCGAAAGGATCGTGTGGGTGTGGAGATCGTACAGGCCGGTCACCGTTTCACCGCCAGGTTCCTTGCAACCTTTTTAATGAGCGCCTCTTTTTTCCCGGTCCATTCGGCAACGACCCGCCCTTCGTGCCGGCCCCAGTGGCCCGGGTGGTGGTGCTCTTCGGTATGGCAGGGTATATTGAGACGTTTAAGTGCCCGTTCGAGATCGGCGGCTACCGGGCCCTTTGCGCCGATTGCCCGGGCAACCCGGCGCCCCTCCTCCCGGGTGAGGGCCGCGTTAAAATAGCAGGGATACAGGATGCACTCGCCTTTTTCCATTACAGGAAAATTATGGATCTTAAGGTATAAACACTGTCCGCTCACAATGTATTAACCATGCATCATATCGACGTCAGGATGGAAAAGGATGTATACGACGTCAACAACTCGATTGCCGACGAAAATGCAAGGCACCTGAAATCCCACGGGGTCCGTGCGTTCGACCTGCTCGGCGCGATCGGCTCCGGGAAGACCGCGCTCATCGAGCGCCTTGTCCCGCTCTTAAAGGAACGGGGTCTCCGGGCCGGCGCGATCGCCGGGGACGTGTACGGCGACGACGACTTCCAGCGGATCGTGGCGACCGGGATCCCGGCCTACAATGCAAACACCGGCAAAGAGTGCCACCTTGACGCCCATCTCGTTGAACACGCGATCGACCACCTCCCGCTCGACAAGATCGATGTCCTCTTTATCGAGAACGTGGGGAACATGGTTTGCCCGACCGACTTTAAGCTCGGGGCCGAAAAACGGATCGTGATCGTGAGCTCGACCGAAGGCGACGATGTGGTCAACAAGCACCCGATGATGTTTAGGGACTGCACGATCGGGGTCATCAACAAGGTAGACCTTGCCCCGCTCGTGGGTGCAAACATTGCCCGGATGGAGTCGGACATCCACCGGTACAACCCGAAGATGCCGGTCTTTAAGACCAACATGAAGACCGGGGAGAACATCGCGCCGCTGCTCGATGCGATCCTTGCGTAATTATCCGGGTCTTTGGAAAAGAGTATAAATAACCCGGAAGGGAATATATAGAGCACCATTTCCCGGAAACGAACAGTTTTCGGAAAACAAAAACTACAGGAGTAACACACTATGCTTTGGCAGGGAGAATCAGTCAGGAAGGTATCCGGCGGCAGGCGCCGGCCGGCACAGGGAAAGCGGAGATTTGAAGTCGGGCTCGCACCGGCGGAGACCCATATCGGCGGGGACCGTGCAAAGATCATCCGCACCATGGGCGGGAACACCAAGGTCCGGTCCATGCGTGCAGAGTTTGCAAACGTAACAAACCTTGCAAACGGCGAGACCAAGAAGGTCAAGATCGAGACCGTTGCAGAGAACGGCGCAAACCCGAACTATGTCCGGCGGAACCTTCTCACCAAGGGCGCCATCATCAAGACCGAGATCGGCAATGCCCGGATTATGAGCCGGCCCGGCCAGGACGGCGTTATCAACGCCGTGTTACTCGCATAACTTTTTAAAAATACTTTTTTCGTTTCCGGTTTTCGTTTTCATTCCCGCTACGTGCCGCTGGCGTGTACGCCAAAAATTCCCTGAACAAAAGATCGTGGATCCTTTCAGGAGGGAATAAAAGAGCAATTGATTTTTAGGTCAGGGTCTCTTATAGTGGTACTATGCGACGGATCTATTATCGTTACCCGCAACGGGTGGATCTCTCGTTTGCGATGGGGATGACGTTTCCGGAAACCCTCAGGTATATCGCAGATCTGAACGGACAGGAATCAACGAAAACCACCGGCAAGGAACTGGTCCGGGTCAAGGTCAAGGTTGAGATCGCGGTCAACCGTGCGGAGTTCGGGGATATCACCCCGGACGTCCTCCGGCCCGGCGTTGTCACCGAGGCTGCGGACATCAAGATCTCGGTACTCGCGCTCGCCCTGCGCGGGAGCGGGAAGGTGCCGGTGGCAAACGATGTCTTCTATATCCGGCTCACCGACCGGAGTACCTGCACCGATATCGACATTGCAAAGGAAGCCCCGGGCGAAGGGATCGACGCCCTCGATGTGAAAAATATTATTTTGGGAAAAGCAGAGTGACGCTCGAGATCACGGTGGCCGCACCGTTCAAACACACCCGCAAGACCGGGATGCGCAAGAACGAGCTCGTGTACTACTATGCGCTCGACCGCAAGTGGATGAGTACCGAGCAGGCTGCCGTTCTGTTGATGCGTGGCGAGGAAGCGGGCCTGCTCGGCCTGGAGAACGGCGTGTACACGATCCGCATCGACCCGTCTGCCGTGACAATCCCGATCGGGTTCAAGCCGTCCTCATCGATCTTCGAGGCAAACGATCCGGCACAGGAGCTTATCGGCAGGATCGTAAAGGCCCGGGGCGTGCCCGAGACCGAGGTCGTTGCCGAGATGAACAAGGTGATCCGGGAGCAGTTCGACAACAATCTTCTTCCCCCGGCGGCGCTTGTCCTTCTCGCAAAAAAATACGGGGTGGCGTACGAAGACCTCCGCGACGCGCTCCTGTCGTCGTTAAAAAAAGCATAAGCCGGATCTTTTTTTTCGCCCGGGAGCGGGGGCGGGGCCGGTCAACCGGATCTATTTTAAAAAAACAATATTACGCAGGAGCGGATACAGGTACATATGCATGCAGGTCCGTATGGCAGCAGGAGAAGACGTTCTCCTGATATCCCGTGGCTGCTCGTGGCTACGGTTGCCGGTATTATTGTCGTCGTAATTGTCGCGCTCCTCTTCTTCTCGGGGTTCTTTGGGGCATCGTCCTCCCCGGCATCCGGTACGGTGACGGTTAAGCCGACCTCCGCCGCATCCTCGTCCAGCCCGGCGGGGGCCACAAAGACGCCCACGATCGTGATCGCAACGACCACGCCGGTCACCGTTCCCGCGAGCGGGGTTACGATCAAGGTGGATTATATCGGCGGTTTCTCCGGGACGTATACCACAAACGGGGAAACAACGAAGATAAAGAACTCGGGAACGAAGATCTACACGGTGACCAATGCCACCGGCAGCGTGACGGCCGTTGTCCAGAAGGGCGACAATACCGCCACCCACCCGCTCACGGTGACGATCTACAAGAACGGCAACCAGGTTGCCTCCAACAGCACGAGCGCCGGGAACGGGAAAGTAACGGTTACGGCAACCGTATAAAAAACAAATTTTTCTTTTTTCTTTTTTTTATTGAATCTGCAGCGCCCGGTCTCACACGATCCTGATCCGGCCATCGGTACCCGCGACCACCGGCTGCGGCAGCGTGCCCATGTACGCGGCCAGGGCATCGACATCCAGCGGGCCCGGTTCAAGGATTGTTGCGTTGGCAAATTCTGTGTACCCGTCGCCGCCGTCAAGGAGATACGAGACAATTGCAACGCGGTAGGTTGCTGTATCGTTTTCTGTGGCGCCGCCAATTTTTATTTGAGTGACCCGGTCCCCGGCCGGCCGGTCAGGGTCAAACGAATAGGTCAGCCCCGAGACCCCGAGCCGGTAGGGTGGCCGCGGCTCGGTCCACTGCCGTTCGAGTACGTCCCGTATCTGGCGGCCGGACATTGCGACCGCATAGACCCGGTTGGAGAACGGCTGCACCGCGTAGAGATCGCCCCAGGTGACATTTCCCTTCGCGATATTGGCCCGGAGCGTGCCGATCGTGATGAATGCCGCATCGGCATGCATCGCATCGCGTTCGGAATCCACGAGCAGGTCGCCGAGTACACTTTCCCCGGCAGGGGTTTCGTCGCGGGTGATGTTTTCGGCAGCAACCGCTTCCACCGTGTCGGTTGTTTTGGAGACAACGGCGTCGGCTTCGGCGAGGAGAGCCAGGGCCTTCGGGTCGGGTGTCGTGCCCGGGTACCGGTCTGCATAGGCCGGGACGATCCGTGCGGACTTATTCACGATCTCGTCGGTTGCCGGGTCGATCTCCAGATCGATATCCGCGAACCCCCGGCTGTAACTGTAAGCCTGCGTTACGAGCACCGGCCGGTTACCCGAATTATTGAGATATGCATTGGAAAACTTATGGGTGTGGGCGGAGAGGACGACATCGACGTCCGGATCGAGCGTACTCACGATTCCTGCAATCCTTCCCGAGATCGTTGCATTGTCCCGGGTCGGGCCGGAATACGCGTCCCCGCTCCCGCCTTCGTGGATGAGGGCAACTATTGCATGGACGCCCTGCGCCTGGATCTCCGGAATGTACCGGTTGATCGCTTCGCTCTCGTTTTCAAACGCGATCCCGTTCATGTCCGTGGGGCTGGAGACCGATGGCGTCTGGGCGGTATCGGCGCCGATAAACGCAATCTTTGCCCCGCCCGCATCGCGGATAACGTACGGGGGAAAGAGGGGCGTTTTATTCCCCGTCCAGACCACGTTTGCGCAGACGTACGCGGCCTTTGATCCGGGGTAGGGATCGGCAAGGTGCGTGATACCTGTCGTGCCGTTGCCCCCCTGCACCAGCCGGAACATTGCGGGCACGCCCCGGTCGAACTCGTGGTTGCCCGGTGTTGCGATCAGGTTGCAGGAGACCGTGCAGGTGCCGGCCGTTGTGCCGCAGCACCCGGTGGCAAACTGGTTGGTAAAGAGAATGGCGGGCTCGTCGAGCAGGAGGCCGGACTCCGGGGGCGAAGCACCCACGAGATCTCCCGGGAATGCAAGGAACGTAACCGCATCCGGGCTCTCGTTTTCCGCGGCGTGCAGGTACGAGGCAAGGACCGGGGCGCTTCCCGCGGCTTTCCCGTCAAGGGTCTGGCCCGCCGGCAGCTGGCCGTGGAGATCGTTGACCGCAAGGATCTTCACGTGGACCGGTCCCTGTGGTTCCGCGAACCGGGCCGAGGGGTTCAGCACGAGAAGCGCCAGAATCAAAAGAACGATGCAGAGGACGATACCGACTGCGATATACTGCCGCGTTGAGAGATGATGCCCGGTTTTCTGGCCCGCCGGATCCATGAGGGTAACGGTTGCCGTACCACAATAAAAACCCGGCAGGTCGCCGGTCTAAAAAAAAAGAATGCGGGATCTTTTTAGCAGTTCTTTGCCGGCACGCAGAGGCTGCCGGTGCCGAGCGCCAGGGGCCGGGGCGGGAGGTCGAGACCGAGGGCCTCTTTGAAGACTTCCTCGATTGTTTCGACCTGCACGAAGGCGAGTTCGCTCCGGACATCCTCCGGCACATCCTCGAGGTCCCGGGCATTCTCCTTTGGCAGGATCACCTTTTTGATCCCGGCCCGGTGGGCGGCGATGATCTTCTCCTTTATCCCGCCAACGGGGAGCACCGCACCGCTTAAGGTGATCTCGCCGGTCATTGCGAGCTTCGGGTCGACTGCCCGTCCCGTGACAAGCGAGGCAAGGGCCGTGCAGAGCGTGATCCCGGCCGAGGGCCCGTCCTTGGGCGTTGCGCCCGAGGGCACGTGGATGTGGAGGTCGCTGGTCATGAAGTCAAAGCCGGCGGTCTCTTTGGTGAGCCGGGAACGCACGAGCGAGAGCGAGATGTTTGCCGACTCTTTCATCACGTCGCCGAGCTGGCCCGTGAGCGTGAGTTTCCCGGTCCCCGGCATGAACGTCCCCTCGATAAAGAGGATGTCGCCGCCGACCGGAGTCCACGCTAAGCCGGTCACTACGCCCGGTACCGGGTCTTTCCGCACGCTGTCCGGGTGGTTGACCTCTTTACCCAGGATCCCGGAGAGTTTTTCCGGTGTGACCGTGAAGGGGAGCGCGATATCCTCCGAGACGATCTTCTCCGATACGTGGCGGGCGGCCCGGTCCAGCTGTTTTTTGAGCCAGCGGACGCCGGCCTCGCGGGTGTACTTCTCGATCGTTTCGCGGACCGCGTCATCGGTAAAGACCAGTTTCTCCGCATCGAGCCCGTGCTCTTCGAGCGTCTTTGGGATCAGGTGGTCTTTTGCAATCGCGAACTTCTCGTTTTTCGTGTAGCCCGAGATCTCGATCATCTCCATCCGGTCGAGGAGCGGGGCGGGGATCGTGGCAAGCGAGTTTGCCGTTGCAATGAAGAACACGTCCGAGAGATCGTACGGGACTTCGAGATAGTGGTCCGAGAAGCTTGCGTTCTGTTCCGGGTCGAGGACTTCGAGCAATGCGCTTGCCGGGTCGCCGGCGTACGTAGTCGAGACCTTGTCGATCTCGTCCAGGACAAAGACCGGGTTCTTTGTCCCGGCCTGTTTGATCCCCTGGATGATCCGGCCGGGCAGCGCACCAACGTACGTCCTGCGGTGGCCGCGGATCTCCGCCTCGTCATGCACGCCGCCAAGGCTGATCCGGACGTACTTGCGGCCGAGCGCCTCGGCGATGCTTTTCCCAAGACTCGTCTTCCCGGTGCCGGGCGGCCCCGACAGGAGCAGGATCGAGCCCTGCTTCTCGTGTTTGAGCTTCATGACCGCAAGGTGCTGGACGATCCGTTTCTTGACCTCCGACAGGCCGTTGTGGTTGCGTTCGAGCACGGCCTTTGCCTCCCGGATATCGATCTCCTTTTTCTCCACGGTCTTCCACGGGAGGGCGACGAGGAGGTCGAGGTAGTTTTTGATCACCGGGGTCTCGTGGTTCTGGGGCCCGGCAGCGTCGAGCTTCCCGAGCTCTTCGAGCGCCTTTTTCTTGACCTCTTCGGGCATTCCCGCGGCCTCGATCTTCTCGCGGTAGCCGTCGCCGGCCGGCCCGGTGCCGTCGATCTTTTTGAGCTCGTCCTGGATCACGCGGAGCTGTTCGCGCAGCATTGCCTCGCGGTTTGCCTTGTTGACCTTGTCCGAGACTTTCTGCGCCACCTCGATCCGGAAATCGATGTTCTCGCGGACCCGGGCAAGGAGGGCAAGAAACGACATGGCCCGGACTTTCTCTGAAATGATCTCCAGAAGGCCCTGCTTTTCTGCCACCGGCACCGGGACAAAGGGCATGACAAAGCCCATGACCTCGTCGATGCTCTCCATCTGCTCGATGGGCGCGGTAAAGTGCCCGGAGCCTTCGAACCGGCTGCTGATCCGGCCGATGAGCTCTTTTGCCTCGGCAAGCAGCCGGCGGTGGACGTCTGCGTCGAGATCGTCCTGGTCGGGGATCCGCTCGCAGGTTGCCGTAAGCCGGCCCGGGACCGCGGTGAAGCTCTGTGCCTTTATGCGGGCAATGGCCCGGGCGTTTACAATATATCCGCCATCGGTGGGCTGGATGTTCCGGATCTCAAGCAGGTTCCCGATCGCGTACAGCGATTCGGGCGTCACATCATCGGTGGCGGCTCCCTCTTTTGCGGAAAGGCCGACCGCATACGCTGTGCCGGTCTCGTGCGTCTCGGCAATGAGCGTTGCGGCGGTATCCGTGTCCACCCGGATCTTGGTCCGGGTTTTCGGGAAGAGGACAATCTCGAAGAGCGGGAGGACCGGGTACTCGCGGTCCGTCCGGCTGGTGGGGGGTGTTTCTGTCATCGTCATCGTTTAGTTTGATTTTACCTAACAAATCGGCCGGGCAAAAAAATTTACCCGATCTTTTCCAAAAGACCGATCAGGGTGTCGATCTCTTCGTCGCTCAGCGTTTCCCGGATCCTGTCGACAAGACGGTCCAGCGCTTCTTCCTCCGCACGGGCGATCATCTCGCCCTTTTTCGTGAGGCAGATGTACTGGATCCTGCCATCGTCAGGACATGGTCTGCGGTACACACAATCCATCCGGGAGAACCGGTTGACGAGCTCGGTGATCGTGGGTTTGGAGGTCCCCGTGATCTCGGCAAGCCGGGTGAAGGTCACGTCGCGGTTCTGTTCTATGACCTGCAAATACCGGATCTGTTTTACCGTCAGGTCCGAAAGGCCGCATTCCGAGAAGATCCCGCACGAGCACTGGTGTTTGAGGGTAAAGATGCGGTCAAACGTCTCTTCGAGCTCTTCCTTTCGTCCTGCCATGGATTGTTCTTTTGTTAGTTAGGGATTACCGAATTATAAATGTTGGGATGTGGGCCGGTTATTTTTCCAAAAAACCGGAGATCTCACAGAGGCCCGGGAGTACATCGCGCTCTTTTCCGAACTGTACGAGAAACTCTTCGATACGATCCCGGGGTTCAGGCTCTAGGGTTTGCCGGGGCGGCCGGGACAGGACGGATCCCTTTTTTTTGAATTTTATCGTAGGGAGATGCCCGCTGCCGGCCAGGAATGTTGAGGAACACTAAAAAAAGATGTTCCGTGAATAAGCCCGTTACCGTATCAGGCTGAGCCCTGGTAGATCCCGGAACCGAGCCACCAGGTGTCATCAACCTTTTCCACGTACCCCAGTTTCTTTTCCACGGTCCGGTTGTGGGCGGGGTTGATGTAATAGAATTCGACAAAGCCGGTGCCGTTCTCTGCTGCGTCGCGGAGATCTTTAATGAAATAATTCCCGTGCGCATCGGTCTCGTTCAACCGGTTGATCCCGATCTTTTCCGGGTTGAACGGGTGGGCGATGGTCGTACCGTTGAAGTCGTATGCGTAGAGGTAGAGTTCTCCCCGGACAAACGAGCCGTTCGTTTTATCAAATTCGGCAAGTGCGGCCTCTTTGCCGTTTGTTTTCGCATACGCAACGGCCTCCTTGACAAATGCCACCAGCGTAGCATTCGGGGTCAGGGATCCTGCCGGGGTAATCGCGGCCTGCGTTACGGACGGGGCCGGTGACGGTGCTGCGGCAGATGGCGTACCGGTGCCTGCCTGGGTGCAGCCCATAGCAGCGACAAAGAGTACGATCATCACGAGAAAGAAAGAGAATGCTCGTGCGTTCATAAAAACCGGCAACAGTATTAGCGGTATTCAGGGATTAAGGTTCGGCGGGGCGGTCACGGCGATCAGACATCCGGCAGGTTTTCCCGCACTTGAAGGTAATCCGTGTATTTCGTGAGCACGTCAACGACTGCCGGCAGCGGGTCGGAGAAAATTCCCGTGAGGTCTTCTTCGCCCGGCTCTTGTGGGACAAACGCGAGGCACTCCTTGGGTGGCGTAAACTCTGCGTGCACGTCGTTTCGGTTGCCCCGGGCATCGGCCCGGTACCAGCCGTATTCGTTAAGCCAGACCGCGTTGAGCCCGTGGAGGTAGAATTCCGGCCCGACCGTGCCGTGGTTTTTGAGCCGCTGGTAGCAGAGCCCGGCGGGGATTTTATTTGCCCGGAGCAGTGCGGCAAGGAGGTGGCTCTTTGCAAAGCAGTAACCGGTGGTGTGTTCGAGCACCTGCGATGCGGATAGCGTCACCGGGTTTGCCTGGTAGTCCCAGCTGTGCCGGATTTCGTCGCGGACAAACGCGAAACAGTTCCGTGCAACCGCCACATCGCCAAAGGCTCCTGCGGCAAGGTCCCGGGCCTTCGCCGTTACGGCCGGGTTGTTGCAGTCGATCACCGGTGTCGCCCGGAGGAACTCTTCGAGACCGGAGTGTTTCATATGAGAAATCTGGGGCGGTGAGGGTAAAAAAGGCGGTGGTGGATCGATCAGCAGAAGTTCTCGGTGATGTAGACCTTGTCGTCCGCAGCAATCGCGACCCCTATTCCCTCGCGGTCGTAGGTCGCGGTCAGGATATTTTTCCGGTGGCCTTCGCTGTTCATCCAGCCGGTGACCGACGACCGTGCGATCTCCTCGGGCGCGGTCCAGTCGTAGGTGTACGCACCGTTTGTCTCGGTGACCGAAGTGTAGAGATTGTTCTGGAAGAGGTTCTCCGCGATCCCGATCGTGTAATAGGAGCCGTAGTCCTTTTTACAGGTGTACCCCGCGGCATTTCCCCGGTCTGCCGGGGTCTTGCCGGCAAGGTTGACGTGCGCGAAATAATTGTTGAGCGCCATGTCGTTGCTGTGCGAGAGCGCAATTGATGCAAGGGCCGGGTCGTACGCGAGCGGGGCAAGGCCGTACGACTGCCGCTCGGAATTGATCAGTTCGTGGACCCGGGCTGCGAGACCGGTTGTGGAGATCGTGTACGGGTCTTCTGAAATTTTACCGGGAACGGGTGTGACGGAGGGCGGCGGGATGGGCGTTGCCGAAACTCCTGAGACGGACAGCGTTGCGGTGGCTGCGGCCGTAGCCGTCTTCCCGTCCGCTGTTGTCTGCGTGGCGGAGACAGTCGGGCCGGTGTTCGGCCGTGTTTTGGTGGTGGTCGCGGTGGGCGTTGGCGAGGGAGTGACCGTTGTGGTGACGGTTGTTGTCGGGCCCGGGACCGTGGCCTCCGCTGCGGTCGAGGCCGGGGTTGCGTTCGCACTTCCTGCCACACCCTCATTTGCCGGCTGGACGCATCCCCCGGCAAGGACAAAGGCGATCACGAGCAGGACGATCGCGGCAACAATGACGGCTGCGATCTTCAGGTACGGGAGAGGCTTTTTTGATGGCCGGGCGTTCCGGTTCTCCGGTGCGTTTGCGTATCCCCCGCCGTACGCGCTCGCACCCCCGCTGCCGTACCGGATGCCAACGCCCGGTGCCGGGGTCTTTTTCCACTGGGCAAGGCCGGCGCACGCGTGGTTGGGCGGCAGCCGGTGCTCGTCGCAAAAGTTCCCCCCGCAGTACTGGCAGTGGAAGGGAAGCGAGACGGTTTTTCCACAGGTGTCGCAGCGGGGCATGGGATAGAGATACTCTTTCCCGCAAAAGTGATAATGGCTTTGAAAGCCGGGGGGAGAATCCCGGTCCTTTATAAAGGAAAGCGGGGTGCCGTACCGGGATATTCTCTTTCTAAAAATCCCGGATTTCAGAACACAATCTCGTCCCGCTCGTACCGGATCTTTGGCCCCTGCGTATCCGCCGCGTACCCGATCGGGCAGAGCATCACGGGCACGAGATGCCCGGGGATCTTGAGGATCCGGGTATACCCGGCCGGGTCGAATCCTCCCATCGGGCAGGAATCGAAACCGAGCGCCTTTGCGCCGTTAAGTGCGTTCCCGAGCGCAAGGTAGGTCTGGGCCTGCGACCACGCGGCCCGCTGATCTTTTGCCATGCTGCCGGCAAACATCGCTGCCATGCCGGTAACTTTTCCGATGACCTCGTCCGGAACATGGTTCTTTTTCATGAGAGCCCCGAGCCGCTGTATTAAGGTATCATAATCCGAATCGGCGCAGAATACCAAAAGATGCGAACAGGTCGTCACCTGCTCCTGATCGTTTGATACTTTCCTCAGCTCTTCTTTTGTCTTCTGATCGGTCACGATCCTGATCTTCCAGGGCTGGAGGTTCAGGGCCGAAGGCGCGAACCGCACGAGATCGAGGAGCTCGTCCACCTTTTTCTCGGGAATTTTTTTGCCGTCAAACTTTTTTGTCGCATACCGCTGCATCACGCAGTCTTTCAATTCCATGGTCGTTTTCACCTTCCCCTGTGTGCGATCATGAGCGTTCGGGTGTAAATCTTTTCCCGCCCGGCACATCCCCGCCCGGGTCATTGCACGTGCGATCAATTGCCTTATCGGGTACCGCAACGGAATTTTCCGGCAGATGGGAACCTACCGCAGGGGAGACGTGGTACTTGCCGTTGTGCCCTTCAACGGCTACGATGGCGCCAAGACCCGGCCGGCGATTGTTCTGGCGGTGCGGGAGGACGCCGGGATCGTGGTCTGCCCGGTCAGCAGCCGGCCCGCAACCGATGCCCCGTGCGTCCCGATCGGGCTTGACGATTTTAGCGAAGGCGGGCTCGATCTCTTCAGTGAAAGTTTCGCCCTTGCGACCCGCATCACCGTGATCCCGGCCGGGGCCGTGATTGCAAAAAAAGGCCGGCTCACCGTGGATGCGATCGATGCGGTTGCCGCAGAGGCGCCCCGGGACCCTGCACCGGGAAAGAACCGGAAGGGCGGCCGGCGGAAATGATATTTTTTATTTCCCGATCGTAACGAGCATCTCTTCGAGCGACGGGTACCGCGACTCGATCCGCTCCACCCGGCCGCCCGCTGCCGCAATTGCCGCAGAGATGGCGTTGAGCGACTCCATATCCGGGGCATCGCAGGCAAGCCCGGTCTCGTCCGCCCGGAACGGCACGGCCGCCCGGTCGATCCGGGCCGGGTCGGGCGCGCTAAACCAGACCGTGTACGTGATCGAGCCGAACTGTTCGCGGAGCTCGGCCATGGTGCCGTCCGCCACGATCTTCCCGCGCCGGAGGATCATCACCCGGTCGCAGATCGCCTCGACCTGGTACAGGTTGTGGGCCGAGAGCACGATCGTCTTTCCCGCAGCCTTTAATTTTTTTAAGTACTCGGCAATGAACCGCGAGGTCATCGGGTCGAGCCCGCTTGTCGGTTCGTCGTACACGAGAAATGCCGGGTCGTGGATGAGCGAGCGGGCGATCGCGGCCTTGCGTTTCATGCCTTTGGAAAATTCGCCGAGTTTCTTCCTGTCCGTTTCAAGCGAAAGGGCCGCAAAGAGCCGGCGGGTCCGGGTCGTTATCTCGTCTTTTTTGAGCCCGTAGATCTCGCCGAAGAATGCCAGGTAGTCTTCTGCGGTCATCGTCTCGTAGAGCCGGGACTCTTCGGGAAGGTAGCCGAGCGTGACCTTGAGCGCTGACGGGTCGCGGACCACATCGATCCCGTTTACCATGAGTTCGCCGGAGGTAGGGACGACAAGGCCGGCAACCATCTTCAACAGTGTCGTCTTCCCGGCGCCATTATGGCCGATGACCCCGAGGATCCCCGCGTCGGGAAACTCAAAGCTCACGCTGTCGAGCGCGGCAGAACTGTCGTAGACTTTCGTGAGGCTGCGGGCGGTTATCATGGCAGGGCCGGTCTTTTAATCTAACCTTGCAGGGAGTGCATCATATAGGTTGGGATGGGGGAGTGCCGGTACCGAACAGTATTTGACCCCGGTGCCCGAACTACTGGATATACCCGCGGGAGATCCCTGGGAAAAAAACGGGGGAGATCATGGGCGCTGCACGCGAGATTGCCACCATCGCACGCTGGGAGGTAAAAAAGACCTTCTCGGTCATGTCGCGCGGCCTCCTCCCGGTTGCCATCGTTCTTTTCCTCCTCCTTATCGCGGTCACGGGGTTTGCGGCCCAGAGCGGCCTGCACATCCAGGACGGGATGTACCGGCTCGCCACCGACGACCCGCAGGTCGCTTCCCTGTTTGCGTCCGATGCCCGGTTCGCGGTGTACGTTGTCGATCCCGCAGCCATTCCGCCGGCGATTGCGCCGTACGATCTTGCGATTGCCGGCGGCAGGGTGTACACGGCGCAGACCGAAAAAGGAAAGTCCGCGCAGAAGACGCTCGAACGCGATTACGCAAAGTACAAGGCCGCGGTCTATACCGGTGCGGACGATCTCTTTGCCGCGTACCCGCTCTGGATCGATACCCAGAGCGTTGCAAGCGAGCTCAACTTCTCTGCGCCCGAGGCCGGCCGGTTCGTGCCGGCGCCGCCCGGCCGGGGGCCGCTCGTACCTGCCGGGACAGTGGAAGATGTCCCGACGCCGTCGCCGGCGCTCGGGGTAACAAAAGAGGATATCCGGGCCGGTCTTGTCGCCTCGTCCTCGCAGAACACGCAGGTCTCGCGCTACACGGACGTGCTCTCCACCCAAAAATCCGTGATGGGCACCTTTGTCACCCCGGACCAGCTCTCGCCCCCGCTCCCGTTCGACTCGATCATCCTTGTCTTTGTCTTCATCTTCCCGCTCTACTTCACCTCGCAGTTTTTCATGATGAGCATCATGAACGAGCGGATCGAACGGCAGGGCGAGCCCCTCCTCTCCACGCCGGTAAAAACCGCGTATATCATCACCGGCAAGATGCTCCCGTACTTTTTCGGGATGCTTCTCATCTGCGCCGTGCTCACGCTCTACATCCGCGCCCCGCTCTCCATTCTCCTGCCTCTCGTCCCGGTCATTCTGTTTTTTTTGGCAAGCGCTCTTGTCATCGGGATGCTTGCCCGGAGCTTCAAGGAGCTCTCATTCATCTCGATCTTTTTCTCGACCGTGGCGACCTCGTACCTGTTCTTCCCCAGCATCTTTGCAAACGTGCACGTGATCAGCCTGATCTCGCCGCTCACGCTCATTGTCCTCACGATCGAAGGCACCGCGTGGACGGCGGCGGACTACTGCTACGCGACCGTGCTCTTCTGGCTCACGAGCGCTGTGCTCTTTTACATTGCGGCCCGGAACTTTAACGAGGAACGCCTCTTCTCGGAAAAACCGCTCCTGCCCCGGTGCCGCGAATTTTTGGCCGGCGCCATCTCCCGCGCCCACCCGTATGCCTCGCTCTTCTGCATTGCCCTTGCCACGATCCCGTTCGTCTTCATGGCGCAGATGATGGGCCTTGTCGTGCTCTTCAACCTGCCCATGCCGGTCTCGCTCGTGCTCCTCATCGTCTTTGCGGCATTTGTCGAGGAGGCGGCAAAGGCGGCCGGGATCTACACGTTCTTCCTTTTGGACCCGGCCTTTTTTACCACGAAACGGCTGGTCCTTGCCTGCGCTGCAACGGCGTTCGGGTTTCTCGTGGGCGAGAAGCTCCTGCTCTTTGCAACGCTTGCCGAGATCACCGAATCGGTCTTCGGGAACGTCCTCTTTTTGTCGCTCGGCGTGCTCTGGCTGCCCTTTTTGCTCCACTTCGCCTGCCTCCTCATTGTCGCGTTCTCCCTGAAGCGCTGGGGCCGGATCGGTGCGGCTGCCGGTCTCGTCGCCGCCGGCATCCTCCACTGCGGCTATAACCTGTACTTCCTCAAGGGGTGGCTCACATGAAGGCCCGGCACGTGAAGATCGTTGCAAAAAAAGAGCTGGGCGGCCTTTTTTCAGAAAAGACGATCCTCTTAGCCGTCCTGCTCCAGCTGTTTATCGCGCTCTTCTCGTCATTTTTGATGGTCGGGCTCTCCTCGATGTACGATCCCTCCGCTCTTGCCGGCCGCTCGCACTTCCGCTACGATATCGGCTATGCCGGGAACACGTCGCTCCTTTTGCGCGATCTCGAGAACAGCAACCTGTTCCGGGTCCACCGGGTCGATCTCTCGACCGGGGTAGAGCTCTTGAAAGAACGCCAGCTCTCCGCGGTGGTCTACGCCCCCGACACCGCGCCCGGCGCGGACGAGCCGGTCAAGATCACGCTCTACACGCTCAAGAGCGACATCATGGGCGCGGTCGCCGATGCCCGGCTCAAGAGCGTCTTTTTGAAATACGAGGGCGAGCTCCGCGAGGCCCGGATCGACCGGATCGCCGACCGGCCCGTTCCGCTCGACATCCCGGCATCTTCGGATGCCAGCGGGTACTTCGAGTTCGTGTACGGGCTTTTGATCCCGCTGCTCGTCTTTTTGCCCGGGATCATCTCGGCAGCGCTCGTGATCGATCTCATCACCGAGGAGTACCAGCACGATACGCTGGAGACGCTCGTCTCGACGCCCGTGAGTGTTGCCGAGGCGGTCTGGGGCAAGGCGCTTGCCTGCGTGGTGCTCGTGCCGGTCCAGGCCGGCGCGTGGCTCCTGCTGCTCTCGGCAAACCATATCCCGGTCGCGGACCCGGCCCTCATCCTGCTCCACGTCACGCTCGGGTCCCTTGTCCTGATCCTCATCGCGGCGCTCGTTGCGCTCCACTACCGGGAGCGGACCGCGGCGCAGTTTGTCTTCTCGACCGCGCTTGTGGTCATCATGCTCTTTGTGCTTGCCATCCCGGGGAACCCGCTCAACCTTGTCGCCCGGCTCGCGGTCGGGACCGCGGGAATAGAACAGTGGATCGTGCTTGCCGGCGCAGGTGCGGCAGCGGTCCTGCTCGGGATGGCAGTCGGGCGGTTTGCAGGAACGGCCGGCCGCCAGCTCCATACCGGGAAAAACTAAAAAAAAATGAAAAGTTACTGCATTGCGTACAGGTTCTGGTCCATGATCTTGTAGACCTTGCCTGCCGTGGTGACCCAGACCTCGCACCGGTCCCCGGTCTTTGTCCCCTGCACGATCAGCTCGTCGCCCCGTTTGGGCTGGTTGCCGCCGTCCATGAGGCTGTCGGTGACCGTGCCGTCCGGGCGCGTAACCTTCATCCGTACATTCTGGACGTAAATTTCGCCGGTCCCGCCATTGTAGAGCAGGTGGATCTTGCTCGTGGGCCGGTCCTTGTTGAGCTGGAGGTCCACGTAGATATCGGACGGGATGGGGACAACGGGATCGTACGTGGTAGTTACCGCTGTCGGCGCTGCCGTGGTTGCCACAAGGGTCGTGACCGCCGCGGTCGGCGTCTCGACCGGTTTTATCTCAGCCTGGGTCGGGCTCGTGCATCCGGCAGCGAGCGCACAGAAAAAAAGGACAAGGCCTGCGATTGCAATGATGGCCGTTTTCATGAATACACCTTCTCTGTTTACGGGCTTATTATTTTGCGCCGGATTTGTAAAAAAAACCGGGTACCGCCGGATCCGGCCCGGAATCCCGGTTTTTTCGCGATGCCGTAAGGAAAAAACCCAAAAAATCGCCGCAAAGAACAGTTAAATTAAAAAGGAGTCATGGAGTAAACTTTACGTATCAGGAGTTTGAGGAATGTACTGTCCAAAATGTGGAAAAGAGACTGATACCTCCGGACAATTCTGCCAGTGGTGTGGCACCCCGATCGAAGCCGCCCCGGCAGTGCCGGGCGTTGCTGCCGCTGAGGAGGCCGAGGAAACCCCCGATGTCGGCGTGTACGCCGGTCTCGGGCGGCGTTTTGTTGCTTTTATCGTCGATTTCATCCTTATCGCCATCTTTGGCATCATCGCCGTCTCATTCTTCAACCAGGTCAACGGGATTATGTACCTGTACTATATCGCTTTCCTGCACGCGCCCATCGCCTCCCTCACGACCGCCGGCACGCCGGCAGCGGCCCTCGCCCCCATTGTTGCGGCGCTCGGCCTCCTTGTGATCGTGGTCCCGTGGCTCTACTATGCGGGCTTTGAGTCGTCCCGCGGGCAGGCAACGCCGGGGAAAGTCCTCATGCGCCTTGAAGTGACCGACCTTGAGGGGAACCGTGTCTCCTTTGCCCGGGCAACCCTCCGGTTCTTCGGGAAATTCATCTCGCTTATCATCATCTTCATCGGTTTTGTCATGATCGGGGTCACGAAGAAGCGTCAGGGGCTTCACGACAAGATCGCCGGCTGCCTCGTACTCCTTCAGGCTTAATCTTTTTTTAACACAGATCTGTTACATCTGCCAGTGTCTGTTTACATCAACAGCGCACCCTCCCCAGATGGGGGAATCCGGCACAACACTCGCGCTCGAAAAACGAATTATTGTATTTTTAATATTAGTTTGTGTAAATATCGAGCATGGCCCTATGGCTTGAAATGATTGCCTGTCTGTGCATACTGACTGCATGCTCGGGATGTGTAAATTATTATTCTTCCTCTCAATCAGGAATAATCGCTCCAAGCACCGGAAGCGTAGAGACTGTCAGTGTAACAATGAATAGTAATGCCCCGGTTGTATCCTCGAATTTCGGATGCCCCCCCACAATTTCAAATTGCAATGTCGTGCGAGGCAGTGCAAATCAAATCGTAATTACCTGTCCTGACGGAAGACAGTACGTCCGCGGATCTGCGGGACAAATTTCAATTCAATATCCCGGGAGACAAATAAGCGAAGGAGCTGCAGGTCAGGAATCAATTCAGGGTTTTGATACTACTGAGGCACACTGTTTAGTCCAATGGCTAAAACGAATGTAATTATTTTCATGGAGACCTGTGGCCCCCACAACATCCTGCGATTTTTTAATAGTTACGATAAACTCGTGGCGATTTATCGGTTGTAATAGACGAATAAATCAGTGGTACTTCAGTTTGATCCCGAGCAGGACGAGGATCAGCACAAGCGAGACCCCGTTTGCCGCGATAACCGGCAGGGAATTTACCCAGATCCCGTACACGAGCCAGAGGGAGACCCCGGCTGCGTAGAGCACGAGCATGGAAAGGGAGAGGTCTTTTGTCTCCTTTAAGCGCCAGCTCCGGACAACCTGCGGGATGTAGGCTGCCGTGGTGAGCGTTCCGGCAATAAATCCCACGAGCGTGATGGTGTCCATACACTGGTCGTTTTCCTATTGGCCCGCCGTGCATTTATACCGGTATTCTTTTTTTTGGATCTTGGTTATCCCTGCACCGGCTCGGGCGAGAACTGGTCGGAAACCACGAGCCAGCGGCCCCGCAGTTTTACGAGCGTGAAGAGATCCCGCCCCTTCATCGCAACTTCCTGCCCGTTTGCGGAAAACCGGATCGTAAAGAAGTACGAGAGCACGGCGCAGGTGTCCCGGCAGAAGAAACTTACCCGGTGCCCGGACTCCTTCCACTCGTGGATTGTTGCGGCCTGCACAAATCCCTTCCATCCCGCCACGTACGCGTCCCGGCCTTCGAGCCGTCCCGGGGTGGTCGGGGCGACTGCGACCGCGTCCGGGTGGATGAAGCGGCCAAAGCCTTCCTCGTCCCAGGTCTCTGTCCAGAGCCGGTTCATCTCGCGGACTGCGGCAATCACGTCCTGCCTGCGTTCGTCTGAGGTAGTGTCCATGATCACCCGTGGGAACCGGTGAGGTAAAAACCACGGCCCCTGTGCAGGGTGAAAGTGCGGGTACTCCGGAAAAAAGACCGGGGACCGTAGGCCGGCATACCAACGATCCGGATTCTCTACGGGGCGCCTGTCACTCCCGCAGATTGTCCCTTATCTTGAAGAATCACCGTTTACCCTGAAACGGTCCGGGCTTGCGATATTTTGCTATCCCGTTACGCCCGGGCCGGTGCGGAAACAATCTCCGGGAATACGTAGTTCAAACCGCGTGCCCTTTCCATCCACCCCGGTTTCCCTGATGGAGATCCCGGTGATCGCAAGGAGTTCCCGCGTATGGTACAGGCTCAGTTTCGTCTTTGTCCCCAGTCCTTTCCCGAAGATATACTCTTTTTTGTCTGCGGGCACGCCCTGGCCGTTATCCTCGATGACAAGTGTTCCCGAGCTGTCTTCCGGTAAAAACGAAATTCTTACCTCTGTTGCTGTTCTGCCATGCCGTTTTGCATTGTCCAGGAAATTTGCCATTATCCGGTCAAGGAGCGGGGGGGCGTAGATCTCCAGGCCTTCAATTTCGGGGCCTTCGATCACGTCAGGGAACTGCGCCAGGAGTTTTGCCTGGTCGATCGCGTCCCGCATAGCGTACCAGCGGGGCGGCTCTTTTCCGAGCGGCTCGAAATCGAGGATCAGTGAGACATATTTCTCGATAATCTCAAGCTGCCGGTCGATCTTTGCGGAGAACATCCGGATCCTGTCGAGGTCTTCAAGGGAGTGACCGATCATGTGGTTGAATCCCCGGGCCGCCACAAGCTGGTTTCTGATATCCTGAATGGTGACATCGGAAAAAAGGCTGAGTTTTGCATTTGCTGTCCTGAGGGATTCCTCGGCTTTTTTGCGCTCGGCAAGTTCATTTTCTGCAATGACCCGCATCCTGTGGAGACCGGTGACCTGTATATTGAGATCGGTGACATCTTCTATCACCACCATCGCAAGGATTTTTCCGGCACGTTTCACCGGAAGCACCGATCCTTTCTCCACCCGCAAGCTCCCGTCAGGCAGGAGAGAGGGGATGAGGTGGGGATGAAACCGGGACGAAAAATAGACCGGCGTCTCACCGGAAAATACCTGGGGGAAGCGGGCAATAACCGATGGCTGCCTGAGCGAAGGAAATTCTTCAAGTATATTTTTTTGGAGCAACCCCTCCCGCTTTCTCCCGGTCCAGTATTCGAGGCACCGGTTCCAGAACCGGATCGTGTAGTCCTCGTCGATGATGGCGATGCCTGAGGGGAGCTGGTCAAACAGCGCAAAATCTTCAGGTTCGATTGCGGATTCAGACCCGGGTTCCATGGCAATCAGCTGTGTGTTTTCCGTATGCACTCCATAAGCCGTTCAAGCGACCCGACTTCGAAAACAAGGAGGATAGTCCCCTCAATTTTCTTCGACTCGATCAGGAACTGTGTCTTTGCGATAACTACCCAGTCGTCCTGCATTCCGCGAAACCGGTCTGTGGCAATCGTACTCAGCTGCCCCTCGAAATATACGGGAAGGGAAAATGACAGGTTCTCAGAAAGGATATTGGAGATCGATCCCATTACGGCGTTGATAATGATGTTTCCTACTTCTTTCATCGTCTCGACCTGGACTGCGTCCATGCTGTCGGTGCCGCTTTCTTCTCCTGAGAGAAGGTTCACGAGCGTGAGTGCACTGTCCGGGGGAAAGACCAGCGCCGTGACTCCGGAGAACTGCCCGTGGAATTCCTGCATGACTGTAGACAGGAGATCGGATCCAAGGACGGTTTTATTGACACCGGCAAGTTCCCCGAACGGAATAAGGTGGATCTCCGGGACGCTGAGCCGGATATTGGAGCCGGTGATCTCGTTGAGGAGACCGGCCGCCCTCCCCACCCCGATATTGATCAGTTCGGTGAGTGCATCCTGTGCATCTTCGTCGAACTCCATCGGCATCACGGGCCTGTAAGGATCTCGTTTACTGCTGCAAGCACCTCATCCCGGTTCACCGGTTTGTTGAGCACTGCGGCAGCCCCGAGACTTTTACATCTGTTCAGGGTGGTCTTCTGGATATCCGAGGTCAGGATGATCGCCGGAATGCGCAGTTCCTTTTGCATGAGTGTCTCAAGGACCTGGAATCCGTCTGTTTCGGGCATGAGGAGATCCGAAATAATGAGATCCGGCCGGGCCGCTTCTGCCAGGCCGAGACCTTCTTTCCCGTTCTTTGCAAGGGTGACCTCGTGCCCGTTTTCTTCAAGAACGGTCGATATGATCTTGCGCTGGAACGATGAGTCTTCAATTACAAGCACGTGAGCCATGACATGAACCTGTCCCGTGTTTCTCAGGGTTTCCTGATCCAATACATCTCTGTTCTCCCTGAAAAGGGTTATCCCCCCGGATGTACCGAATCCGGCCGTGAAGGTACCCGTGAGGAAAATTCATCCGAGAGAATCACCCATGCTACTAGTACACGATGTGTCCCATGTACTCCGTTCTTTTTGTAGATGACGAGCCGGATCTGCTCGACATCACCAAACTTTTCCTCGAAGCATCCGGAAAATTCCATGTGGATACCTGCGGATCGGCAGCGGATGCCCTTGCCCTGCCCGGTCTTGCCGCGTACGATGCGGTTATCACCGATTTCCAGATGCCGGTCATGAACGGTATTGAATTTTTAAAAGAGATCCGGCAGAAATTTGGCGATCTGCCGGTGCTTATCTTTACCGGCCACAGCCGCGAAGACATCGTGATCGAAGCCCTCAACAGCGGCGCGGATTTTTACGTCCAGAAAGGCGGCGATCCCGAAGCCCAGTACACGGAACTCGGGTACAAGACACTTCAGGCAATCCTCCGGCGCCGGGCTGAACAATCGGTGGATTCCTATACCAGGATCTTTGCCACGATCCCGGTCGGCCTTTTGCTGTTAAACGCAGATCTCGAGATCCGGCAGGCGTCGGAAGTCATTGCCCGCATGGTCCTGCGGGAGCCGGCCGATATCATCGGGGAGCAGGCCGGGGCCGGGCTCGGGTGCATCCACAGCCGGGAAGTACCCGAAGGCTGCGGCCATTCCCGGTACTGCCCGGATTGTCCGTTAAGAAACGGTGTCAGGAAGGTTCTTGCCAACGATATTTCTGTCCGCGATGCGATCATCCCGCTTACTCTCCTTATCGGGGGGAAACCCACGGACCGCCTGCTCCGGGTGAACGCCGGGCCGGTCATCCTTAAAAATGCCCGGTACGTGATTGTGGCAATCGATGATGTGACAAGCATTCAGGCCGGGCTTGCCGGGTCTGCCTGACCGGGCCGGATAGTCCGGGAAATTATACTGTTCCGACAGCCTTAAAAAACGTGTAGCAGAAGACGCCGTCCGGCCCGCAGGTCCGGTACAGGTCTTCTATTCCCCGCTCCCATTCGGCCGGGGTCATCATGCCCTTTTTTATCGCCTCGTCCCTGACGCCCGCGACCATCGCGGTAAAGGTCTGCTTCGTGAACCCCTCCACGAGCGCCGGCCGCGAGGCATCCACGTACACCATCCGGGGCGAGACCTGAACCGCGGAAAATCCGGCCGAGACGAGCAGCGGGTAGAGCTCCCGGCCGATGAGTGCATTGCCCCCGGCTTCCTTCTGGAGATCGACAAGGCACCGGATCGCCCGCCGGGCTGCCGTGCTGTCCGGGTGGAAGTACGCCGAACCGTGGTCGCCTTCGATCACGGTGATCGTGCCGCCGGGTTTCACGAGCGTCCTGAGCGTACAAAGCGCCCGGCCCGGATCGGGGAGGTGTTCGAGCACGAAGCAGACAAAGACATGGTCGAAGCTTCCCGGCGCAAACGGGAGGCTGAAGAGATCGGCCGCCTGGAATTTCACGTTTTTGATCCCTTCGGCTTTCGCCCGCTCCTCTGCCCGCCGGACGGATTCCGGCGAGATATCGATCGAGACGATCTCCGCATTCGGGCTGTTCTTTGCAAGAATCACGGTCTGTGCGCCGGTCCCGCAGCCTGCTTCGAGCACCCGGCACCCGGCCGGGTACCGGGTATCGTGGTGGAGGAGATCGGTCAGCGTCCGCGCCTGGTCGCCGAGCCGTTTTGCTTCGCCTGCGGAATACCCGTGGACATAGGAGTTCGCCGTCATGTGCATCTCTTGGTAAGGGTACCGGTACACCGTCCCGGCTAAAAAAAAGCACGGCCCGGCATCTGCCCGGGTTTTTCCTCTTGGCCGGATCTCTACCGCAGGATCGTAACGCGTTTGTGCTGCGGGGGATAGAAGAGCCGGCCCGATTCCCGGACCGGGTCGGCAAGGACCAGCGTGTTTCCCTCCTGTTTCGCGGTCACGATGTAGGAATTGTACACGAGTCCTTTGACCTCATCCCGGGAAGCGTACGGGGTAACGTGTGCCGGATCGGTCCCGGTGTACTTCGGGTAGCAGGCCGGATCGCCCCATCCCCTGCCGAGCACAAGATCGGCAACCCTCCAGCGGTCGCCATCATCGAAGAAGGCAAGCCACCGCCGCGGGTCCGGCTGCGGGAGAACCAAAAACGCGTCCGTGAGCGCCGGCCGCGAGAGCAGGAACGCCACGAACCGGACGAGCAGGAAGGCAAAGAAGATCGCCGCGTACGCAAGAATCCCCTGCGCGAGCGTAACAACGCCGAGCGCCATCCAGATCACAAAGAAGAGGCTCGCTGCCAGCAGGATCAGGCTCGGGCCCGG
>WSSedL1CaDRAFT_10000561_pt1 | contig 25949 bp, 28 predicted proteins | sample WetSurSL1Cattail_FD_9464 | JGI IMG/M metagenome (IMG submission 9464)
CAAAAGACATTGGTAGTTTACCACCGGAAAATTTAGCAACGATTTAATACCTTTACAGTATGGAAACAACAACCAAACCAAAACACATAGGACGCAACATCAGCCGAATCCGAGAACTTCGTGGAATGAAGCAAGAAGCCTTGGCAATAGCTATGGGAGTAAGTCAACAAACGATTTCCAATATTGAGGCAAGCGAAACTATAGAAGATGATAAATTAGAACTGATAGCGAAAGAATTAGGAGTAACGGCAGAAGCAATCAAGAAATTTAGCGAAGAAAACGTAATTAATTACTTTAACACATTTAATGACTCAGTAAACAATAGTAACTTTGGACATGGAAATACTTGTCATTTCAATCCCCTTGATAAAGTGGTTGAATTATACGAACGTTTGCTTCAAGCCGAGAAAGAAAAAGTAGAATATTTAGAACGGCTATTTAAGGATGAAATCTAAGCATAGATAGTCTATGGATAAAGTATAGATAGTGTATGGATAAAGTATAGATAGTGTATGGATAGTGTATGGTGATGGTATCTCCAAAATTGTCTAAAAAAAAGCTGTATTTTCTTAAAATAAAAAGTTTGACCATGAAAAATCACGATGAGACAGTCGTGATTTTGGTTTTGTAGGCGCTTTACAAGTATCAAAAATAGGAATACTTATTTAGATTATCTAATCTTTTTAGTCGCTCTTCCGCAATCAGGGCATTATTCTTTCAAGTTAAATCTCCTTAAATATTTAGTTATAATACTTGGTTCAATAATCTAAAATCCACTGTCAATATCATTTTTGATAACTTTGAAGACAAGCTCTTTTATAATATGTCGAGATATCTTATATTAGCAGAAAATCCACAAAATTTAAATGTCAGATCAAAGTAAATATACCGAAGATAATATTCGGTCACTCGACTGGAAAGAACACATTCGTATGCGTCCCGGAATGTATATCGGGAAACTAGGAGATGGTTCTTCGCCTGATGATGGTATCTATATTTTATTAAAAGAAGTTCTTGATAACTGTATTGATGAGTTTGTAATGGGCTCTGGAAAAACGATTGAAGTAACTATCAGGGACAAAACGGTTTCAGTTCGGGATTACGGACGTGGAATTCCGTTAGGAAAAGTGGTTGACGTAGTTTCGAAAATGAACACGGGTGGAAAGTACGATTCTAAAGCTTTCCAGAAATCAGTTGGTTTGAACGGAGTAGGAACAAAGGCGGTAAATGCACTTTCGAATTATTTTCGTGTAGAATCAGTTCGTGACGAGAAACAAAAAGCAGCTGAATTCTCAGCAGGAAATTTAGTTCTTGAAGAAGATATTATTGATACGACGAAGCGAAAAGGAACAAAAGTAACTTTTACGCCAGACGAAAGTATTTTTAAAAACTACAAATTCCGTATGGAATATGTCATTAAAATGGTTAAAAACTATTGTTACCTAAACAATGGTTTAACGATTATTTTTAATGGTGAAAAATACCTTTCTGAAAATGGTCTGAGAGATTTATTAGAAGAAACAATCAGTGCTGACGATTTAGAATATCCTATTATTCACTTGAAAGATCACGACATTGAAATTGCTTTAACACATAGTAAAACGCAATACAGCGAGGAATATCACTCATTTGTCAACGGTCAAAATACTACGCAAGGAGGAACGCACTTAGCGGCTTACCGAGAAGCTATTGTAAAAACCATTCGAGAGTTTTACAACAAGAGTTTTGAAGCTTCAGATGTACGTAAATCGATTGTAAGTGCGATTAGTATCAAAGTAATGGAACCGGTTTTTGAATCGCAAACCAAAACCAAATTGGGTTCGACAGATATTGGTTCTGATGATGGAACTCCAGCGGTTTCGGTTCGTGCTTTTGTAAATGATTTTGTAAAAAATAAACTAGATAATTATTTACATAAAAATACGCCAACAGCAGAAGCTTTATTACGCAAAATTCTGCAAGCAGAAAGAGAGCGTAAAGAATTGTCTGGTATTAGAAAATTGGCAACAGATCGTGCTAAAAAAGCAAATTTACACAATAAAAAATTAAGAGATTGCCGTGCGCATCTTCCAGATACAAAAAACCCAAGAAACTTAGAAAGCACGCTTTTTATTACCGAGGGAGATTCGGCTTCGGGGTCGATTACCAAATCGCGCGATGTAAATACACAAGCGGTTTTTAGCTTGCGTGGTAAGCCTTTGAATTCCTACGGAATGAGCAAAAAGATTGTTTATGAAAACGAAGAATTCAACTTATTGCAAGCAGCTTTGGACATCGAAGATGGTTTGGAAAAACTGCGTTATAACAACATTGTAATTGCAACCGATGCCGATGTCGATGGAATGCACATTCGTTTGTTGTTGATTACTTTTTTCTTGCAATTTTTTCCTGAATTAATCAAAGAAGGGCATTTGTATATTTTGCAAACACCACTTTTTAGGGTTCGAAATAAAAAAGAAACCATTTATTGTTATTCAGAAGAAGAACGAAAAGAGGCCATTGAAAAACTAAAACCAAAACCAGAAATCACCCGATTTAAAGGTTTGGGAGAAATTTCGCCAGATGAGTTCAAGAATTTCATTGGAGAAACCATTCGGTTAGATCCGATTATGATGGATAAAAATACTTCGATTGAGCAATTGCTGTCTTTTTATATGGGGAAAAATACTCCGGACCGACAAGAATTTATCATCAAGAATTTGAAGGTGGAGTTGGATGCTTTGGAGGAAGCTTAATGATTTTTAAAATATAAAATTTGCCAAAAGAGCTTCAAAATAAAGTTTTGTTTCAGAAAGTTGTGGAGTTATTACAAAATGCTCGACAACAAGTTTTGCGTACTGTAAACTCAACGATGACATTTACTTATTTTGAAATAGGTAAAATGATTGTTGAAGAAGAACAAAATGGAAAAGAAAGAGCTGAATATGGGAAACAAATTCTGAAAGGACTTTCTCAACAGTTGACAAATGAGTTTGGAAAAGGTTTTTCAATGAGAAATTTAGAGCAAATAAGAAAGTTCTATATAACATATTCTATTTCGTCATCACTGATGACGATTTCTGAAAATCAAATTCCGCAGACAGCGTCTGCGGAATTGAAAACTCAAGAAACATTGGTGTTTAAATTAACTTGGTCGCATTATATTTTCTTAATACGAATTGACGATGAAAAGGAAAGACGTTTTTACGAGATAGAATCTGAAAAATACAATTGGAGTGTTCGCGAATTAAAAAGACAATATGATTCTGCACTTTATACAAGATTGGCTTTGAGTAGAGATAAGGAAGGTATAATGAAACTTTCGGAGCAAGGACAAATTATTGAGAAACCAAAAGATATTATTAAAGATCCTTATATACTAGAATTTTTGGGATTACCGGAGTTGCATCAATATTCTGAATCTGATTTGGAGGGAGAAATCATCAATAAATTAGAGCATTTTCTTTTAGAATTAGGTCATGGATTTACGTTTGTAGCTCGACAAGAACGAATTACATTTGATGATAAACATTTTAGAATAGATTTGGTTTTTTATAATAGAATACTAAGATGTTTTGTTCTTATTGATTTAAAAATAGGAGAATTAAAACATCAAGATTTGGGACAAATGCAAATGTACGTGAACTATTATGATCGAGAAAAGCGCATTGAAGGAGAAAATAAAACGATTGGTATTGTACTATGTCAAAACAAAAGTGACTTAGTAGTAGAATATACTTTGCCAGAGCATAACGAACAAATTTTTGCAAGTAAATACAAAACCATTTTACCAAGCAAAGAAGATTTAATAAAATTAATTTCGTAATCAAAACATGAAAGACGAAGAAGACGATAACATAATTCCAGATAACGAAGAGAATAATTCTGAAGACCATTCAATTGATGAAAATCAAGAGGAAAATGAGTCGGAAGAAATTATAGAAGTCGATGCCAAAAATTTTGATGGTGGACATTTTTACGAAAACAATAATGACGAAGGGGATACCATTACGAAAGTAACTGGAATGTACAAAGATTGGTTTCTGGATTATGCTTCTTATGTAATCTTGGAGCGTGCTGTTCCGGCAATTGAGGATGGTTTTAAACCTGTTCAGCGTCGAATTATGCACTCGTTGAAAGAGTTGGATGACGGTCGTTATAATAAAGTAGCCAATGTTGTAGGTCACACCATGCAGTATCATCCTCACGGAGATCAGAGTATTGGGGATGCTATGGTGCAAATAGGTCAAAAAGAATTATTGATTGATTGCCAAGGTAACTGGGGAAATATCTTGACAGGCGATGGAGCAGCAGCTTCTCGTTACATCGAGGCGCGTTTGTCTAAGTTCGCTTTGGAGGTTTTGTATTCGCCTAAAATTACTGATTGGGGCGTTTCCTATGATGGTCGTCGTGCCGAACCGAATAATCTTCCCGTAAAATTCCCATTGCTTTTAGCACAGGGAGCAGAGGGAATTGCAGTAGGACTTTCTACTAAAGTTTTGCCACATAATTTCAATGAATTAATTGATGCTTCGATTAAAATTCTAAAAGGAAAACCTTTTACACTATATCCTGATTTTATGACACAAGGTATTGCCGATGTGTCCAATTATAATGATGGATTGCGCGGTGGTCGTGTGCGTGTGCGTGCTAAAATTGCTCAGATTGACAAGAATACCTTGGCAATTACGCAAATTCCGTTTTCGACCAATACAACTACTTTGATTGATAGTATTTTGAAGGCCAATGACAAAGGCAAAATCAAAATCAAGAAAATTGAAGACAATACGGCTGCCGAGGTGGAGATTTTAATTCACTTATATCCGGGAGTTTCTCCTGATAAAACCATTGATGCGTTGTTTGCTTTCACGGCTTGCGAAACTTCGGTAGCGCCTTTAGGTTGTGTAATTGAGGATAACAAACCTTTGTTTATTGGTGTTTCGGCCATGTTGAAAATTTCGACAGCCAGAACTGTGGATTTATTGAAACAAGAACTGGAAATTCAATTACAAGAATTAAAAAATAAATGGCATTTTTCTACTTTAGAAAAAATCTTCATTCGTGAAGAAATGTATATTGATTTCAAATTGTATTCGGATAGAGAAGCTTTGTACAAATACATGTACGATAGATTTGAACCTTTCAAGAAATCATTTGTTAGAGAAATTGTTGATGAAGATTTGCAGCGATTGACGCAAATTCCAATGATTCGTATTACTCGTTTTGACTCTGATAAAGCTGATGATTTCATTGCGAAGTTAGAAGATGAAATGAAAGAAGTAGAGCATCATTTAGCCAACTTGACCGATTTTGCTATTGCTTATTTTGCCAAATTAAAAGAGAAATACGGAAAAGGCAGAGAACGCCAAACGGAATTGCGCATTTTTGATGATATTGAAGCTACAAAAGTAGTGTTGAGAAATACTAAATTATACGTTGATAGAGCAGAAGGTTTCGTAGGAACCAGTTTAAAAAAAGATGAGTATGTTGCTGATTGTTCGGATATTGATGATGTAATTGTTTTTCTGCGTGATGGAAATATGATGGTGACTAAAGTTGATGCTAAGACTTTTGTTGGTAAAGATATTATTCATATTGCTGTTTTTGATAAAAGTGATAAGCGTACGATTTACAATATGGTGTATCGCGATGGAAAATCAGGTCCTTCTTATATTAAGCGATTTAATGTTTCGGGGGTAACCAGAGACAAATTATATGATTTAACTAGTGGAACTAAAGGTTCTCAGGTGCTATATTTTACCTGTAATCCAAACGGTGAAGCCGAGGTAATTACCGTTATTTTGCGTCAAATAAGCAGTATTAAGAAATTGAAATTTGATATTGATTTTGCTAATTTGGCCATAAAAGGACGTGCTTCTAAAGGAAACCTAGCCAGTAAACATCCAATTAAGAAAATCGAAATTAAGGAAAAAGGAATTTCGACTTTATTGCCAAGAAAAATTTGGTATGACGATACGGTACAACGCTTAAATGTGGATGGTAGAGGTGAACTATTAGGTGAGTTTAGACCAAGTGATAAAATTTTGATTATCCAACAAACAGGGAAATTGAAAGTGATTATTCCTGAATTGACCACTCATTTTGAACCCGATATGATTGTTTTAGAAAAATGGGTTCCTAAAAAACCAATTTCGGCTATTTATTTTGATGGAGAAAAAGAGCGTTACTATTTGAAACGCTTTTTAGTGGAAAGCGAAGGGAAGGAAGATCTTTTTATTACGGAACACCCAAAATCACAATTAGAATTAGTTTCTACGGATTATCGACCGGTTGTGGAATTGGTGTTTCCAAAAATAAAAGGTGTACAAAAAGAAAGTCATACTATTGATGTGGAGAGTTTTATTGCTGTAAAAGGATTTAAAGCACTCGGAAATCAATTAACTACCGATAAATTGAAACAGGTAAATAATTTAGAACCTTTGCCTTATGAAGCTCCAGAGGAAGTTATAGCCGAAGAACTCGAGGTAAGAGGGGAGTTGAATGCAGATGATGGTTCGGTTCAACTAGACGATGATGGTCAAATTATTTTATCCTTAGATTAATAAACTAAAAAGCTTCCGTCACGACGGAAGCTTTTTTTATAAATTTTATCTAAAAAGATTATAGAGCATCACTTCTTTGTTTTCTCTTAATTTTTTTATGATTTTAAGGAAAGCTATTGCTGTAATATACGCATCTCCCATAGCGGTATGGCGGTCTTTTTTAGAAATATCAAACTTATCAGCCAAGTCATCTAAAGTATAATGATCCTTGTGTTGCAGTAAGTTGGATTTAATTAATGTCTTTTTGTATAAAACAGCTGTATCTAAAGTTTTGTTTTTAATTTTTTCCAATCCATTTCTTTCCAAAGCATTATTAATCATTGTCATATCAAATAAGGTATGATGCGCAATAATAATCGAATCGCCTATATAATCTAAAAATAATTGTAATACTTGAAGTTCTGACTTGTGATCCAATACATCGCTTCTTATAATTCCATGAATTTGTACACTTGTTTTATCAAAATGTTCTTGGTCAATATAATGTTCAAAACCATCTTGGATATTGATACTACCATTTTGTAAAACAACAGCGCCAATACAAAGAATACGGTCGTTGATGTAATCAAAACCAGTAGTTTCAGTATCTAAAACAACAAAGCGTTCTGATTCTATCGAACGATTTAATTTTTCGTCGATGGGTTCATCAACAATTCCTAAAAATTGGAGTGACTCAATAATTTTTTCTTTGATGCTCATTATAGTGAAATTTTACTAGGATTAAAACGCATCGAAATTACTTCTTGTAGTTCTTTAATAGTTTTAAAAGCACCTTTTAATTTTACTTTTTCTAATTTTGAAAGAGATTCTAATTCAATAAATTGCCCCGAATCATGATGTAAAAGTCCTTGTTTTGTTCTGAATTTGAGTAAGGCTTTGTACGAATAGGCACAAGACATATACAACTCCTTATTTTGAGGTTCTAGTTCAGCTAGTCTTTCAAATCGTTCATAAGTATTGCTAATTCCTTTTACAGAATGAGATATAATTAAAACTCGTGCTGCATCAGCTAATGGCATTAAAGCACGCCTTTTGATATCAAAGAAATCCTTATGCGCACCATCTTGTTCTACAAGAAATTGTCTAAAAAAGCCTGTTGGAGATGGACTTTGCAAAGCACCACTTACTAAATGAACATAAAAGATTGGATTGGCTGCAATATCTGTAAAAATATAATCAGCAAGATCATTAGCGAGTTCTCTATCACCGTAAGACAAACTGTAATCAAAAAAGATGAAAGAAAGTAATATTTCGTCTTTTCCTGGTTTGCTAATCCAGTCGTGTACTAATTCTTTCCATTGGTTCAAACTCAAACACCATTTGGGATTTGAAGCCATCATCTCGGCAGGACAATATTCATAACCAATTTCAAAAAGTCCTTTGTTTACCTCGGCAGCTAATTCTAGAAAATACTTGTTGGTTTTTTCTCGTATTTGTTCTGGAACGTCTTCATAAATTAAGGCATTATCTTGATCCGTATGTAACAATTGTTCGCTACGACCTTGACTGCCTAAAGCGAGCCAAGAAAAGCGTACTGGCGGTGCTGTTCTCATTTTTGCCAATGACAATTCTATTACTTTTTTGATACAAGCATCATTCAGCTCGGTTATGATTTTAGAAGTTAATGTCAGAGGAATATTTTGGTCTAAATAACCTTGTAACAATTGCATTATTTTAGCTCTAATAGGCTTAATTGCTTTTGCTTTTTTTACCCTTTTTAACTCTTTTATTAATACAGCAGGATTATTACCTAAAGCCACCATTACATCATGTTTGGATAGGATTCCAACAGCTTTTGTATTGGAAGTTCCATCTTTGGTAAGGCATAAGTGGCTGATGTTGCTTTTCATCATTGCCATTTGCGCTTGGGTAATAGTCATTTTTTTAGAATAGGTAATTACAGGCGAATTCATAATTACGTCAGCCGTGGTATTAATCGAATATTCTCCCGTAACAATTTTATTTCTTAAATCCTTATCAGTAATAATTCCTATGGGCAACATATCTTCAACTACCAGCATGGCACCAATATTCTTCTTAGTCATTGTTACCGCAATTTCTTTGGCAGTAGCCGCACGGGAACAAGTTATTAATTTCTTAGAATATTTAATGGGTTGTAGATCTAAGATTTTAGTGTCGGTATTGATCAATTCTACTCCTTCATGTCCTTCAAAAGAGACATCGCCGTATAATTTATCGCTATGACTTCTGGAAAAAGGATGTTGCGTATTTGAAGCAAAACTGTCAATAATAAAACTGCCTACATCTTGATTTTTTATAGCATAAGGTTTAAAAATAGCTATCGGAATAGCATACAAGATGGTTTCTTCTTGTGCCATTGCACCCATTTTGTAATTTTCGTGAGCAATTAATGGACGTAAACCAAAAATATCACCTTCGTCACACATGTCCAGAATGTCATTGTGTCCTTTTTTACGCAATTCAATAGCTCCTTTGTGTACCACATAAAAAGACTCATGTGTTTCTTCATTTTCATTAAAAATAACAGCTCCTTTGTCTTTATAGATTATTGAAACTTGTTCAGAAAGCACTTCAATGTCATGTTTGTCTAAAAAGCTGAAAGGAGGGAAATTTTTTAAAAAGTCGGCTACTCTTTGCGAAATGGTATTTTTCATTCAAAAATATTTTAAGGCTTAGTTTCTTTTATAGTATGCTAATGTATTAATTTTTATGTTTTATAACGAAAAAAGCTCCCTAAATAAGGAGCTCTTTTGTAATCTGTTTTCTCATTTTATTTCTTTTGTGAAACTTTCATGTTCAAAACTTATGCTATAGTACGGAATTAAGAATTTTAAAAAATATTCAAAATTTACAATTCGCCAAGTTTCGTTACAGTCCCTTTTTGTTTTTTGTCAGCGCCTACAATACCAAATTCGAAAGTATAGGTATTCTTTGATGTTGTTAAAATCCTCATGCTAATAGATTTTTCTTCCGCCATATTTTTTGGATGCAATTTTTTCAAAATGTATTCGCAATCATTCACCCAACGCACCGAAGCGGTATCGGTTTTTCCTTCGAATGTTTCAATTTCAATACTGTCATTGCGTTGAAAAAGCGTAACTTTTTTCACGCCGTCAACTTCATATTCAAATTTGAATTTTCCTGTTTTAAAAGCAGCGCAATTTTGCTCTGCATTATAGCAAGAAGTAACAATAAGAAGTAAGGGCAGTAGAATGAGTTTTTTCATAATTTTTTAGAGCTTAATCCTGCTATTCGTTTCAATCTTTTTATCCTTAAAGAAAGGATAAAAAGGATTTTCACTGCTATCAGGGCTAGTTTATATTGTTTATTTTAATCGTTCTAATTCATCATCGGTAAAATGTTTGATACTCTTATTTTGAGCAAATTTTTCCGAATTGTAATTATTAGTTTTATTTTTAGGAATGGATAAACTATCCCAGTTAGAATTTTTTAATTGCTTGGCATAAAACACAATTTGTCCTATGTGATAAGGGTAATGTGCTAGTTGTCTGTTGATGGCGTCAAGAGCTGTTTGTCCTTCATTTCTAATGTAGATAATTTTTGAAAGATCTTCTGGTTTTAAGGAATCAATTGCTTCAAAAAAACAATCCCAGCCTTTATTCCAAATAGCGAATAAAGCCTCTGATGTTGTTAAATCGTTTTCAAATTCAGCATCTCTATTGCGCCATTCTTTTTCGCCATCAGTAGTTAGAAAATCGGTCCAACGAGATGTCATATTTCCCGAAATGTGTTTTACAATTGTTGCTATGCTATTGGAGTCATCATTTGTAGTTATAAAAAGTTGTTCAGGTTCCAGTTGAAGCATCGCTTTTTCGCCAATTGTTTTATAATAAAGCAATTGTTTTTTTAGACTTAAAAAATAAAGTTCAGCTGTTTCCATTTTTATTGAATTTTTATATCATATTTATCCAGAAGTCCAGGAATTCCTTGCATTGAAAATTTGGCTTTTCGCATCGGGTTGAATTCTGGATCAATTTTGTAATTATAAGCCGTTAGAAAATTGACTTCTTTCAATTCGGTGTCGTTAAAAACAGCATTTTCTAAATTACAATTATCAAAAACCGAGTTAGAAAGGTTAGTTCCAATGAAACTCACTTCTTTTATGGAGCAAGAATTGAACTTGGTTTTAGGCATTTTTTTATTCGAAAAAGAGGCATAATCCAAAATACAATCATTAAAACTAACTCCAAACATAAAATCGGCACAAGAATTAAATTGGATTCCTAATAATTTACAATTCGAAAAATGTACGGTTTTCAAACTCGTTCCTCCTAAAGCCGTCATCGAAAGATTGCAATTGATAAACTCGCAATCCATGAAAGTATTGTTCGAAAAATCGCTATTCGAAAAATCACAGTTTTTAAAAACGCAATCTTCAAATTCTCGATTACTCACTTTTTTGTCTATGAAAACTACTTTGTCAAATGTTTTCTGAATGTGAATTAAATCTTCCATTAGTCGTTAAATAAGGCTTTCATCATGGTTTTTAATCCTAAAAACATCAAGTACATCGATGCTAAACAAGCAACGATTCCAATTCCAAGAACCAGATAATGCCACGCATTTTTCTGATTCATAAATGCATTGTATATCAATGACGGACCAATAAATAGCAAAGGCAATGCTCCTGCTAAATATCGAACTCCTTTGGATAATAATTCTTTGTTTGTTGCCATGTTTTTAGTATTCAGTATTCAGAAATCAGTATTTAGTGTTAATCGCTCAGCTACTATTCACTAATTACTATTCACTTATTTTGTATTATAAAAATCAACTGCTTTACGAACGCTGCCGTGTTCTTTTAACAATTGTGCTGCTTCGTCATAGTTTACTGGAATTTCTTCCATAATCATTTTGGTTCCTCGGTCAACTAGTTTGCTGTTGCTCAATTGCATATCGACCATTTTGTTGCCTTTTACTTTTCCTAGCTGAATCATCGTTGCTGTCGAAATCATATTCAGTACTAGTTTTTGTGCTGTTCCGGCTTTCATTCTGGAACTTCCTGTAACAAATTCAGGTCCTACAACCACATCAATAGGAAATTGTGCCGTTTGCGAAAGCGGACTTCCAGCATTGCAAGAAATGCTTCCTGTGATTATATTATTTTTGTTGCAAGTCTCTAAACCACCAATTACATAAGGCGTTGTTCCCGAAGCCGCAATTCCAATCACTACATCATTTTCATTGATATTAAACTCTTGTAAATCAATCCAAGCTTGGGTTGCATTGTCTTCGGCATTTTCTACTGCTTTGCGAATGGCTTTATCTCCGCCAGCAATAATTCCTACCACCAAATCAAAAGGAACACCGAATGTTGGTGGGCACTCTGAAGCATCTACAACACCCAAACGTCCAGAAGTTCCTGCTCCAATGTAAAATAACCGTCCGCCTAATTTCATTTTAGTAACAATTTGAGCAATCAAAGTTTCTATTTGAGGTAAAGCTTTTTCTACAGCAAGAGGAACAGTTTTATCTTCGTTATTGATGTTTGCCAATAATTCTTGAACAGACATCTTTTCTAAATGTTCGTATTTTGAAGATTGTTCGGTGGTTTTTATGAAGATCATAATCTTGAAGTTTATTTGGTTATCTGTTTATTTGGTTTTTGATAATAAGAAATTTAGTTTATTAACAAATCACCGAATCTACAAATCAAAATCTATAAAAAATAAGCTAATACAATTCCCAAAACAATCATGGAAACTTTGGCAATATTAAACTTATGTCCTTCGCTACTTTCGAAAATAATAGTGGAGGAAATATGAAATAATATTCCAATAACAATAGCGGTAATTTCGCTATGATAATCTTTTAATCCAGTTAGATAATCGAAGGCGAATGTTCCTAGTGGTGTCATCAAAGCAAAAGTTAGCATGAAGGCAAAAATAGCTTTCTTGTTGAGATGCGAATTGATGAAAAACGTTGTTAAAATGATAGCAATAGGAAGGTGATGTATAGCAATTCCGAGTGCTAGATTATCATGATTGTGTCCCACAGGAAATCCTTCCAGAAAAGCATGAATACAAAGACTAATGAACAACAACCACGGAATATGCGACATATTAGGGTGTCCGTGTACGTGACCATGCTCGGCTCCTTTAGAGAAAAATTCTAAGATGATTTGGAACAAAATTCCAAGCATGATAAAAATCCCAATGTTATGATCATGCCCACCTTCAATAGTATGATTGTGGTTTTCATAAATTTCAGGTAATAAATGCATTACCGTCAACGAAAGCAAAAACGAACCACTAAAAGCCAATAGTAGTTTTAGATTGCTTTTGTTGGTTGGTTTTAACACCAATGCAATGACATAGCCAATAAGTACTGATAATAAGGGTAAAAGATAATTCATTTTTTAATATTGAATCGGTTCATCGGTTCATCGGTTAAACAAATAAACGATTTACCGAAAGAACTATTTAAAAATAAGGATGAGTCGTTCGCTTTCTGTTTTGTGGAATTTTTTCAATTTGTAATCGCCAAAAATATCTAAAAGATAAATTCCAGCTTCTTCCATCATGGATTCAAAATCTTGTAGTGTTAATGCTTTTACTTTTTCGGTAAAATGGAATTGCAGACCTTGATCTTCAAAGTCGATTTCTTTAATAATATGTCCGTCTTTTAAGTAGCGTTTTAAATGAAAATCGATTCCGTCAACTGTTTTTACTTCTTCAGGAACGAGTGTGTCCAGCACTTGATTGACATTCATAAAGTCAATTACAGCAAAGCCATATTCCGATAAACTGTCTTTGATAGCTTTTAAAGTGGTTAAATTGTCTTCTTCCTTTTCGAAATAACCAAAACTGGTAAACAAATTAAAAATAGCATCGTATTTTTCTTCGAATGCTTCTCGCATGTCGTGAACTTTAAAATGCAAGTTCTCATTTGCGCTTTTATTGGCTTCGGTAATGCTATTTTCGGATAAATCAGCACCAATAACGTCAAAACCCAATTGGTTCAAGTAAATGGCATGACGTCCTTTGCCACAACATAAATCCAAAACTTTAGCGTTTTCAGGCAGATTTAGATAATGTGTTAAATTGTCCATGAAAAGCTGTGCTTCTCTGTCATTGCGATCTTTATAAAGGATATGATAATAAGGAGTGTCAAACCAAGAAGTGAACCAAGCTTGTGTTGGTTGACCTTGATTTGTATTCGTTGGTTTTTGTACTTCAGACATTTATTCTTTTCAATTAATTCTATCCCGCAAATTTAGTGTATTTTTGCTGAAATATACTATTTCAAGTTCTTTGGGATTTGGAATTTAATTATTGGAATTTAAAAGAGAAATGGAAGAAAATTTTAAGATGATTGCCAAAACCTTTTTTGGTTTTGAAGAAATATTAGCAAAAGAGTTGACACAACTTGGAGCGCAAGACGTAGAACAAGGAGTGAGAATGGTTAGTTTTAAAGGAGATAAAGGTTTTATGTATAAAGCCAATTTGTCTTTGCGTACCGCTTTAAAAATATTGAAACCAATTTATTCTTTTAGAGCCAATAACGATCAAGCTTTGTACAAAGGTGTTTCGGGTGTAAACTGGTCTAAGTTTATTAATGCTAATCAAACTTTTGTGATTGATGCAACCGTGCATTCGGAATATTTTAATCACTCGGAGTTTATTTCTCAAAAATCTAAAGATGCTATTGTGGATCAATTTAGAGAAAGAACAGGACAACGCCCCAGTATTGATAAAATTCATCCAGATTTACGCATTAATATTCATATTGATAAAGACCAAGTTTCGGTTGCCTTAGATACTTCTGGAAATGCTTTAAACCAACGAGGGTATAGAACGGCGACCAATATTGCACCAATAAATGAAGTCTTAGCAGCGGGAATTTTGTTGCTTTCGGGTTGGGACGGACAAACTGATTTTCTGGATCCGATGTGTGGTTCTGGAACTTTTCTGGCCGAAGCCGCTATGATTGCATGTAATATTCCAGCCAATATCAATCGTAAAGAATTTGCTTTCGAAAAATGGAAAGATTGGGATAATGAATTGTTTGACAAAATTACAGATAGTTTGCTAGGGAAAGTACGTGAATTTCATCATACAATAAAAGGCTATGATAAAGCGCCATCTGCTGTAAGTAAAGCCAAAGACAATATTCGAAATGCTAATTTAGAGGAATACATCACTATTTCAGAAGAGAATTTCTTTGATACTGAAAAAACTTCAGAAGGCAAACTTCAGATTGTATTTAATCCACCTTATGATGAGCGTTTGGATATTCACATGGAAGAATTTTATAAAAATATTGGAGACACTTTAAAGAAAGGTTATCCGGGAACAAATGCTTGGTTTATTACAGGAAACTTAGAAGCTTTGAAATTTGTAGGGTTGAAACCTTCTCGAAAAATTAAGCTTTTCAATGCTGGATTAGAAGCTCGTTTAGTAAAATACGAAATGTACGAAGGAAGTAAGAGAACGAAATTTCAGGTAGAAAAAGAGTAGTGTTTAGAAAAAGGAAGTAGAATAAAAAATATAAAATACTATGAGTAAATTACAATTAAGAGCATTTTTATATCAATTAGGTTGTTTTGCCTGTTTGTTTATTTTAGCACGTTTTTTAGTAGAACGTTATAGCGGATTAACAGGTTTTTGGGTTCCGTTTATTGCTTTTGTTATTGGGACTTTTTTATCTCCAAAATTTCAAGCAGTAAAAACCAATGACGGAGAAAAATTATACATGAAATGGGTTTTCTCTAAAAATGTTAAAGAAATAGGTTAAAAGTATTCAGTCTTCAGATAACAGTGTTCAGTTTACTATGGAAACCGTTAAATGTAAAAAACCACAAATTCGCAATTATAATTTGCGAATTTGTGGTTTTTTTGTTGATGTCAAATCTGCTTGCTGCATTCTGAAATCTATAGACTATTTTTATTTCTTCTTCGTAACCTTTTTTGTGTCAACTGGAACTACTTTCTTTTTGAAAATAGGAACAAAATAAGTTATGCTGTAATTGAATCCTACTCCAAAATCACCATTATAAGTTCGATTAAAACCTGGAATATATAAGTTTTCAAAATTATCAGGTTCTTTGTTGCTTATCAATCGGTTGAATCGAAGGCTGAATCCCATAAATACATTATTGAAGACTTTGGCTTTCATTCCTGCAACTACTTCAATCCAACTTGCGGTTAAACCATTGAATTTTTGTCCAGAAGCAAGAGGAGGAGTTTCTCCAAAATAATTATTAGAATTATAAATTTTATAGGTATTTAACTCTTGGTTAAAAGTACTGAAACCATATCTCAAACCTATAGAAATGATATTTTCCATATCGAGCCAGTTTTCATAACCGTTATAGTCAAAACCTACTTTTACGTAGGAACCTTTGGTAGTGAAATTCAAACGTTCATCATCGGTAGTTTTATTTTCATTTCCTACTTCGGCAGCCAGATAGTGTTTTTTATCCAAACGATAATCACCCACTAATTCTAGTCCTGTATAGTCTTTATCATAAAAACTGCGGCTCAATTTAAACAAATCAATTCCCAAACGTATACCATAACGATCTGTTTTTACGGGCACAATAATAGAGTCCTTTTTAGGAACTATAGTTGGTTGGTTTGCTACAGCCGCTTTTTTAGGGATAACTCCTTTGGAAATAGTATCCTTTGCTGTTGTTTTTACTGGTGCTTGAGTTTCTTGTGCATTTGCAAAAAGCAAAGACAAAAGAAGGAAGCTACTAAAAATATATTGCAAGATGTGTTTCATTTTCGTTAGCTATAATACTGTTTTTAACTTCTACCAATCGCATCCATTTTGATAGAGGAACCGAAGGGTCTGAATATACAAATGGATTTGTGGGATTTAAAGTATAATTCGTTTTAAATCCGCAAGCACGAGATACAAAGATGTTTTCGGTACTATAATTGAACTGAATAATATCTTCGTTTACTGGTGCGGCTGTATTGGTACTGCCAAAATTCAAGATAAAACGATAAGTAGTCATTTCTGCATCTATCTTTAGAGGAATAGAAACGGTACTTCCATTTATTAAAGTGCTACCGTTGAAGGTAACAGCTTTTTCTTCCATTCCATCAGCAATAATTGTTAGATTTGTTACATTTTTTTCAACCGAAGAGTTGTTGTAATCATAAAACGTAATTACTAGACGAGGTGTAGTAATAGTGTTTTCATCACAGATATCGTCTTTCTCGCAACTGGAAAAGGAGAAACACAGAATGAATAAGAATAGTATCGTTTTTTTCATGTTTTTAAGTGATTAGTGATTAGTAAACAGTAACTCATTACTATTTACTAATCACTAGTTACTATTTATTTTCGCTCTAACAGCACTACGTTTTCTACGTGATGCGTTTGCGGAAACATATCTACTGGACGCACACGAGTCACTTTGTATTTCTCGTCCATTAAAGCCAAATCACGAGCTTGTGTAGCCGAATTACAGCTTACATAAACTACTTTTTCTGGAGCAATTTTCATGATTTGTTCAATCACGTCTTTGTGCATTCCGTCACGTGGTGGATCCGTAATAATTACGTCAGGTTGTCCGTGTTGTGCAATAAAAGCATCGTTAAAAACTACTTTCATGTCACCTACGTAAAACTCACAATTGTCAATATTATTGTGTTCGGCATTGGCTTTAGCGTCTTTAATCGCATCTGGAACACTTTCCACACCAATTACTTTTTTTGCTTTTTTAGAAACAAACTGAGCAATGGTTCCTGTTCCAGTGTATAAATCATAAACGGTTTCATTTCCTGTTAATCCAGCAAAATCGCTCGTTATTTTGTATAATTCGTATGCTTGATCCGAATTGGTTTGGTAAAATGATTTGGCATTAATGCTAAATTTTAAACCTTCCATTTCTTCTAAGATGTAATCACGACCTTTGTACAATTTGATGTCTTGGTCATAAAGCGTATCATTCGCCTTATTATTGACTACATATTGTAATGAAGTAATTTGTGGGAATTTTTCGTAAAGATGGTCTAGCAACAATTCTCTGTTGGCTTTATCATTTTCGAAAAATTGAACCAAAACCATAATTTCTCCTGTCGAAGCCGTACGCAACATCAAGGTTCTCAATAAACCAGAATGTTCTCTTGGGTTAAAGAAAGCCAAATTGTTTGCATTCGCAAAATCGCGAACTTCATTACGAATGGCATTCGAAGGATCTTCTTGTAAATGACATTTTTTAATGTCTAGGATTTTGTCCCACATTTTTGGAATATGGAAACCAAGGGCATTTCTATTTCCTAAATCTTCATCACTTCCAATTTCAGCCTCGGTTAACCAACGGCTGTTAGAGAATGAAAATTCCATTTTATTTCTGTAAAAAAACTTTTTCTCCGAACCTAAAATAGGTTCAAATTCAGGAAGTTCAATTTTCCCAATGCGTTGCAAGTGATTTCTAACCTCATTGTGTTTGTAAAACAATTGTTGTTCGTAGTTCATGTTTTGCCATTTGCAACCACCACAAACTCCAAAATGCTCGCAAATAGGTTCTACACGATGCTCCGAAAATTCGTGGAATTTAACTGCTTTCCCTTCATAATAGGCCTTGCGCTTTTTGAAAGTTTGCACATCAACCACGTCACCTGGAACTACATTCGGAATAAACACTACTTTTCCATCGGGAGCCTTTGCTACCGAAACGCCTTTTGCACCTGCATCAAGGACTTTTATCTGATGAAAGACAACTTTGTCTGTATTTTTTCTACCCATGGCGCAAAAATAAGTGTTTGTTCGCTTTTATAAATTCAAATTGGGAAATATTTTTAAAAAGTATTGTTTTTTATTAGAGCTATTTTGTTATTTCATAAAAACCTCGTTTCCATTTCTATTAAAATTATAAAAAATAAGGCTTTAAAAGATTTATAAATAGTTGTTTTTTTTTTAGTTTCTAGAAAAAGTTTTAATAAATACAATTGATGTAAATCAAAGTGCTATTGATATATTTGTTTTAAAGATTTAGAAATATGAAGATGTTATCCAAAGAAAGAATCAAACTAGTAGGTATTTTGTTTGTACTTGGTTTTGTCCTTTTTAGTTGTGCAGATAGTACTAAAAAAGAAATTCCAGTTTTTTATAGAGCTGTAAAGGGCAAGGATACTGCACTTATTAATTTTACAAAATTAGAAGACAATCGCTTTTTTGGTCAATATGAAATTCGGTACGGTGGTTCCAGAAAGGATTCAGGTGAGGTAAGGGGTATTTTCTCTGGTGATACCATCAAAGGAAGTTTTTATTATCATCCATATGGTGGTGGCGTTTTAAAGCGTTATCCTATTGCTTTGCTCAAACAAAAAAATAAATTGTTATTAGGCAAAGGTGTAATTTCTGTGTACATGGGGATTCCCTCTTTTTTAAAAGGTGATCCAATAGATTATAGTAATCCCGAATTTGTATTTGAAGAAATCAAAAAATAACAATGTCTCATCCTAAAAAAGCCATTAAAACCCCAAATTTGGCGTTCGTAACGCCAAGTATTACGTTCCAGACGTCAAATTTGACGTAACTGACGTCAAAAATTACGTAGCTTGACGCCAAATTTGGCGTTCTTAACGTAAAAAAAGATATTACTCACGCCAATTTTTACGTTGCTGACGCCAAATTTGGGGTTATTTCAATATTTTCTAATATGAAAAGGTTCTGTTTCTAAAAAATGAAGATGGATTTTTCAATTTTTAGTTTCAGTAATCAAACAATCAGAAAAGGTTTCTTCTAAATGTTGGCTGTATGCTTTCATGTCTTTTTCGATATTCGCATTTTTTTCCACATCATGAAAGTGGTAACTTTTTAACGGAGTCATTCCTGTAAAAGCATTCATTCGGTGAAAACTAAAAAAAGCACCTTCGTCCACTGATTTTTGATCGAAAAATTCTCCGGCAAGTGTAAAAGCGGTTGCTGGTGCATTCCAAGTGGTAGTGAGCATGTATTTTTTGCCCTGCAACATTCCACCAGTTCCATAATTAATTTTTGGGTTGCTAGATTTTCTGCCGTCGCTTCTATAAATTCCTTTGTTGTGTCCTGCAGTAAAAACTTCGTCAATGTATTTCTTAAAGTTATGCGGAAGTTGAAACCACCAAACTGGTGTATGATAGATGATAACATCTGCCCAAACAAATTTGTTGACTTCTGCTTCAGCTTTGTATCCGTTTTCGATTGTAGTGGTTTGAACAATTACTTCTTCTGATGCTTCAAAAAATTGTTGGGTAGTTTCAGTAATGGTGTTGTTAAATAATCCGCCAGAATGACCAAAACTTTGTCCTGCATTTATGATAAATATCTTTTTCATGTGTTTTATTTTTATGTTGGTACAAAGTTAGATTAGTTTTTAGTATTATTAAAATAGTATAATTTATACATTTGTATTATAAATATAATAGCTATGGTCAATTTAGAATGGTATCGCACTTTTAAAGCGATTTATAAAAAAGGAACATTAACCAGTGCTGCCGATGCTTTGTTTATTTCACAACCTGGTGTGAGCTTGCATCTCAGTTCTTTAGAAAGTTATGTAGGTTATAAACTTTTTGATAGAACAGGGCGTAAAATGATTCCAACCGAAAGAGGAAAGATTTTATACAATGCTATTTCTGAAGGTTTGAAAATTCTGGAAGATGCTGAGAAAAACTTTCAAAGAAGCACAGAGAAACATACGCCAACAATTAGTATTGGAATGTGTTTTGAGACTTTTCAAATTACATTGGAACAATACATTTCGACTTTGCCTTTTAATGTGATTATCCGTTTTGGAGAATATCGGGAAATGCTCGAGAATTTGGATAAAGGAATTTTAGATTTGATTATTTCGCCTCAAAAAGGAAATTCGCCTAATATTGTTTACGAAGCTTTTTCATCAGAAACCATTGTTTTGGTAGGTGGGAGCGAAGTAGATGATTCGGAATTTCAGCTATTGGTAAAACAAAAAAAATATACCGAAGCCGAGCATTATTTAAAAACCCAAAAATGGTATGGAACAACTGGCGATATGGAGCATTGGTTTCGTTTTTGGCAATTGAATTTTGGCAACTTTCCTGATTTTAGACCTAATTATATTGTGCCCAATATCAATTCAATTGTCCGCTGTTTGAGTGGTGCCAATGGATTAGCTGTTATTCCTGATTTTTTATGCCAAAAAGAAATAGAAAGAGGTGAAGTAAAATTGCTATGGGAAGGGCATAAAAAATTGAAAAACACCCTTTATTTTGCCAATAGAAAAAATACGGCTTATGAGAAAGAACTCGAATTAATTAAAGATTTGTTTAAAAAGGTGATGTTATAAAATCAACATAGACAATGAGCTTGCCTATGTTGATTTATATTTTTTTTACCACAAATGCTGTACTTCTTTTTTGATGTATTTATCATAAATAGCATTCATAGCCGCAATTTTTTCAGGAGTTAAAGCTGGTAAATCTAAAGCAGAAAGATTAGACAATACATGACTTTCTGTAGAAGCTCCTGGGATAATACAGCTTATTTCATTAAAACTTAAAATCCATTGTAAAGCAATTGGAGCTAAGTTTTGAACATCAGGGAATAATTCTTTTAATTCGTTTACAGCGATTAAGCCCAATTCGTAGTTGATTCCAGAGAAAGTTTCACCTTTGTCAAATGCTGCGCCTTCACGATTAAAAAAGCGGTGATCCTGACTGTCAAAAATAGTTTTGCTAGAGAATTTCCCAGTTAATAATCCGCTGGCTAATGGAACGCGAGCAATGATTCCAACGTCTTTTTTCTTAGCTTCTTTGAAAAATAATTCAGACGGACGTTGTCTAAAAAGATTGAAAATCATTTGAACCGAAGTTACATTTGGAAATTCAATAGCCTTTAATCCTTCTTCTACTTTTTCGACACTTACACCTAGATTCTGAATCTTTCCTTCTTGTTTTAATTTGTCAAATAATTCAAAAATTTCAGGACGATAAAAAACTTCAGTAGGCGGGCAGTGTAACTGAATCAAGTCGATCGTGTCTAATTGCATACGTTTCAAACTATCTTCTACATATTTTTGTAAAACCTTAGGTTGGTAGCCTTCATTTACGTGCGGATTAATATGACGACCACATTTAGTTGCCACATAAATACGTTCCGAACGCGAACGAACCACTCTTCCTACGGCAATTTCGCTCAATCCATTTTCATAAACATCGGCAGTATCAATAAAATTTACGCCTTTATCAATAGCCGTATTTAATAATTCATCGGCAGATTGATCATTAAATGGCGAACCCCATTTTCCGCCTACTTGCCATGTTCCAAGAGCGATTTCGGATATTTCGAAGTTTGTTTTCCCTAGTTTTCTATAGTTCATTAGATATGTTTTTTATATTATTTAAAGTCAATTCAATTTCTTTTTCAATAAGCGGACTCATAATTTCATAGCCAGCCGTATTGGGATGCACTCGGTCTTCAGATAGTGTGGATTGCAAACCTTTTTCATCATCTACCATTTCCGAATAATAATCTACAAACGGAATAGTATTCGAAAGGGCATAATTTTTTAATATACTGTTTAATTCAATAATTCTGTCGGCTGGTTTTTCTTTTGGATTCCAATAAAAGAAATTTGCAGGCAAAACCGAACAAAGAATTACTTTGATATTGTGTACTTGAGCCAGTTCTATCATTGAAAATATATTATCGGTAATTATTTTTGCATTTGATACACCAGTGTTTCCTGCTATATCATTTCCGCCAGCAAGAATAACTACTATTTTGGGTCTTAAATCAATAACATCAGCTCTAAAACGCAACAACATTTGTGGAGTAGTTTGTCCACTGATTCCTCGATTGATAAAGGATTTATGCTTGTCAAAAAATATATGCTCTTTACTCCAAAATTCGGTTATGGAATCGCCTAAAAAAACAACTCTGTTTTCATCAGGTTCAGGAAGCTCAATTTTTGCATTTTCTTGTTCGTATTTTGCTAAATAAGGCCAGTCTTGCACTTCCATAAAAGTTGATTTTTTAGATGCTTTGAACGCAAGAAACAAAACTAATAAAATAAATCTGAAAAGAGAGTCTTTCGTTTTTTTATGCTTTACGCTAAAATTGATTTGTCTTCAAGAAGTTTATTAGTTTTTAATTTTTCGTTAAAAAAAGAATACACTTGGAAGTTTTAAGTCAAAAAATATTAAATTACAGCGAGTTAAAAATATTTATCGAAAATATATAATAAAACATTACATAGTAAACTATGAAAAGAAATGCCACCGCAGTCTGGAAAGGTTCTCTAAAAGAAGGAGCTGGAGTTCTTACTACTCAAAGTAAAACATTAGATAATACACAATATTCATTTCATTCCCGCTTTGAAGAGGGTGTAGGGACAAATCCTGAAGAATTAGTTGCAGCAGCACATTCAGGTTGTTTTACAATGCAATTAACGGCTTATATTACCGAAGCAGGATTTGAAATTGAAAGTATCGAAACCAAATGTGTTATTAATTTAATGGAGGGTACAATTACAGAATCTAAATTAACTGTAAACGCCAAAATAAATGGAATTTCTGATGCTGATTTTCAAGAATTGGTCACTAAAGCAGAACAGAATTGTCCTATTTCAAAATTGTTAGACACAGCAATTAGTTCATCGGCTACATTAGTTTAGAATTTTTTAAACCAAAAAAGGCTCGTTTTACTGAAAATGAGCCTTTTTTTATGTCTTTTCGATATAAATTAATCAAATAAATCAGAAGATAAATAGCGATCTCCTCGGTCGCAAATAATAGCTACAATCACACCAGATTCTAGTTCTTCGGCTAATTTTACAGCAACAGCAACAGCACCACCGCTGCTCATTCCTGCAAAAACACCTTCTTCAAGAGCTAAACGTTTGGTCATTTCACGTGCTTCTTTTTCGCTAATGTCAATAGTACGATCTACTTTGGAAGGATCATAAATTTTAGGTAAATATTCTATAGGCCATTTTCTAATTCCAGGAATTTGAGAACCTTCAGAAGGTTGTGCTCCAATGATTTGAACTTCTTTGTTTTGTTCTTTTAAATAAGTAGAAGTCCCAATAATAGTTCCCGTCGTTCCCATAGCTGAAACAAAATGAGTAACGGTGCCATGAGTATCATTCCATATTTCTGGACCTGTAGTTTTGTAATGCGCTTTCCAGTTGTCATCATTGGCAAACTGATTCAACATAATATAGCCGCCTTCAGCCACTTTTTTATCGGCATAATCTCTAGAACCTAAGATTCCTTCTTTGGCAGGAGTTAAAATAACTGTTGCACCATAAGCACGCATGGTTTGTGTACGTTCTTTAGTAGAATCTTCTGGTAAAATAAGTTCAATTTCGATGTTTAATAATTGGGCAATCATTGCAAGTGCAATTCCTGTATTTCCGCTGGTAGCTTCAATAAGTTTATCCTCTTTTTTGATGTCGCCTCTTTCTAAAGCCGATACAATCATGTTGTAAGCAGCTCTGTCTTTAACACTTCCGCCAGGGTTATTGCCTTCTAGTTTTAATAATAATTTTACGTTTTTATTTTTAATTAAATTGGTAGTTTCAACTAAGGGAGTGTTACCAATTAGATTTAATATTTTTTGAGGATCCATTTATTTTAATTCTTTTATTTTTACTTCTGTAGTAGTAGTATTGGTTACTATTGATCTTTCGGGAATGGATTTGGTTATCCAAGCATTTCCGCCCACAATACTGTCTTTGCCTATGGTTGTTCTGCCACCAAGAATGGTTGCATTCGCATAAATGCAAACATTTTTCTCTACGGTAGGATGTCTTTTTGCATTTTTCATGTCTTTGCTCACACTTAGTGCACCTAGTGTAACTCCTTGGTAGATTTTCACGTATTTTTCAATTACGGCTGTTTCACCAATAACAATTCCTGTAGCATGATCAATAAAAAATGGAGAATCGATTTGCGCTCCTGCATGAATATCAGTTCCTGTAATTCTATGTGCATATTCGCTCATTAGTCGAGAGAAAAGCAATAAATCCAAAGCGTATAATTCATGGCTAATGCGATAAATAGCAATAGCATAAAAACCAGGATAAGCTAGATAGACTTCTTCAATGCCATTAGATGCGGGGTCATTTTCTAAAATATATTCGGCATCTTGGTTTAATTTTTCTAAAATCGAAGGCAATTTTGCTACAAAATGATCCCAAGTGGCATCGCATAGGGCATGAGGTTTTTTACAAGCAATAGCAGCAATATCTTTAAATTGCATTTCTAGCTCGTCAATACTTTTGTCTAATGGTGCATTGGCATCAAATAAAGTATAAAATATTTTTTCGGTAAAGACTTCGATTTTAGTTTTAATCCCGTAATTGATAGCGGTATGACTTTTTAGTAAGCCAATATTTTTTATAATCAGATCCTTTGTCATGATTTTTGAATTGTATTGTTAGTCTAAATAGCACTACTGATTGCAATAGTGTTACTAATTTAGAACAAATATATTGAACTATTTTGAATAAAATACCAAGAACGAAGATGCTTTCATAAAAGGACAATTTTAAATTTATTACTTTTGAAAGCTGATACCATTAAAAATGAAAAAAATAGTTTTTCCCATAATGCTTATTGCTATTGGAGTTGCTTTTTATGAGCAAACTACGTCTGATAAAAATGTATATGTAACCGTAATTGCAATGGCTGTATTTATGTTTGGAATGATGCAATTAAGTGCTAAAACACCGAGTAAGAACCAACCAAAAGAAGAAGAAGATGTTGACTAAAGGAGATAAAGTTGCAGTACTCGATGAGGCTATAAATGGAGTAGTGTTGACTGTTAAAGGTCAAGAAGTTACTATTGAAACGGAGGATGGTTTTGTAATGAACTTTGCAATAAATGAGCTAGTTAAACTTAACGAAACCACTAATTTAATGGATTCTATTAAAGGAATTAATATAGAAGAAATTAAAAAGGAAAAAGCGATTCCTAAGCCAAGAAGTTTTGTAAAAGAGCGTAAAGAGAAGAATGAAATAGGTGTTCCCGAATTTGATTTACACATTGAAAAATTAGTGAAAAATAAACACGGAATGTCTAATTATGATATTTTGACGCTTCAAGCCGAAACTGCCCAACGCCATATTGAATTTGCAATTCGAAATAGGATTCCTAAAATTGTTTTTATCCACGGAGTTGGTGAAGGCGTACTCAAAGCCGAGCTTGATTTCTTATTAGGACGTTATGATAATATTGATTTTCAAGAAGCCAATTATCAAAAATACGGTCAAGGAGCTACCGAGGTTTATATCAAGCAAAGTAAAAAATAACGTAAAGTTCAATCATAAAAAAAACGCTCATTTGTATCTTTCAAATGAGCGTTTTTTATATTAATATTTAGAGGTGTAAAGATATTTTCTTATCTTTCTTAAAACAACACTATTTATGGAATCGTTCAAAGGAGAAAGTATTATCGATTTTTTCGATACATTCAAAACT
>WSSedL1CaDRAFT_10000562_pt1 | contig 25935 bp, 27 predicted proteins | sample WetSurSL1Cattail_FD_9464 | JGI IMG/M metagenome (IMG submission 9464)
AAATATCAATAAACCCGCCGCAGCCGGGAAGCTTCGGTCCGAATTTAGACACATTGACGCTTCCGTCTTTGTTGGATTCTGCAAATCCCAGGAATGCCTGATCAAGCCCGCCGCCTTGGTAAAAATCAAAAATAGAGGGCATAGGCATAATGCAATCAGGATTCAAGCTCACGCCAAAATCAAAACCGCTCTGAGGATTTCCGCCAAAAATGCCGGATTCCACGGTTAGTGTAAACTTACTGGTAATCCCTTCTTCCATGGCAACAGAAGAAATAAATTCCGGTATACCGATTCCTAGGTTTACGGCGCTGCCATCTTTTAATTCCATAGCCGCCCGTCGCGCAATTATTTTTTTATTATTGAGAGGCATAGGAGTAAATTCCGCAAGCCCCATTCTGTGTTCTCCGGAAAAGCCGGGGTTGTACTGTGTTCCAAAGTTCTGCATATGATATTTCATATCACTGACAACAACGACGGCATCCACTAAGATACCGGGAATCTCAACCTTTTGCGGGTCGAGAGTTCCTGCTTTCACAACACGTTCAACTTGAACGATTACTTTGCCGCCAGAATTTTTGCAGGCCTGTGCGACTGCGAGTGTCTCAGTACGCACACCCTCGCGCTCTATAGAAATATTTCCATTCTCGTCTGCGTAAGTACCGCCAAGAATCGCAAAATCAACGGGATGAGTTTTGTAAAAAAGATACTCCTTGCCGTCGATTTCCATAAGTTTTACGAGATCTTCGGCCTCTTGCGTCAGGGCGTTGAGTTTTCCGCCTAAAAAACGCGGGTCTACAAATGTCCCAAGACCGACATGCGTCATTGTCCCGGGTTTATGCGCTGCACTATCCCGAAACATATGGTTAGTAACACCCTGAGGAAAATCATAGGCAAGAATTTTATTTTCAAAAACCATCTTGCCAAGCTTTGGTGCAAGACCCCAATGTCCTCCGATTGCACGGCGAATAAGGCCCTCATGAGCAAAATGGTTTAATCCCTTCTCTTTTGCATCTCCTTGCGCGGCGCAAAAAAGAAGAGTAAGGTTTTTGGGTGAACCGGTCTCCAAAAAACGATTTTCTATTTCCATTGCGATTTCTTCTGCAAAAGAAGCTCCCATGAATCCATTGGTTGCGAAATTAGCATTATCTGGAACCAAGTCCGCAGCCTGCCGTGCGGTTAATATATTTACAGCCATTTTATCAATCCTCCGAGTGCATAGTTTGTTAATATAATAACATTTTTTGGACGGAAATTCAAGTTCATTGCCACGGAAACACCAAAAATAGGATAAAAAGGTATGTTTTTTTGTTAGAGCATCTGTAATACGGCATCGTATTATGCTAAAATATTCTAAACAAAAAAACAAGAGGTGCTTTATGGCTAATTATGGAAATTCAAAAATAAAAATTTTATTACTGCACGAACTTTTAAACAGATATTCCGATGAGGAGCATCCGCTCTCGTCAGGAGAATTGTGCGAACTTTTGCAGGAACGGGGGATTACAGGCGAGAGAAAATCCATTTACCGTGATATCTCTGTTTTAATGGATTACGGTGTTGACATTATCGGTACTCATTCTCCAAAACCCGGATTTTTTGTTGCTGAACGTGAATTTGAGCTGCCAGAGGTCCGTCTTTTACTGGATGCGGTACTTACTGCCCCGTTTATTACCACCAAAAAGACATCCGAGTTAACAGATAAGCTCAAAGGGCTTTTGAGTTGCTATCAAGCGGATGATGTATGGAAGCAGATTTATGTGGATCAGCGTATAAAATTTGAAAATGAAGAAATCTATTATAATATTGATGCAATCAACCGGGCAATTGCCAACAATAAAAAAATATCATTTCAGTATCATCATAAGGTAATATTGAATCAGAAGGCCGAATTTGATGAGGGGAGAGAGTTTATCATCAGCCCATATGCCTTACTGTGGGCGAATGACAAATATTATCTCGCCGGAAACTATGAGAAATACGACAATGTGAGCAATTATCGTTTAGATCGGATTAAGCACGCAGTCGTCCTTGATTCAGAATGTCGCCCGTTCAGCGAGGTCAGTTCTTATTTGGAACATTTTGACTCAGCCGACTATCTGAGAAAAACATTTAATATGTATAACGGGAAACCGGAACAAATTGAACTTCGATGTTCCAACAATATTCTTGAAACCATAGCAGACAAATTTGGCAGTGATATTGAGTATTGCTGCCACGATGAGAATGCCTTTACGGTAAGAGCAAACGTTTATGTCAGCGATGGTTTAATCGAATGGCTGCTGCAATATGGAAACCGGATTGTCGTCCAATCACCCCAAAAATTAAAGAAGGAAATGATTCAGAGAATAGAAGAATTAAACGCAGCATACGAAGTTAATTAATGTAAGTGAAACAATTGCCATCGAAGCACAAACTTGCACTTGCATACGCCGGATATTTTGGCCGTTTGACTTACGATAGAAAAACATGGTCAATGAATATTTTTATACCAATCGCAATCAGCACGATTCCGCCAATAATTTCAGCCTTGGAGGAACACAGTTGCCCAAACTTTTTCCCGATGTAAACGCCAGCCATACAAATGATAAAAGTAATCACGCCGATGATACCTACGGACAATAACATAAGTGCCACAGTGGAAGCTCCGACAGCAGAAGGAAGAATGATTCCGGTAATCAGAGCATCAATGCTGGTTGCGACAGCTAAGGTGATGAGCGTTTTTATATTGATATTATTTTGAGGTTTGCCAACTTCCCCGCAATTTGATTTTTTTCGGGACTCAATTATCATTTGAATTCCAATGTATGAGAGTAGAATCAGCGCAACCCAATGATCAACCGCATTGATAAAATTTTCCCCTGCTTTTCCAACGGACCATCCGATTATGGGCATTGCTGCCTGAAAAACGCCAAAACAAATTGCTAGTTTTAAAGCAAAAGAAAGCGTTACTTTTTTTGTGATTGCTCCGTTTGTAATACATACGGCAAAAGCGTCCATTGAAAGCCCCACGCCGATGCCGACCAGTGAAATATAATCCATGATTACCCTCCAAAAAACAAGCAATACTATTTATTTTACAATTATTTCGATTAGTTGTCAATTCGCTGATCCATTCGTGTGATGGCATAACAAAAATTGAAGTTTAAAAAATTTCGCCTTTACTTTATCTAATTAGCGTGTTAAAATATGATTATTATAATGCAAAGGAAAAGGTGCCATGATTGCTGTGATTGATTACGGTGCGGGGAATCTGCAGAGCGTTGTGAAAGCATTTAATTTTATAGGATGCGATGCTCGTATTACGGCCGACAAAGAGGAACTAAAATGTGCTTCTGCCGCGGTTTTGCCGGGCGTTGGTGCGTTCGGTGACGCAATGAATTGTTTGAAGAAATCTAATTTCATAAATCCGGTACTTGATTTTATTGAATCCGGGAAGCCGTTTTTGGGGATTTGTCTTGGGATGCAGCTCCTTTTTCAAGGGAGCGAGGAATCGCCCGACGTAAGCGGCCTTGGTGTTTTTGAAGGTAAAATATTAAAAATTCCGGCTGAAACCGGGTTGAAAATTCCGCATATCGGCTGGAATTCGCTTGATATTAGAAAAGCACAAGGATTATTTCAAAACCTTGAGCCAAATCCATATGTCTATTTTGTCCATTCCTATTATTTAAAAGCGGAGAAAACTGATATTGTTTCATCCACAACAACTTATGGCGTTCAAATTGATGCGTCGGTACAAGAGGGCAAGCTGTTTGCCACACAGTTTCATCCGGAAAAAAGCGGTAAAACAGGTTTGCAAATGCTGAAAAACTTTGTGTCAATTATAGACTGAATTATTGGGTGGAGGGAATCATCATGTACGCCAAACGAATTATCCCATGCCTTGATGTGAATAACGGTAGGGTAGTAAAAGGAACTTCTTTTCTGAATTTGCGAGATGCAGGGGATCCTGTGGAAGCTGCGATTGAGTATGACAAGCAGGGTGCGGATGAACTGGTACTGTTGGACATTACCGCTTCTTCACAGGCACGGGGAATTATATTGGATATTGTCAGTAAAGTGGCGAACCAAATATTTATCCCGTTTACCGTCGGAGGTGGAATCAGAACCGTAGAGGATTTCACTGCATTGCTGAGGGCAGGGGCCGATAAGGTGTCGGTGAATTCCGCGGCGCTTAAAAATCCTGAAATTATCAGCGCAGCGGCAGAAAAGTTCGGAAGCCAATGCGTTGTTTGCGCAATTGATGCAAAACGCAGGGAAGAAGGGGGCTGGACGGTCTACCTGAATGGTGGGCGTGTGGATACCGGAAAAGATGCTGTGGAATGGGCGAAAGAAGCTGCCCGCCTCGGTGCAGGAGAAATTCTACTTACCAGTATGGATTGCGATGGTGTGAAAAACGGATATGATCTTGAGCTGACCGCTTCTGTCTCAGAAAGCGTCCATATTCCTGTGATTGCTTCCGGCGGTGCGGGCAAACTTGGACATTTTTATGAAGCTTTTACAAAAGGTAAAGCAGATGCGGTGCTTGCGGCGTCACTGTTCCATTTTAGAGAGATTGCGATTCCTGATCTGAAGGCTTATCTTGCTCAAAACGGAATTTCTGTCAGACAATGATTTTAGGTGGGGCTGAATTCGTTCAGCCTCATTTTTATTATGCGCTATTACCGTCTGAATAAAAGCATAAGTGCAAATTGCGTTGTATATGCTCACTGTTCACGTTAAAGTATTCAAATTAGAAAGTATTATACGCGAAGATAAGATATTACGTGAAAATTCATGGATAGAAACTTCCTATTTGGCATAAGATTTACTAATAAATAGGAGGTGCTGGATATGAAGTTGAAAAAGTTGTCGGCATGTGTTATGACAGTAATCATGCTGGTTTCTATTCTGCCGGTAAGAGCGGCCGCGCTGGCCGACACTGAGGTGAAAGCTCCGTCAGCGGTATTGATGGAAGCGCAGACAGGAAAACTGCTCTTTGAAAAGAATTCGCACGAAAAGCGCCCCTGTGCCTCAATCACAAAGGTGATGACATTGCTGCTTGTCATGGAAGCACTGGACTCGGGAAAAATCAAACTTACTGATATGGTAACCGCTAGTGAACACGCGGCTTCCATGGGCGGGTCGGATATATGGCTGAAACCCGGGGAAAGCATGTGCGTTGACGATATGCTGAAAGCTACGGTAATTATGAGTGCAAATGATGCGGCCGTTGCTCTGGCAGAATATGTTGCCGGCAGCGAAGATGAGTTCCTGCAGCAGATGAATAAAAGGGCACAGGAACTTGGCATGAAGGACACCACATTCAAAAACACAAACGGACTTGATGAAGATGGTCATGTTACGTCAGCCTATGATGTGGCGCTGATGTCCCGTGAATTAATCAAGCATAAAAAAATATTTGATTACTCTAAAACCTGGATGGATTCTCTGCGCGACGGGAAGACCCAGCTTGTCAACACAAACAAACTTTTAAAAACATACAAAGGAATAACCGGGCTGAAAACCGGAACGACAGGGAAAGCCGGAAGCTGCATCACAGCTACTGCTGAGCGTGATGGCGTACAGCTTATTGCGGTTGTGCTGGGGTCTGCAAACACGAAAGATCGGTTTGCGTCCGCTTCTACCTTACTTGACAGCGGTTTTGCGAACTGGTCGGTAACAACGCCTGCGCTGCCTCAGGAAGCATTGAAGCCGATGGCTGTACTGAACGGAATGAGCGACCAAGTTGAAACCACGGCAAACGCAGACGGCAGTATTCTGGTACCAAAAGGAAAAGCAAGTGAAATCAAATATAAAATCACAATGAATGATGCCATTACTGCCCCGGTCGAAAAAGGGCAGATTGTGGGTAAGATCACTTATACCCTTGGAACTGAGGTGGTAAAGGAGTATAATATCTGTGCAAAATCCGCTGTGGCTCAAATTACGTTTGCTTCTGTTTTCAGACTTTTAGCAAAATATCTCCTAAAGATGATGTAGTCTAAATTGATATACTATAAGATCTTAATTTATATTCTGCTATACCATGGGACTAAAATGCCATGGTATAGCAGTTCCTTGGTATAGCGGCTGCATATGGCATTCAGTTTTTGGAAGAGGGCAGAAAGCTGAGCTTTGCTGGGTTAAGGTGAGAACGATTAGAAAAGGCTTGAGAACTAAAAAAATATAATTTATGAAAAATTATTTAAATATAGTGCTTCTCCTTGCAAATGCTATCAATATATTGTAAAATATATTCAGCTTAGCAGCAACATTTAGGAGGTAACTATATGTCTATTCAATTTGATGCTCAACATTTGTCTCATTTCATTAGCCAAAATGAATATACTGCCATTGCTCCGCAGGTTAAGCTTGCCCATGATATGCTTCATTCGGGAACTGGTTTGGGCAATGACTTTATCGGATGGGTCAACCTGCCCACTGATTATGATAAAGAAGAATTTTCAAGAATTAAAGCAGCTGCTGAAAAGATAAAATCCGATACCGATGTTTTTATTGTAATTGGTATTGGCGGTTCTTATCTGGGTGCGCGTGCAGCAATCGAATTTTTAAAATCACAGAATTATAATTCTATGAAGGAAAATACTCCAGATATCTATTTTACCGGCAACAGTATCAGCTCAACTGCATTGAGCGAGCTGCTTGAAATTTGCGAGGACAGAAATGTTTCTATCAATATGATTTCAAAGTCCGGTACAACAACAGAGCCGGCGATTGCATTCAGGGTATTTCGAAATCTCCTTGAAGAAAAATACGGAAAAGAAGAAGCGCGCAAACGAATTTACTGTACAACCGATAAATTACGCGGCACATTAAAGCAACTTGCTACAAAAGAAGGCTATGAAGCTTTCGTTGTTCCGGATGATGTAGGCGGCAGATACTCCGTCCTCACCGCAGTCGGCCTTCTTCCCATCGCAGTCAGCGGCGCGAATATTGACGCACTGATGGCCGGTGCCGCTAAAGCGCAAAAAGAACTGGACAATTCGGATTTAGCTACAAATGCCTGCTATCAATATGCGGCGGTTCGCAATATTTTGTATCGCAAGGGGAAAGAAATCGAAATCCTTGTCAGCTATGAGCCTCGCTATACCATGATGTGTGAGTGGTGGAAACAGCTTTTCGGTGAGAGTGAAGGCAAAAATAACAAAGGCCTGTTCCCAGCTTCTGTTGTCTTTTCGACCGATCTGCACTCTATGGGGCAATACATTCAGGATGGCAGACGTTCCTTGTTTGAAACTGTTGTTTTATTTGATAAGGCAAAAAAGGATTTATTTATTGGCAACGATCCTGAAAATGTAGACGGCTTGAATTTCCTTCAGGGAAAAAGCATGGCATACATTAATGAGAAGGCATTTGAGGGTACTGTTTTGGCGCATACAGATGGCGGAGTACCGAATGTTGTTCTCCATGCTCCGGATTTTACTGAGGGCACGCTTGGGTACATGATTTACTTCTTTGAAAAGGCTTGCGCGGTTTCCGGTTATATGATGGGTGTGAACCCTTTTGACCAGCCGGGGGTTGAAAGTTACAAAAAGAACATGTTCGCCTTGCTCGGCAAGCCGGGCTATGAATCTGAAAAAGATGTTCTTGAAGCGCGATTGAAAAAGTAGGTGTTGCAGAGATTGGTCCGTTTTGCGGAAAAAATATTAAAATAGGGGGAGTTTTTACATGATTACTCTTATCGTTGGCAAAAAAGGTTCTGGAAAAACAAAAAAGCTCATCGAGTGTGCAAATGAGGCAATCGCAAAGTCAAAGGGCAATATCATTGTTATTGAAAAAGGCCTAAAATTGACCTATGACATTTCTCATCAGGCAAGATTGATTGATACCGATGCTTACGGAATTCAGGGTGCGGACGCACTGTGTGGCTTCATTAGCGGGATTTGTGCTGGTAATTATGATGTTACGGATATCTTTGTTGATTCCACATTGAAAATTATTGGTCATGATATGAAAACCCTTTCTACTTTTGCAGAAAAAATGAACGCACTTTCCGCGTTGGCTGACACAAAAATCACCCTTTTGGTTTCTGTGGATTCGAGCGATCTTCCAGAGGACATTAATTCTGTAGCCGTTCAGATTTAAAAAACAGATTTGCAATTTGAAAAGCTAATGGATATTGGCTTTTGCTGTCGGGGGTTATTTACCTCCGACAGCATCTTTGTGATAAAATATCGTTGAAGATGGAATTGCCTATTGACAAAACATGGAGAAACCTATATAATTAATGAATGTAGCGCTGAGGTGTAATTATGCTTCTTGATTTAAAAAAAGTGTTTTCGGATGAAGGCGCAAGTTGTTCATTTGATTACAGTATGGATTTATCATCTACAGATATTAATGGTTGCTATCCGTTTATATCACCTGTATCGGTTAAAGGTACTGTAGAAATTCATGACGGGTTTGCCCAGTTGAATGCTGACATTTCGTTTGATTTTTCAATTCCGTGTGACCGTTGCACAAAACAAATCAACAAACAATATCATTACACATTTTCGCATGTTCTGGTTTTGTCTTTGGAAAACGAAGACGATGACGATTACATTCAAGTTCAGGATTATAAACTGGATTTGGACGAGTTGATGCGGGCAGATATTTTGCTCGAACTTCCGTCAAAGTATTTATGCAGCGAAGACTGTAAGGGTTTGTGCCCTGTTTGCGGCAAGAATTTGAATGATGAAGTGTGTAATTGTGATGTGCATCAGATTGATCCTCGCTTGGAGGTTCTTAAAAAACTGATAGAATAATCCGAGTTTTATAAGGAGGTGCTGACGATGGCGGTACCAAAGAGAAAAGTATCAAGCGCAAGACAAAATAAAAGACGTTCAAATGTTTGGAAGATTAGTGCTCCGGCTTTGATGAAATGTCCAAAATGTGGTGAGTTTAAGGCTCCTCACAGAGTTTGCGGCAGTTGTGGTTACTACAACGGCAGGGAAGTTATCAAGAAGGAAGCTTAAGCTTTTATTTGATTTTCCGGAAATGAAGAGAAGGAGGAATCCTTCTCTTATTTTTTTATTAATCTTTCGTTGTTATACTATAGTTATTTCAACAGACATTGAGAAAATTGCTATATTTATCAATTGTAAAAGCATAGAATATAAGGAGCAGCCATGCCAGTTAAGATCATTTCAGTCGAAAAAGACAGTCCCGCTGAGATGGCGGGGATTTTACCGGGGGAAACACTTGTCACTATTAATTCCAATGAAATTAATGATATTCTGGATTATCGCTTTTATGAAACAAGCAGGCATTTATCCATTGAATTAACCGATGAAAAACATAAATCCCGTATGGTAACCATCATAAAAGGGGAATATGAATCAATCGGTCTTGAATTTGAAACATATCTGATGGACAAACAGCATCAATGCTGCAACAGGTGCATTTTTTGTTTTATTGATCAACTGCCAAAAGGAATGCGCAGCAGTTTGTATTTTAAAGATGATGATTCCCGTCTGTCTTTTCTGTTTGGAAATTATATTACTCTTACGAATATGACGGAACATGATGTTCAGCGCATCATTAAAATGCATATCAGCCCGATTAATATATCGGTTCACACCACAAATCCGGAACTCCGTGTAAAAATGACAGGAAATCGGTTCGCAGGTGAATCACTTGCTATTTTATATCGGCTTGCTGACGCCGGCGTTAAAATCAATTGTCAGCTTGTCCTCTGCAAGGGAATGAATGATGGGGATGAGCTGAAACGCAGTTTAACGGATCTTGGTAAATTGTATCCTGCGGTTCAGAGCATCGCGCTGGTGCCTATCGGCCTGACGAGATTCAGGGACGGGCTTTTTCCGCTTGACCCATATGATGCTTCTTCCGCGCAAGGGGTGATTCAGATAGCTGAACACTTCGGAGATCAGTTTGAAGCAGAACATGGTGAACGAATTTGTTATGCGGCGGATGAATTCTATCTGAAAGCGCAGCGCCCAATTCCACCTGCAGAATATTACGGAGATTTTGATCAGCTTGAAAACGGAGTCGGGTTAATGGCAAGTTTAAAACAGGAATTCGAACAGGCTTTGCAAGATTTTAAAGAGCCTGCCAGCCAGCGCCGGGTAACCTTAATTACCGGTATGGCGGTCTTCCCGTTTTTGAACAGTTTACTTGACGAATTAAGAATAAAATGCCATAATCTTACTTGTAATGTTGTTCCAATAGTAAATGACTTTTTTGGCCATACTATCAACGTATCAGGTTTGGTAACCGGCGGTGATATTCTAAAACAATTAGATGGTGTAGACTTGGGAGATGAGCTGATTCTTCCCAGCGTCATGCTTCGCCGCGAGGGTGATATTTTTCTTGATGATGTTTCATTGGAGGATATCAGCAGGACGTTAAATATACAAGTCGTCACGGTTCCCAATGACGGGTATGAACTTTTAAATGCGATATTAGGGAGTGGTAACAATGTCTAAACCGGTAGTTGCAATTGTTGGCAGACCAAATGTTGGTAAATCAACTCTTTTTAATAAATTGATTGGTGAGCGCCTTTCCATTGTTGACGATACGCCAGGTGTCACACGGGACAGAATTTACGGGGACTGTGAATGGGACGGCCGCAAATTTTCAATTGTTGATACGGGCGGCATAGAGCCCAACACAAGCGATGTGATTCTATCTCAGATGAGAGTGCAGGCGCAGCTTGCGATTGACGCTGCGGACGTGATTGTGCTTGTAACAGATATACGAACGGGCGTTGTAGCGACGGACTCCGACGTTGCGGCTATGTTATTAAAAAGCGGAAGGCCCGTTATCCTTTGCGTAAATAAATGTGACTCGGTTGGCAGTCCACCCACCGAGTTTTACGAGTTTTATAATTTAGGTCTGGGCGACCCCGTGCCGGTTTCCTCAGTACACGGCCACGGTACGGGAGATTTGCTTGAGTTGATCGTAAAACAGTTTCCCCCGGAAGAGGAAGAAGACGCAGACACAGAATTGATTAAAGTTGCAATTATTGGCAAACCAAACGTAGGGAAGTCGTCTCTTGTCAATAAAATATCTGGTGAAGAAAGATGTATTGTATCCGACATTGCCGGAACCACCCGCGATGCCATTGATACTACCATAGAAAATAAATACGGCCGTTTTACGCTCATTGATACGGCGGGGCTGCGCAGGCACAATAAGGTCGAGGACACCATTGAACGATACAGTGTCATACGCGCGCAAATGGCGATAGAACGTGCAGATGTCTGTGTCATTATGATTGACGCAACCGTCGGCTTTACCGACCAAGATTCCAAAGTAGCGGGTTTGGCCCATGAGGCTGGAAAAGGCTGCGTGATCGTTGTAAACAAATGGGATGCGGTAGAGAAAGACGACCACACTATGTCTGATGCCAAAAAAGGTCTGGAAGATGATTTTTCCTTCATGTCCTATGCCCCTATGGTTTTTATCTCGGCAAAAACAGGTCAAAGGCTTGACCGTCTATTTGAACTCATCAAACAGGTCGCAAACTCCAATTCCATCCGTATTACCACGGGAATGTTGAATGATGTCTTGGCTCAGGCGGTTGCCAGAGTTCAGCCGCCTACCGACAAAGGAAGAAGGCTGAAAATATTCTATATGACACAGGCTACCACGAAACCGCCAACTTTTATCTGCTTTGTTAATACGGCACATTTGTTTCATTTTTCGTATCAGCGGTATCTGGAAAACAGAATTCGTGAAACCTTCGGGCTGGAGGGCACTCCAATCAGGTTTATCGTGCGTGAGCGCGGAGATAAATAAGGGGGATTTGCTGATGTTAACTTATTTAAAAGATTTTGCTTTGCCTTCGCTTTTCGTTGCGGTTATTTCTTATCTTTTAGGAAGCATTAGTTTTTCAATCATTTTCACGAAAGTCTTTGAGCACAATACTGATATTCGTAAGCTTGGAAGCGGTAACGCGGGAGCGACGAATGTTCTTCGCTCCGTAGGGCCAAAGGCGGCTGCGTTCACTTTTATTTTCGATTTTGCCAAGGGTGCTGTTTCCGTAATGATCGGGAGGGCGGTTTTTCAATATTTCTGCGGCCTGACGGCAGCGCCGCTTATTGCGACGCAATACGGCGCTTATCTTGCAGGCGTTGCCTGTGTAATTGGGCATATTTTCCCGATTTACTTTGGGTTTAAGGGCGGGAAGGGCGTTTTAACCAGCGCGGCTATGATTGCTTTGATTGATTGGCGTGTGTTTTGCATTGTTATCCCTGTATTTATCATTTTTTTGACTATCACTAGAATCGTTTCACTATCCTCGATGATAGCTGCGGCGATGTTTCCTGTTTCTACTTTCCTTATTACTTATTTTGTGGATTACCGTGGAGGAAGATCGGCACTTGGACCCATTTCGCTTTCTTATGTGCTGATTACAACAGCCATTGCATTACTTATGGCGATTGTGTTGATTACAGAACATAGAGCAAATATAGAGAGATTAAAAAACGGTACCGAGAAAAAATTAACGGTTCATCATAAATCATAAATATAAAACCAAAGGCAAGCTGCTTTCTCGCAGCTTGCCTTTGGTTTTGGGCAGAAAAAAGGAGCCTTTTCTGGCTCCTCTAAACTATGATGTTTTGTTTTGCATTAGACGGCACGGGTAACCTTGCCGGAACGCAAGCAACGGGTGCAGGCGTAAATACGCTTAGGAGCACCGTTAACAATTGCTTTAACGCGTGTAATATTAGGTTTCCAAACTCTATTCGAACGTCTATGTGAGTGAGAAACCCTTATACCGAAAGCCATATCTTTGCCACAAACTTCACACTTTGCCATGTATCTGCACCTCCTTTATAGGGGCTGTTTATATCATTACAACATTGGTATTTTATCAGATTCGCCATGTAATTGCAAGCTTTTTTTCTTATATTCTTATATTAATGCCGATATATTTACATTTTATCCGGGTAAATCGGCGCATTGCTTGTTTTTTTCATTGCAAAGTATTATAATTATAAACTAAACCACATCAGACTAAAAACTGGATGTTTAAAAATTCCACTGGCTAAAAACTTCAATTAGAGATAGGGACTTTCGCTCTTAATTCTGCTAGATACAAGGAGATATGATATGCTGATTGATATGATTCGTAACGTTTTCTCAGGGCAGCCGATTGATATGGCTGGCATCGTTTCGCAAATACTGGCTACACTGTTTATTATATTTTTTATTTTGCCTCTTCACGAATGTGCACACGGTTGGGTTGCGTATAAACTAGGGGATAATACAGCCAGGTACAATGGCAGATTAACCTTAAATCCAATTACGAGTATTGACCCTATAGGCGCATTGTTTCTTTTACTGTTTGGATTCGGCTGGGCAAAGCCGGTTCCGGTAGACACAAGATATTTTAAAAATCCTAAGCGTGACATGGCAATTACTGCTTTGGCGGGGCCGGTCTCCAACTTGCTCGCATCCTTTGTCGGCGCTCTGATTTATATTGGTATCCTCATTGCAACGCGTGGTGCCCGTCCTGATTTTGTCGACAAGTTCTTTGGTGCATACATTTCAATCAATGTTTCGCTGGCAGTGTTTAACTTGATTCCGCTGCCGCCGCTTGATGGCTCAAAAATACTGGGAGCGTTTTTATCTAATAAGACACTCTATAATTATTACAAATACCAAAATATGATTATTATGGTCGCGTTTATTATTCTTTTCAGCGGCGTTCTCAGTGCACCTCTCGGCTATTTGCAGAATTTGTTTTTTAACGGGGTTCTGTGGCTGGCACAACTTCCTTATCAATTGTTCGGCCTGTTATAAAAGTGGGGTACTATGGAAAAGCTATCCTATAAATTACCGGCGTTCGAGGGGCCGCTCGATCTTCTGCTCTATTTAATTGCCAAAAACAAACTGAATATTTGCGATATACAGATTTCCGAGCTTTTGGATCAGTACATGGAGCATATCAATGAAATGAAAGAGCAGGATATGGATATTGCAAGTGAATTTCTTGAGATGGCAGCCCGCTTGGTTTACATCAAAACGGTCTCTCTGCTTCCAAAGCATGAAGAAGCGGAGAAGCTTCAGCAAGAATTGAGCGGCCAGCTTTTGGAATATCAGGAGTGCAGGCGTATCGCGCAAGTTTTGGCTGAACAGTTCAGCTTCAATTCATTTGTACGGGAACCGGCTGAAATTGAGTTTGATCAAACTTATCAGCGTCTGCATAAACCGGCTGAATTTTTGGCCGCTTATGAGAATGCGGCAGGGCGCGGCAAACGTTTTATGCCGCCGCCGCCAGAGGCATTTTCCGGAATTGTTTCCCACAGAATTGTTTCTGTTGCATCTCGAATTATTCATGTGCTCCGGAGGCTTTGGCGGACAAATGAAATAGAATATGAGGCCCTGTTCGAAGAAAAACAGGAAAAATCCGATTTGGTTGCAACTTTTTTGGCTGTACTTGAATTGGTTAAAGGCAAACGGGTTCGCATCGAGGGCGACAGCCGTAATGCAACAATAAAATTGATGAACGGCGGTGCGAAATGGAAATCAAAAAGCTCAAAGGAGCAATAGCGGCAATTTTGTTTTCAAGCGGTGATTCGGTTTCAATCAGCCGGATTGCTGAAGCTTTGGAACTGGATATCCTAACTGTTTCTAAAATGCTTCTGAATTTAATGGATGAATTTAATATCGAAGATGCTGGCGTTCGCATTGTAAAACTGGATGACAGTTATCAAATGTGTACAAATCCGGAATATGCCGGGTTTGTACGAAATATTTTGGATATACGCCGAAATACTCCGTTATCACAGGCCGGTATGGAGGTACTTGCAATTGTGGCCTATAATCAACCGGTTACAAAAGCGTTTATTGAACAAATACGCGGTGTGGACTGCTCCGGCGTATTAGGCAGCCTGACTGTTAAGGGCTTGATTGAGGAACGGGGCAGGCTGGAACTGCCGGGCAGGCCTCTGCTTTATGGTACAACACCAGACTTTTTGAGATGCCTTTCTATTTCATCGCTGAGTGAGTTGCCGCCGCTTCCGCAAAAGCAGCAGCCAGAGGAAGAGGCGGAGGCTTTATGACTGCTCTAATCATCATTTTAAGTATAATTTTATTCTTTCTGATTCTTCTCTTATGCCCCGTAACGGTATACGCGTATTTTGAGGATGAGTTAACTGCGAAAGTAAGATATTTATTTATAACTTATAAAATTCATCAAAAGCCGGAAGAAGAGAAAAGAAAACTAGCAGACGGAACAGAAGAAATAGAAAAAAAAGTAAAAACGAATGAAACAAAATCAAGAATTAAGGACATAATAGAGCAAAAGGGTCTATCTGGTTTCTTAAATATAATAAAGGATTTTGCTTCGATTGCGACGGAAACGGCAAAAAAACTATTTTCCCACATGATAATCAACAATATTTCCACAGATATCGCTGTGGCGGATGAAGATGCCGCTCAGACTGCAATTCTTTACGGCTATGTTTGCACGTTGGTATACACATCCATCGGGTTGTTGGTTAACAACATGAAATGCAGAAATTATCATATTAATATTGTTCCGGATTTTCAGTCCAAAGAAAGCAGAATCCGGTTTGAAGCCAAGGCTCATATTCAATTGCTTTTCCTTGTCTCCTCCGGGCTGTCGGCATTGCTTCGCTCTTTGAAGGTGCTGAAGGCAGCCAAAATTACTTTAATAACGCAAAGAAATCAAAAAATCAAAGAATAAGGCGGTGTATTAAAAATGAGTGACCATCCAATTGAAGGAATGATGGATACCACACTGGAAAAAATAAAACAAATGGTCGATATCAATACGATTGTCGGCGACCCGATTACTTCACCCGATGGGACTATTATTATTCCGGTGTCTAAAATCAGCTATGGCTTTGCGTCCGGCGGTTCGGATTTTCCATCCAAAACCCAGTCGGATAAACAATTTTTTGGCGGCGGCACAGGTGCGGGCGTTTCCATTAATCCGGTCGCTTTTATTACAATCTGCAATGGCAGCGTTAAAATGCTTCAAATTGATCCTTACAACAGTTCAGCAGACAGAGTTATTGGCATGTTCCCAGATATCATGGAAAAAATCAGCGGTTTTGTCAGCGGAAAAAAAGAGGAAAACAAGAAATCAAAACAAGCGGATGTAAAAACCGCTCATAATGTTGCGGCTGAAGCCGGAGAAGTGAAATTAGACGATCCACAAATATAATAGCCAAATAATCGGGCAACCGCCTGCATATATTTTATAGGCAGGTGGTTGTTTTGTTAAAAAAATTAAATTCATATTTACTTGTATTTATTCTGGCTTTCTCCTTTTCTATCCCTGTTTTTGCGGATACACAGCCGCAGATTTCAGCAAAATCGGCGATCTTAATCAATGCGGACAATGAGCAGGTTTTATACGCGAAAGATGAAAATACGAAGCGTTTGATGGCGAGTACAACAAAGATTATGACTGCTTTAATTACATTGGAAACGGCGGCAGTCAATAACAGAATTATTACCATCACTGACAAAATGGTAAGGGTGGAAGGCTCTTCAATGGGCCTTTTGCCGGGCGAAAAGATTAGCCTAAAGTCTTTAGCTGCCGGGATGCTGACTGTTTCCGGAAATGATGCCGCCAACTCGGCGGCAATCGCGATCAGTGGTACGACGGAAGCTTTTGCGGATTTAATGAATCGTCGGGCGCAAGAATTGAATCTTAAAAGCACTCATTTTGTTACTCCATCCGGACTTGATGATGAGCAGCACTATACAACTGCACATGATCTGGCGATCCTGGCCGCAGCAGCCATGAAAAATCCTGATTTTTCCGAAATAGCCGGGCAAAAGTTAATGAATGTGCCGTATGTCAGCCCGGAACAAACGCGCCGCCTTACCAATCATAATAAGATGCTAAGTATGTATCAGGGCTGCATCGGCGTAAAAACCGGTTTTACAAAAAAGGCGGGCAGATGTCTTGTTTCTGCGGCGCAGAGAAATGGAGTGCGTTTAATTGCGGTCACGCTGAATGCGCCGGATGATTGGAACGATCATCAAAAATTGCTGGATTATGGTTTTACAAAATTAACAAGTTTACCGATTGACGATTCGGGCTATTCAACCGCTTTAGCCGTTGTCGGCGGTACATCAGGCAGTGTAATGATTTGCGGAGCGGCAGGCAGTGATGTGGTAGTAAATTCCGATGACAGTTCAAAAATCAAAAGAACAGTTGAAATGCCACGGTTTGTCTATGCTCCGGTGGAAGCAGGCCAGGTCGTAGGCAGCGTTCACTACACAATAGACGAAAAAACCATTGCTGTGACTGAGTTGGTAGCAAAAGAAAAAGTCTGTCAGTTGACAATACAAAAGAATATATTTGAGATATTTTTAGATGGAATTAAAAATCTATTTATGATATAAATAAACATAAAGGGTGAAAAAAATAATGGCAAAAGATGTTAGGCTGCAAAAAATGCTTGCGGACTGCGGGGTTGCCTCAAGACGAAAAGCAGAGGAAATGATTTCTGCCGGTGTAATCAAAGTAAACGGTGTTACTGCAAAAATAGGAGATAAAGTTGATCCGCAAAAGGATAAGGTAAGTGTAAAAGGAAAACCTCTTGAAACTCATGTTAATGCGGTGTACCTGATGCTGCATAAACCGCGCGGATTTATTACCACAATGAGTGATGAAATGGATCGTAAATGTGTTGCGGAATTAATCAAAGAGGTACCCGAACGTGTTTATCCGGTTGGCCGTCTTGACAGAGATTCTGAGGGACTTCTGCTCATGACAAATGATGGGGAATTTGCGAATGCCATGACGCATCCATCACTGCATATACCTAAAACATACCGGGTTACCATCCGGCCGTCCATTTCTGAGGATCAGCTCACCCAAATGGCCATCGGCATGGTAATCGATGACAGAAAAACTGCGCCCGCCAGGGTAAACGTGATTTCTCAGGAACCCGGGCGTGTGGTTCTTGAGGTTGTACTCTATGAGGGAAGAAACCGGCAGATCAGAAAAATGTGTGAACAGCTTGGGCTTGAGGTTGCCAGACTAAAGCGCATTGCGGTTGGCCAACTCAAGCTTGGCATGCTTCAGCAGGGAAAATGGCGTATGCTTACCGCTGAAGAAATAAAAAAACTGACTGCCGGAGCGAAAGCGGACAAGCAGTACGAAGAAATAGGCGGGCAGTTGGACGATCACGATACTGCAGACAGAAGGCAAAATCAGATGAAGCCGAATTCTCCAATCAACTCGAGACGCAGAAGATAATTCCACCAGTTTTATTGTTGAATTCTTTATTTAATTTTGTCGAAACGTGTTATAAACGAATGTTTTTAATGACAAATTCTGGGATAAATACTTGCTAACCTATTGGAAATATATTATAATTATTTTTGTAAATAATTTAACAGGTATAATATAATCATAAATGGAGGAGTAAAAATGAGTAACGTCGGCAATGCTGAATTGCTGCAAAAAGCGCGTGACTTGAAAAAACAAAATACAGCCTACAAACGCATTGCCTCTTTGTTTGATGTAGGCAGTTTTGTCGAAATTGACTGCTTTGCAAAATCAGGAGAAAAATATACAGAAGCAGTAGCAGGCTATGGCACAATTGAGGGTTGCCCAGCCTATGTTTTCGCCCAAAACAGTGATATTGATGGAGGTGCGATGTCAAAAGCGCAGGCTTCCAAAATCAATAAGGTTTATTCTTTAGCCGTAAAAACAGGTGCTCCGATTATTGGAATCTACGATTCTATTGGCGGTCGACTGAATGAGGGCAATGACTTGCTTGCCGCCTATGGAGAGATTTTGTTGAATTCCAATCATCTTTCCGGCGTCGTACCACAAATTTCACTGATTCTTGGCCCTTGCACAGGTACTTCAGCAATGATCGCAGCCGGCGCGGATATCGTCATCATGTCGGACAAGGCTGAACTTACCATTGCCACAAACGGAGAAGACGGTTCGGCTGACGAAGCGGCACAATTTGGCATTTGCCATATTAAGGGCGGTAACGAAGAGAATACGATTGCAACCACCCGTCGATTAATCATGATTCTTCCTCAAAATAATCTTTCCAGTGATGTTATGCTGAACATACAGAGTGTTAGCCATCCGGTTTCACTGACCGAAGAATCGAGCATATCGGAGATGATTGCTGCGACCTGTGATGATAGCAGCTTTATTGAATTGGGAGAAAAATTTGGTGCACCGACCATAACCGGTCTAGCGGAGATTGGCAGTTCAACCGCCGGTATCGTGGCATTAAGCGGAGATATTGATGCGGATTCCTGTTCGAAAGCTGCTCGCTTTGTCAGATTCTGTGATGCTTTTTCAATTCCTGTCGTAACCTTTGTAAACGCAGAAAGATTCGTTTCTCTGCGTGAAGCCTCCAAGCTTTCCAGCTCATATTCAGAGGCTACTACAGTAAAAGTAACGGTAATTACCGGTTCAGCATATGGCCCAGTCTATGTAGCGGTTGCTGGTCGAGGCGCTAATGCCGATTACACGATGGCATTGCCAAATGCAGTTATTTCTCAGCTGTCTCCGGAAACCGCCGCCATTTTTCTTTGGAATGAACGTCTTTCCGGTTCTGCAAACCCGGTCGAAGATCGTAAAAAGCTAATAGAAGAATATAAAAGAACAAAGGCAACACCGTTTGAAGCCGCTGCGGATGGATTTATTGATGATATTATTTTACCGGAAGAGACAAGATTCAAAATAATTGCAAGTCTTGAGATGCTTTCCGGCAAGAGGACTACCGGGTTGCCAAAGAAACACAGTAATATTCAATTGTAAATTTTATTTTTTGGAAATTAGAATATCTAGGAGGTCAAACATATGAAGAATCTTAAGATAACTGTAAATGGTACAGCATATGACGTTCAAGTCGAAGAATTGGGCAGCGCAGTTTCTGCCCCTGTTCCGTCAACAGCTCCCGCACCCGCCGTGCCGGCACCCCAGGCTGCAGCTCCGTCTGCTCCTGCCGCAGCTCCTGCTCCAGTTACAACAACAGCTGCAACATCAGAAGTACCTGCAGATGCAGAATTAATTGCATGCCCAATGCCGGGTACGATCGTTTCTGTAAATGTGAAACCTGGTCAAGCGGTTAAAAAAAGTGATGTTCTCGTCATTTTAGAAGCAATGAAGATGGAAAATGAAATAATGGCCCCACGCGATGCGATTGTCGCTGCCATTCATGTGAACAAAGGGGATAGCGTAGAATCCGGCACTCCTCTTGTTTCCCTAAATAAGTAGGGGGCACGTTAATATGGCTAAAAAAATTGGAATTACCGAGACCGTTCTTCGTGATGCGCACCAATCGCTGATTGCGACCAGAATGCCGATTGAGGACATGCTACCAATTTTGGATAAACTGGATCAAGTCGGTTTTCATTCTTTGGAATGCTGGGGCGGAGCAACCTTTGACTCGTGTCTTCGCTTTTTAAATGAAGATCCGTGGGACAGATTAAGAACACTTCGCAGTAAATGCCCGAATACAAAGCTTCAAATGCTGTTCAGAGGGCAGAATATGTTAGGTTATCGTCATTACGCTGATGATTTACTGGAATACTTTGTGCAGCGCTCTGTTGCGAATGGAATTGATATCATCAGGATATTTGACGCATTGAATGATATTAAAAACCTTACTGTGGCAATTAAAGCGGCAAAAAAAGAGGGTGCTCACGCGCAGGTTGCGATTTCTTACACAACTGGCCCGATTTTTACTCATGAATATTATGTTGACTATGCCAAAAAGATAGAGGAAACCGGAGCGGATTCTATCTGCATTAAGGATATGGCCGCTTTATTAACCCCTTATGAAACTTATGATTTGGTAAAGGCAATCAAGCAGGCAGTAAAGATTCCTATTCAGCTTCATACGCACTATACCTCCGGTCTGGCTTCTATGTGCGAATTAAAGGCTGTTGAAGCTGGGATTGACTATCTCGACACAGCAATGTCGCCTTTGGCTCTTGGAACCTCCCACACCCCGACAGAGTCCATGGTTGCAGCGTTAAAGGGTACAGAGTATGATACCGGGCTTGACCTTGTCCTGCTCAACGAAATCAGAGAATATTTCATGACTTTGAGAGAGAAGTATATTGAAAGCGGATTATTGGACCCGAAGATGCTGGCGACAAATACAAAAGCCTTGATCTATCAGGTTCCGGGCGGAATGCTTTCCAATCTACTTTCACAGCTCAAGCAAGCCGGAAAAGCAGACCAGCTTGAAGAAGTAATGCAGGAAGTACCGCGTGTCCGCAAAGATTCCGGCTATCCGCCGCTGGTGACTCCCACTTCACAAATCGTCGGTACTCAGGCTGTTTACAATGTGATTACCGGAGAACGTTACAAGATGTGTACGAATGAGTTTAAAGATCTTGTTGCCGGGAAATACGGAACTACACCTCTTCCGATCGACGATGCGTTCGTAAAGAAAATTATCGGTGACGCTCCAAGGATTACCGGCCGACCGGCCGATTTGCTGAAGCCGGAACTTGAAACACTCCGTAAAGAGTGTGCCCAGTGGACGGAGCAGGAGGAAGATGTTCTTTCTTACGCACAGTTCCCAAAGGTCGCTACGGACTTCTTTAAAAAACGTGCTGAAAAGAAATATGGAATTGACGGCAAGCATGCTGATGCCGAGCAAATGGTTCATCCAGTCTAATACTAACATTTTCAATTCAGCCCCAATTTTCGGGGCTGAATTGTTTTGTATGTACAATAGTTGACAATTACCCTATAAAACTGGTATGATAGTTAATAATGCTTTATGGTGGATTTCCATGAAATCTCCATTGAAACTGTTTTGAATTGAGATGATATTGTGTGATTAGAAGCATGACTGGTTTTGGTAGGCAGGAAGATACAATCGATGGACGCGATATAATCGTTGAAATTAAATCTGTAAATCATAGATACTTTGAATTTTCGTCAAGAATTTCCCGAGGATATGGTTTTTTGGATGAAAAATTAAAATCCTATTTGCAAAGTCAAATATCCAGAGGGAAAATTGACGTATATGTTTCTATTGAAACGCTTGAAGATACCGACGCCCAAGTTTTGGTGAATCATTCCGTTGCGGCGGGATATGTCAATGCGCTGCATGAGTTGGCTGAGCGATATCATCTTCGCGACGACATATCTGTTTCTACAGTTTCAAGAAATTCCGATATTTTTACAATCCACAAAGCACCTGAGGATGAAAAAATTGTCTGGAATTCAGTTAAAACGGTTACCAATCGAGCGTTGATTGCATTTTTAAGCATGAGAGAAGCCGAAGGTATGAGGCTGAAAGCGGACGTACTTCAGCGCGCAGAGACCATTCTGCAAACGGTAGGTAAAATTGAAGAACGTTCTCCGCAAACAGTGGCTGAGTATCAGCAAAAGCTGCAGCTTAGGCTGACTGAAATGTTGAACGACGCGAATATTGATGATCAGAGAATTTTAACAGAGGCAGCTATTTTTGCCGATAAGGTTGCCGTTGCAGAAGAGACCGTACGCTTGCGCAGTCACTTTGCACAGCTTTCCAACATGCTCAATTCAGATGAGGCAATTGGTCGCAAGCTTGATTTTATTGTGCAGGAAATGAACCGGGAGGCAAACACCATCGGTTCAAAATGTATTGATTCTAAAATTGCCTATATGGTTGTTGATATTAAAGCGGAAATCGAAAAAATTCGCGAACAGATTCAGAACATTGAGTAATGATCGCCACGGCATAATTTCGGCGGCATAATTTCGACAGCAGTAGAAGGAGATAGTTTTATGAAGCTTATCAATATCGGTTTTGGAAACATGGTTTCCGCCAATCGGCTGGTTGCCATTGTCAGCCCGGAATCTGCCCCGATTAAGCGTATTATTCAGGATGCCAAGGAACGCGGAACCTTGATCGACGCAACTTATGGCCGACGTACCAGAGCGGTAATTATAACCGACAGCGACCATGTCATTTTATCTGCTGTTCAGCCTGAAACAGTTGCTAACAGATTAAATGACCGCGATGAAGACCTCACCGAGGAGGAACTAGAAGAAAATGAAGAATAATGGGCTTCTAATTGTTTTTTCAGGCCCTTCCGGCGCGGGGAAAGACACAATATTAAATCATCTTATGCAAGTGAATCCGAATCTCAGGCTTTCGGTATCCGCCACAACACGTTCGCCGCGCGTTGGAGAAGTTGACGGTCAGGATTATCATTTTATTACAAAAGATCAATTTAAAGCAATGGCCGATCATGGTGAGATGCTAGAAAGCGCAGAATACTGCGGTAATTGCTATGGAACTCCAAGTGAACCAATTAAGAACTGGATTTCTGAAGGTTTCGACGTGATTTTAGAAATAGAGGTGCAGGGCGGCGCACAAATTAAAAAGAAATGTCCGGAATGCACAAGTGTGTTTATCTTGCCGCCTTCGTTCAGCGTGCTTGAACACCGACTAAGAAATCGTAACACTGAAAATGAAGAAACGATTCAAAAAAGGCTTGAAACTGCCAGAAAAGAGATTCTGGAGGCCGTTCACTATGATTATTTCATAATTAATAATACGGTGGAAAATGCGGCTGATGAAATAAATGCGATAATTTGTGCGGAAAAGCACAAACTATATCGCGATTCAAACGTAATTGAAAGGGTGCTAAATAATGCTTAAACCATCTGCTGATCTGATTCTCAACCCAAAGCAAAGCCGATATTCCCTTGTTGTTGCAGTTTCGAAAAGAGCAAGAGAAATTGCAGGCGACGCTGAAATGAGAGGCGAAATCATTGTAGAAAAGCCGGTTGATTTGGCTGTTCAGGAATTTTTGCAGCATAAATTCATAATTATAGAACATCCAGAACCGAACGACGACGATACGGAAGAATAATTTTCCCTGCTGAGAGGAGTATTATGTCCGATATGACCGTTGCAAAGGTTGCGGTTGAAAATACCGTTTATCATTTTGATAAAGCTTTTGATTATCTTATTCCAACCGAACTGGTTGCATCAGCGAAGCCCGGCTGCCGTGTCCTGATCCCATTCGGTGCCGCAAACAGCAAACGGCTGGGGATGATACTCGAGCTGGAAATGCAGAGTGATACTGATAAAATAAAGTCTGTATTAGCGGTGCTCGATAAAGCGCCGCTTCTTTCAAATGAAGCCCTTCATTTGATTCCCTGGCTGAAGGAACATTATTTTTGTACTCTTTTTGAAGCCGCGAAGCTGTTGCTCCCAACCGGAATCAACCTCAAAATTAAAACACAATATTCTCTTGCGCATGCAATCGATTCCATTGACTTAGCTGCGTTTGAGGAAGCAGAACGGTGTGTAATTGCATTTCTTTCCCACAAAAAGGTTCCTGCTGAGCGTGAACTGCTTTTAAAAGCAGTTGGGCTTGCAACCGACAGCCCTGTTCCGGAAATGTTGTGCAAGGCGGGTGTGCTTGTCAAAAACAGCGAAGCGGTAAGGCAGGTGGGCGATGCAACCCAGAAAATGGTTCGCCTGATTGAAAACAGGGATGTGCCCAAATTCACGCCGAAACAGAGATGTGTTTATCAGGTTCTTTGTGATGTCGGCAGTGCCTCCTTAAAGGAACTCTGTTATTTTTCCGGAGTAACTTCCTCTGTGGTTGATTCGCTTGTTGCTAAAGGCACTGCACAATACTATGATTTCGAAATATATCGTAATCCATATGATGAAGTGCAAAATCAGGAATTCATGGAAGAAATTGTGCTTTCCAAGGAACAGCAGACGGCATATCAAAATTTGTATCAGCAGTATCGATCCGCTTCCGGTGGGGTTTCGCTTTTGTATGGCGTTACCGGTAGCGGGAAGACTTCGGTTTTTATGCGTCTGATTGATGAAGTGAAAGCCGACGGGCGCGGAATCATTGTTATGGTTCCTGAGATTTCCTTAACTCCTCAGACTATCTTTTTATTTCATCAGCGGTATGGCCGGAGCGTTGCTGTATTTCACAGTGGGCTGTCTTTGGCGGAACGGCTGGATGAGTGGAAAAGGGTAAATAACGGGGAAGCCTTGATTGCTGTTGGCACGCGCTCCGCGGTGTTTGCCCCATTTCAGAATCTGGGGCTCATTATTATGGACGAGGAACAGGAATACACTTATAAATCCGAGTCTTCGCCGCGATATCACGCACGCGACGTGGCCAAGTTCCGCGGCGCTTACCACAAAGCGCTGCTTGTGCTTTCTTCTGCCACACCTTCCATTGAAAGTTATTTTCTGGCTCAAAATGGGCGGTATTACTTGAATACGTTATCCACCAGATACGGAGAAGCAAAACTTCCACAGGTTACTGTCACGGATATGAATTTGGAACTGGAAAATGGCAATAATACGATTCTCAGCACAGAGTTATTCCATGCGCTGGAAGAGAATTTAAAAAATAAGAAACAGTCAATTGTATTACTTAACCGCAGAGGCTATAATACATTTGCTTCCTGTAAAGCCTGCGGGCATGTTGTTACCTGCCCGAATTGCAGTATTTCACTTACTTATCATTCCGCCAATCAACGCCTTATGTGTCATTATTGCGGCTATTCCGTGCCGTTCACAAAGGAATGCCCGGTATGTCATGAAAGTAAAGTACATTATGCCGGATTTGGCACACAGCGCGGAGAAGAGCAGCTTCAGGAGCTTTTGCCGGATGCCCGGATTTTGCGGCTGGATACCGATTCAACCCTAACCCGCTTCGCCTATGAGAAAAAGCTTAAGCTCTTTTCTGAAGGAGAATATGATATTATAATTGGAACGCAAATGGTAGCAAAAGGACTTGATTTTGAGAATGTGACGCTTGTAGGGGTGCTGTCTGCTGATCAGGCACTTTATGGAGATGACTTCAGAAGTTATGAACGGGCGTTTGACCTGCTGACCCAGGTGGTTGGGCGGTCCGGCAGAGGAAAATATACAGGCAGAGCGATTATCCAAACCTTTACGCCGGAAAACGATATCATCAAACTTGCCGCGGAGCAGGATTATCCGCAGTTTTACGCCGGAGAAATTGCAATGC
>WSSedL1CaDRAFT_10000563_pt1 | contig 25919 bp, 21 predicted proteins | sample WetSurSL1Cattail_FD_9464 | JGI IMG/M metagenome (IMG submission 9464)
AATGTTTACACCTGGTCGTTTTACCTCAATGGTCATATCTCCGCCACTATTCTGATCAGTCACTAAAAACTGAGTGAAAAATACTCCTGTCCGGTCTTTTAACCTTTGAAGCATTCTGGTTGCAGAACCATATATCCTTGCATTGGGATGGCCCAGAACTGCAATATTCAAATCCGGATTGATCATAAAACGCTCATCATTAAAACGATATTCCATGGGCGTTGGCATCAAAAGATTTACAGGGTTTTGGCCAATTACCGGGTTAATTACCAAGAAAATTATAATCAATATTTTATTAAACATACGCAATGAATAGATTAGTGCAATTTAAATAAAAAGCTGCATTCGAGCCAAATCAATTACAAACTCAACTCTTAATTCGCATAACTTGGTTGATTCTATTTATTTAATAATTATATATGCTCCTTCATATTTTTCCCTTAACCAATCAAATAAACTGCTTTGTTCAAAAAAGCCTGTTGCCATTTTGGAATACTTATTAAAGAAGTTCTTAATATTAACTGAATAAAGATCGTCGTGTTTGTCTGTAATGGGTTGACAAAATTTAGGCTCTAATTCCGGTCTGTTTAAAAGTTTAGGATTATTAACCGTAACCCCATTTTCCAATTTAATACTTAAAACTTCAATGAGGTAAAAGCTCATTTCCTTTGCATCAAGACAATCAATTGCAAAACGATTACTAACATTATAATCCAAATAAAATTCTCTCATAAAAACTCTCAGATTATAGTTAATCTCCTTAACCTTATAATTTTTACCATCTAACCTGTATTCACCTTCAAAAGAGAATGTATCTTTAATTGCTTTAACCGAATTCATGAGACACTGATTGCTTTCGCAATACAACCCTCTTCCATAAGAAAAAATAAGCTTTAACCGATTATTCTCCGGATCATTTTGTTTGTTATCTTGAGAATAACCGAAACAACAGCTAAGAATCAAGAGAGAGGCTAAAAGCATGCATCTCTTTTTAATTTGTGTTAACCAATTAAGTAAATTCATAGCTCAAAAAATTTAAAAATATATACTAAACACAGGCTGAATCTTCACAGTATTGGCACCAATATCATCCATTAAATAGGAAAATCTGACTCCAAATTCTACTTCCAGAGATGGCGGCAACGAAAAGGGAATGAAATCCATTGCAAAAACTATCCCCGTAGATCTGTATTTGTATTGATACCATGTATTGCTATAATTAAAGGTGGCTACCCCATGATCATAATAAGCATTCCCTTTAAACCTCTTAATATACAAAAAATGTCCTAATGACCAGTCAGGATAAAAAATTGGAAACGCATAATCCACAGAACCCATTATAAAATGTGAACCCATAGGATAATTGGGAAAAGAAACAGCCTGATAACCCCTTGGAAAGAGAAAGTTGCTGGTGAAAATATAATTTTTTGATTCCTGGTATTCAAAATTTCCACTTAGACGGATGCTGTGATGTTTAAAAAAACCAGGAAAATAAAAAGCAGTACGTACCGAATAGAATTGCCCCCGATAATCCCCTCCCATTGGTGTATTGGTGTATTCAGCATTAAGAACCTGTGCAACCTGTGGATTAAAGTCTCTTACAGTTCCCCAAATGGCATGCTGGAATGACAAATTGTATGTCATAGCCTTCATCGTACCCTCATTAACATCACTTGGGTCATAAAACGCGATATCTTTATCAATTACCTGCTTATACTTCAGGGTTGCGCCTAACTCCATTTTTGTGTAATGAATCCCTCTTGAAAAATCCAAAGGAATAGCTACTCCGATATGAGCAGTCTTTTCTGCCCACCTGTCTGTATATTGGTAAACGGTGGATGAATCGTACCTTGTCACATAATCCGCTCCAAAATTAAAGGTAGGAAAGAATCCTGAATAACTTGCTGAACCACCTACACTGTATGTATTTTCGTTGGCATTAAAAGTTCCCCCTAAGCTTAGCGCTGTATTATTTAATAAATCATTCGATACAGCCTGTAAAGAAACAAAAGGAGGCAACGGCCAAAGTACCCAGCTATGAGGTGTGAAATTATAAAACCAGGGATAAGAATGAACCTGGTATTGATTTTTGGGTATGTCGGCTATAACATCTCCCACCTTTTCTTTTGACACCAAAGGTTTGTAATAACCTATGTCACGATTTTCAACCGTATTAAGCAATTTCCATTGGGAAGGATTCAAAACAACTTCACTAACATCGAAACCGTTTGATATATAATTGGCATAAGTCATCCGTTTACCATCCGGAGAAATAGATGGATGATATGCTCCGAATCTGGCTGAAGTAATCTGATACTTTTCGAGTGTTGTTGTGTCGATCGCATAAATATTATCAATGGCGGAATAAGGCGAATTATATAACACATAATGTTTGAAAAATATCGGATTCGTGATATTTTCGTTATTAAAATTAACGTCCTTAACAACAACTCCGGTTTCTGTGCTCTGAACAGTAAGGTATTTATGATTTTCTTTCTGTGATATAAACACAACCCTTTCTCCATTAGGTTCCCACGAAGGTGTTAATAAGTATCTGTTTTCCGGATTTGGCAGCCGTTTCAATTCATTACCTGATTCGGCATCAATGATCACCAAAGCACATTCCCGGTCTGAGTTAAATTCCACTGTCACAATTTTTTTCCCGTCACTTCTTAACGAGGGGGCCAAAAGTTTGCTTCTCGATGTAATACGTTTTTCTCTTCCGGTGTTGATATCATAAACTCTAACAACAGAATAATCACGGTTACCCCACCGAATATCGGGCACCACCTCACTCCATGTCATACGTCCGTTAGCATATGGAACACGTAATTGTTCCGTAGGTTGAAAATGGAATAGTTTCTTTTCTTTTCCTTCCTTATTTATCTTCACCATTCTCAGGGAATGATCAAAACCTTCCTTTTGAGCAATAATGCAACTATCCGACAAATATTGAGGAAAACTATAGTTTGTCCAGCAGGACTTACTTTTAGTATTCCATTTAGTATAATCGTTAAAAGATAATCCTTTAAGTTGTTTACTCCATAATGAATCCAATTCCAGCATTGCATTTTTATACAATTGTCTTGTTCTGCCATGGGTTTCTTTACGCAGGCCTCTGCCTAAAGGATAAGGTATAGGAAAAGATCTGACAGTACGTTTAACCACATTGTTTAGCGTATTTTCATCACCATTTCGCCGCAAATGGGAAACCATGTGATATCCTAAAACGTAATGGTTAGGATAATAATCACGATACGAAAGATTGTATGCCTTAAAATAGTTAAAAGTTTTGCCCGACAAAAGGATAGCACGGAGATCACGATCAAATTCAGGAAGTCTGCCCCTTCCCGTGGAAGACAAAGCGGTTTCAGTAGCAACAGCATCGCCTTCCCACCACCATAAAGGAAAAAGGTACATTGTATATATGGCAGGCCCGGTTTGTCCAAACAATAAATAAGTTATAAAAGCAAGTCCTTTGTTAAATCTATCGTACTGAACCATGTGCCGGCCTTCATGAATGGCCAGCATACTATACCAATCTCCGGTGCCTATAAAAGCCGATTGAGGAGGGGTAGAAAAAAACTCAGCCTTGCGAGGCGCCCAAGCTACATAAGCATTTGATGTGGTTATTTGATTGGATAAGATAATAGGATATCGTTTAGGCTTCTTTTGTAAAGATGAATATAAGGGCGTATAAACATGATCCATAGTATTAGCAACCCGCTGTGCATCCCCTGTAATAGCTTCAGGAAATATAATATCGTAATACTGGGAATGGATAACTTTCCAATGTAATCCCAATGGATATTGTTGATTATCAGTTTGTCCGGAAGCTAAAGTTGATATAAAAATTATTAAAGCCGTAATAAATAATATTCTCTTTCTAAACATCATACGCTATTTATGCCTTGTTTTAAGTATGTTTATTACATCTTCGATGCGATATTTTTTTGCAGTAAGTAAAACTAAAAAATGAAAAATCAAGTCGGCAGCCTCATTCAAAAATAGTTCATCATTGGAATCTTTGGCTTCAATAACCAATTCAACAGCTTCTTCTCCAACCTTTTGAGCTATTTTGTTAATGCCTTTTTGAAATAGCTTTGTAGTATACGAATCTTCAGGCATTTCTGTTTTTCGTCGATCAATTAAATCCTGCAAATATTTGATAAATGATAAAATATTTTCATTGTCCTCGTTAAAACAGGTATCGGTTCCTGTATGACAAACCGGGCCATGGGGATGTGCCTTTATTAAGATGCTGTCATTATCACAATCAGCAGTGATCTCAACCACATCGAGAACGTTACCACTCTCCTCGCCTTTCTTCCATAACCTTTTTTTTGTGCGACTGTAAAAAGTAACAACCTTCTCTGCTTGGGTTTTCTCAAAGGCTTCCTGGTTCATAAAACCAAGCATCAGCACCTTTTGTGTGTTGTTATCCTGAACAATGGCTGGGATTAATCCATTGAGTTTATCAAAATTTAAAGTCATTTAATAGCGTTTTTTGTATTTGCCAATGCTTATTGTTCAAACTTACCATAAATATTTTATTTAACAAAGCAATACGCAATGGCTTATTAGTTAGTGTATTTAATTAAAACATCTTTCATCCTTAACTAACAAAATTACAAATAATTAAAAATCCTTGCAAATGCTATGGCTAAACAGCTAATTCGAGCTTTTGTAGTTTTATTATTTTACTTTGTTGTCTTCACAATTCCAATGCCAGGTTTATCGGATAAAGTGACTTTACCATCCATTATTTTCATACCGTCAAATACATCATTTTTTATCAGTAATGGTCCGTCCAAATCTGCAAAATCTGCAGCGGGCGAAAGATGAGCTGCAGCTGATACGGCACAAGAGGTTTCGGTCATGCAACCGATCATTACTTTCATGCCGAATGCCTTTGCAAATTCCAACATCTTATGGGCTTCGCGCATCCCTGTGCATTTCATCAACTTAATGTTCACGCCTGTATAAGCTCCCCTCAATTTTACAAGGTCCGATAAACGCTGCACAGCTTCATCGGCTATAATTGGTATAGGACTATTAGCTGTTAGCCATGCAATTTCATCAACTGATTCTTTTGGCATGGGTTGTTCAACAAACATCACACCTTTTTCCTTTAACCAATGTGCCATATCCAAGGCATACTGTTTGTCTTTCCATCCCTGGTTAACATCCACATATAAAGGTTTATCGGTAATGGCACGCACCGATTCAATCATTTCCTTATCATTTCCTTTACCTAGTTTGACCTTTAATATTTTATAGGGAGCTGCTTCAATGGTCTTTTGCTTAACAACTTCGGGTGTATCGATACCAATTGTAAAAGATGTGTCAGGTGTTTTTGACGAATCGTAACCCCAAATCCGGTACCATGGTTGTCCATATAGCTTTCCTACCAAATCGTGTAGTGCAATATCAATTGATGCTTTAGCGGCTGTATTGTATATGTCTATACTATCAATATATTGCAGAATGTTTTCCATTTCAAAAGGGTCGGAAAACTTGGATAAATCAACTTTGGACAAAAATTTACCGACTGTTTCATGGGATTCACCAAGATATGGTGGCATGGATGCTTCACCATATCCAACCACTCCATCAAATTCAATCTCTGTTAGCATTACAGGTGTTGTGGTACGAGAATTTGATGCAACCGTAAAAACATGCTTTAATTCCAAGGTATATGGCCTGAAAGTAAGTCTAAGCTTCCCTTTTTTTGACAAGCTTTTCATCTTTATTTTCTTTTCTGTCATTCCCATTGCCTTGGGAGCTGCAATAATAGCTCCAGTAACCAACAATGAGTTTTTTAAAAATTTTCTGCGTGGGCTATCCATCTAATCTTTAATATTTCGATTTGTTAAGATATATAAACTTCTAGCATTCACCAAATGCGAAAATTTATAAATATTTTTGAAACGTTTTTGATTTTATGCGTCTATTAAATAAACAAGAAGTTTTAATCAAATCAAATAAGAAACTTATGTTAACCTATTTCGTAGAAACATTGAATAATTTTGCACCAACAGTTTCCAAAGAAATAAAAAAACATGTTAACTCAAAAAATACAATTGTCAAACTTAGACTTTAAAAATCCAAACTATGAACAAATCTACCATTACCCTCTTGTTATTATTAAGCTGCAATTTTCTCAATGCTCAGATTGACCGCTATTTTTGGTTTGCTATTCCTAAAGAAAACAACACACATGGAACTATTAGTGCAACTTATGATGTAAGTTTCAAGATCACAGCCATGAGTCTTGACGCAGAGGTACATATTTTAATGCCTGACAACTCTGCTTTTACTCCAATTAGTTTGCATATTCCTGCTAATACTTCTCAGAAAGCTGTTTTAGCAACGTCCTTTGCCCAATTTGCAAATTTTTATGCAAATCCTGGGGAAATTGATGGTGCACCTGCACCTGGAATTACAAAAAATGGCATTTTAGTTGTCTCCACCAATGATATTACTGTATATTATGATTATGATAATGAATGGAACCGCGACCTTTTTTCATTAAAAGGGAAGAATGCTCTGGGAACTGATTTCTACACCCCCTTTCAGAACATTTGGCGCAATGATGACCGGTTTAATCCTGGTACCGTTCCTCCTACAAGTAACATTACGGCAAGAGCCGAAGCTGATATTGTAGCAACAGAAGACAATACTGTTGTTACAATTTACCCCACAGTTATTCTGGAGGGTAGGACGAATTTATCATCATTCACCATCACCCTTCCTAAAAAAGGAGATACCTATTCGATCGTTGCAAATAACAGAACTGCAGCCAGTCATCCGGCAGGCACCCATATTACAAGTGATAAACCTATTGCAGTTACCATCAATGACGACTCTGTAAATGCTGCAGACTGTTGGTCTACAAATGCATGTGCAGATATTATCGGAGATCAATTAATTCCAACAGACAATATTGGCAATCAGCATGTTGTAATATGTGGAACTCAATCTTCCCAACACGCTACAGCTACCATTACACCAAATGATATTCTGAGGGCAGAGCAAATATTTGTTACTGCAACTAAACCAGGCACTAACGTCACCTTCTATGGTGTTGATGGTACTGCCTTATATTCTGTAACAGGTTTGGCTGCAGGCCAGCAAGCTTACTTCTCACCTGACATTACAAAAGTCAATCAAACTTCGGTTTACATCGAAAGCACTGTAGACAAACCAATTTATGTATTGCATATTACTGGTATTGGTTGTGAAGTTGGAGGCGCTATTCTTCCTCCTATCAATAGTTGCACAGGTTCTAATGATGTAACTGTCGTTCCTTCTAAAACCTGTACCACCACAGGCTGTGTTTCTAATATAGGCATCAATCTCATGATCCGGATCGATCCATCTTTGCTTGGCGGATTTAGTGACCCAAACCAACCTTATAATTTCTTTACGTTGTATAATCCAAGTCACCCAGGGGGATTTCAAATTCCCGGCAGTTGGTTTGAGGCAAACGTAGGTTCCGGTTGGGCTGTGTTAAAGGCTGGAAACAGGGATTTATCTGCAATAATGGATGTAAACCAGGCAAACAGATTTGTTAATACCATGAGTTTTTTCCACTTAGGCTTAGCTAACGGAACAGCTGGCACTGCATTTAAATACGGCTATTTTTCGTCTTTTAGTGCAGCGCAGCCCGCGGTTAGAATAAAAAGTGCAGAAGCTCAGGATTTTATATGCTGCTCTGGTTTTCAACCAACACTGGTTGCTTCAGGAGGTTTATCATACCTGTGGCATTACGGAACTCCATCCGGACCACCAACCTATCTTAGCAACCCTACTTCAGCTATAACAGATGCAATTGGATTACCCGTGGGCGATCATAACTTTTATGTTGAAATAATTAATCCAAAATGTTTTGGAAGAGACACATTTAAGTTATTTGTGAAGATTTTAGCAAATCCTATTGCATTGTTTGAAGTTGATAAATCAACTATCTGTGCTTTTGAATCAGTACATTTTACAAACCAATCCCAGAATGCAAATATATACCAATGGACAAAGAAGATTGATAACGGCCCTGAAACAATATTTACTCCTGTCAATAATTTTAATTTTAGTGAAGTTTTTAATAATACAACCACTCAGGCCCAGTTAATCACGTATAAGCTGCGTGTCTTAAATAATCAGGGGTGTAATGATTCCATATCCAAACTGATTACTGTTGCACCGGTTAATATTCCGCAAACACCAGTTGCCTTTATAGCCAGTGCATACAATTTATGCGATTCTGCAGCGCCAGTTCAGTTTACGTCCATTACCAGTACTCCAATTTCAAGTTATCAGTGGCAGTTTGGTGACGGAAGTACCTCAAGCGAAGCAAACCCAACGCACAGGTTCCATAATTCTACATTACGGGATACTACATATGTCGTACAGCTTTTTGTTCAATCCAACGGATATTGTGGTTACGCTACAGACAATATTCTTGTTCATCCCTTTTTGGATCCGGCATTTACGGTAAATTCAGTTTCCAATTGTGCTCCATTTTATGCTGTCATCACGAATAATTCCAGGGGAGGAATTACCAAATATAGCTGGACATACGGAGATGGTTTTCCGGATAACCATAGTGTAAAGGATACCGTTCACACGTTTGACAATCTAACCATCGCTACGGTTACACATGCAATAACACTTCAGGTTTTCAGCAATGGAAATTGTGTGTTGTCCAAAACTCAAAACATTGCGGTCAATCCTGCTGTTTTTGCTAATTTTTCGCCTGGTCCCGGATATGCAGGATGTAATCCATTCCCTGTGAAATTCATCAATTTATCAAACATGCCGATTGCTCAACGATTTGAGTGGGATTTTGGTGATGGAGTTTCCGAAGATTCGGTTGCACCAAGTCATATTTTTCAAAATACCCAACCGACAGATGTAGGTTATGCAGTTAAGCTCACTGCCTTCTCACACGAAAATTGTACAGATACATTTACCAATTTAATTATTGTACATTCGTATATTAAAGCTGCCATTAATGCCGACCCTATTGAGGGATGCTCTCCGCTCACAGTTCAGATAAGCAATGAACAAATGGACGGAATAAGCAATTATACCTGGAATTATGGCTTTGGGGCACCCGATAATAGCCCGGGACCAATTAGAAATAAAATATACAGTAATACAACTACAGAAAATCTGACTTACAGAGTACAACTGAAAGTAACTAATGCGGCTGGTTGTGAAGATATGACTTCCAAAGATATATTGGTTTACCCTCAGCCTTTATCAAAATTTGTGGCTGAACCCAGCTATTTATATTTTCCGGACAACCGGATTACCATTACAAATGAAACAAATCCTGGCAGTTGGAATTATTTATGGACCTTTGGTGACGGGCAAACTTCTATGGTTCAAGAACCCTTGAATCATGAATTTGCAAGTTCGGGTGTTTATAATGTCAAACTAAAAACCTGGAGTATTCATTGCTCGGATTCTTCGTCTGTTCGAATAACGGTAGCTCCATCTGCTCTGGTGGCTGCATTTGATATGTCGCCCAATGGTTGCGCTCCTTTAACTGTTGAATTCACTGACAAATCAACATTTGCAACCTCCTGGAAATGGAATTTTGGAGATGGAACCACTTCAATTTATCAAAATCCTGTACACATATTTCAAAATTCTACCCCAAATTCTATAGTTTATAACGTGCTTCTAATTGTAGAAAATAGCAAAAATGAGGTTGATTCCATAACAAAAACTATTACGGTTTGCCCATCAACTCATTCAGGAATCCAAGCTGAACAGTCGGTAAATGGTGTTAAAATGTTCCCCAATCCCGCAAAGGATATTGTTTATCTGAAGTATTCATTAAAAAAGTCTGAAACTGTTTTAATTGAATTGATAGACCCATCTGGAAAATTAATTCAGAGAATAACAAAATCGCAGGCTATGGGCGAAAATACAACGCCAATCAGTATTGATACCTACCAGGGACATTTATTATTCATCAAAGCTATTGTTGATGGAGAAACCGCCGTATTCAAAGTAATTAACGAATAAAGGCTTTTACATAATCAGAAAACTGTTCAAACAGGTTAATAAAAAAACTGTTTGAACAGTTTTTTTATTTGCTGACTTTTAAAGGTTTCTTTCAATAATGGACTTCTAAAAAAAGATTAGTTTTGCATTAAAAAAGATATGTACTTTTTAAAATATATTCTACTATCTTACTTTCTGGTGCTTTCAACCATACATTCTTTAAAAGCCCAGGAATCGAGGAACAAACAAAGTGTAAAAAGCACGCAGCTATTCTTTGATGATTTTTCGAAAGATGTTGTTGGTAAATCACCATCAAATTGGGTTTCGAACGTTTCAGGCGAAATTGTTACCCTCAAAAGTTATCCGGGTAAATGGTTGAAAATGCATGCTGGTGGCACTTACCTTCCACAAATTAACCAAAATCTGCCCGATAAATTTACTATTGAATTTGATTTTATTTATGAGGCGTTAGGTACAGACTATAATGTCACTGAAATAACACTTTTCTCAAAAAAAACCGGAGATACTTATGATGACTTTAGTCCGGGAAATAACGGGATAAAAATATTTCTTGAAAATTTCATTGTGACCTATGCTTGTTACAATCAACAAAAAGTGGATGATAAAACTGCTATGGAACACCGCACCGATATTATCCAAACCAATAAAAAAGTTACCGTTATTGTTGAAGTGGACAAACTGCATGTGAAACTTTTTGTTGATCATAAGGAATTGATAAACGCATCAAACTGTTCAGATGCTTCCCAGCCATTAAACACTATACGATTTAATCTTTGGGGTTCTCAGGCCGAACCGCTAATATCAAATTTCAGCGTGACAAAGCAATAGAATATTGTACTTTAATATATTCTACTCCATCCTTTTTGAATGTCTTTTCAATTTCATTTCTGCAAATAATCAAATAAAAATCATTTCCTGTATTTCTTAATTGTTTCATATTTTTAATATATATTTAAACAATAATGCATTGCATTTTTATAACAAATTAAATAAGGGATTTTTACGGGGTTTGACTCTTGTTAACAGATCCTTTGAATTATTAACCTAGTTATAGATTATTTGACCTAAACTTTAATTTTTACGATTATGAAAAAATTCTCCTCTATTATCTTGTTTATTGCAGCTTGTTGTGTTCTAAATGCACAGATTGACAAGGATTTTTGGTTTGCCATACCCAAGGAAACTGATACTCATTTATGGTGTTCATTAACATCTAATAATGCAGCTCAGTTTCGAATAGTAGCGATGAGTCGGGATGCTCGCGTAACTATATCTATGCCTGCCAATGCAAACTTTATTCCTGTTGTATTGAACATTCCTGCCAATTCAACTTTTAACTATTCTTTTACGCCAAATGCTGCGCCGAATTATAAGGCTAATTGGGTGTTATTTGATTCGGTATATGCAAATCCTGCCAATTATGATTTGCAACCTTTTAACGGAACCACTAATCATGGGATTCACATTACATCATCAAATGACATCTCTGTTTATTATGATTATGATAATTATTGGAACCGCGAACTTTTTTCGTTAAAAGGTAAAAATGCTCTGGGAACGACCTTTTTTATGCCTTTCCAGAATATTTGGAAAAACGATAACCGCAGTACTGCAACAGGTGGCATTTCTTGTTACCAGACCGGAACAGGTAATTCGGGGCATACTGCCAAATTTATGGATGCTTTCTCCGAATTTGATATTGTAGCGACACAAAACGGAACCTTAATCAATATATATGACGCAAATAACAATCTTTTGGTTGCCAATGTGCCTTTGAAAGCAGGTCAAACCTATTCATATGTGGCACCTGCGCAAACCGCTGCAGCTCATATGACCGGTTACAAGGTCGTCTCCAATTTGGATGTTGCGGTTACTATTAATGATGATTCGGTAAATGTTACCGGAACAGCAGGTGCTGATGTTATCGGAGATCAAATAGTTCCAACCAACATTATTGGAAGTAAATATTTGGTGATGGTTGGCGATGATGGAACTGCAGCCGGAGGCGGCAAGATAAATTCTGCCAGAAATGAGCAGATCTTTGTGGTTGCCACTGAGCCTAATACACATATTCAATTTAGAGATACTGCGGGTGTAATATTGACCGACACAACCATCAATAGCGGAAGACATTCATTTATTTCTCCAAACAGATTATTGGGAACACAAAGTTCGATTTATGTTGAATCCCTTGATCCTTCTAAACCTATTTATGTCTTGCATATTTCGGGTCATGGATGTGAAACGGGTGGAGCTCTTTTGCCTCCTATTAACAATTGTAATGGGTCCAGCGATGTTTCAGTAGTTCCGGGAATAGCCGGCACATTTGCCGATGGTTCCGATTCAAAAATTACTATGAATCTGATGGTACCTTATGATCCGTCAATAGCTTTTAACGATCCTGCCCAGGCCCATAATCATTTTATACTTTACAATTCAACTTATCCCGGAGGATATGCAGTTCCCGGCACCTGGTTCGAACCAAACAGAAATTGTAATTGGGCTGTACTAAGGATGGCCAATCGTAATTGGGGACCTACAGGTGCAGGTGGAAATAACCTCATGGTATTCAATGCTGCTAACAGGATTGAAAATAAAGCAAGGTTTTTTCACTTAGGCATGATGAACGGAGATTATGATGTTACGAATAAATACGGCTATTTTTCGTCCTTTAATGAAGCGCAATCTGCTGTTACAATTGCAGGTGTTGAGACCCAGGATTTCATAGGTTGTTTCGGTTCCACCGCAACACTGGTTGCCTCCGGTGGATTAAAATACTTATGGCATTACGGAAGTCCTTCCGGACCTCCAACCTATATTTCCAACCAAACTTCGGCTACAACAGATGCAATTGGATTACCTGTCGGTGACCATCAATTTTATGTTGAAGTTATTAATCCAAAATGTTTTGGGAGAGATACATTAAAAGTAAAGGTGACCATATTATCTGTTGCGAAAGCGCTGTTTGAAGTTGACAAACCTGTTATTTGCGGCAATGATACGATAAAACTCACCAATCTTTCCCAAATTGCAACTATGTATAAATGGGACAAACAGGTGGATAATGGTCTTATCCAATTAATTTCCCGGGAAAAGGATTTTAAAGAATTACTGGAAAACACCACAAGCGTACCAAAGGTTATTAGATATCGGTTAATGGCTTCGAATAATGCAGGTTGTAATGATACAATATCTAAAATAGTAACCGTGTACCCTCAGGTTAAAGCCAGTTTTTCCGCTGATCCAATTCTGGCTTGCAGTCCTGTTGAAGTACATTTCACCAATCAATCCAGTAGCAATGCAGTGTACACGTGGGATTTTGGCGATCAATGGGCTTCTGACCTTTCCAATCCAACACATAAATTTTATAATAACGGAACAAAAGATACCATCTACAAAATACGACTGGTTGTTAAATCCGGTTCTCCCTATTTCTGCACTGATACAATGACTGGCATTGTTAACGTTCTTCCCCAGGTCAAGGCCCTGTTCAATATTAATACGCCTGTTATATGCGCTGGTAGTGAGGTGAAATTTACAAACCTTTCGCAAAATGCAACCATCAATATGTGGACTAAGCAGGCAAATAATGAGCAACCTGAAACATTCGTACCCGCCAACCTGAATTTTACAGAAACCCCGGCAAATACAACAAGCGTTCGTAAGGTTATTAAATACAGATTAACAGCGTCCAGTAACCAGGGCTGTAACGATACCATTTCCCATAGTATTATGGTATTTCCTCAGGTTGTGGCAAAATTTTCGACCGATGTGAATACCGGAGATAGCCCTCTTAAAGTGCAATTCACCAACCTTTCCACTAGCAATACAATGAATGCGTGGGATTTTGGTGATCAAATATCGGATGATCTAACCAATCCAGAACATATTTTTTGTAATAATAGTTCAAAAGATACTTCGTATAGAACAAGGTTAAAGGCCAAATCATCTGATGGTTGCAGTGACACAATATCCCAAACCATAACAGTACATGCAAATAGTCAGGTTTTACCAAAAATAATAAGTACTGTTAAACCTTCGTTTTCTGAAACTGCAGTAAAAGTATACCCCAACCCTGCGCAGGATGCTATTAACATTGAATACAACTTAACCCAATCGTCGGTTGTTTTGATAGAACTCTTAGATCCAACGGGTAAGCTGCTCAATAAAATCATGGAGAGCCGACCTTCAGGTGACAATATGTCCAAGCTTCATATTGGGTTATACCAAACTAAGTTTTTAATAATCAAAATTTCCTTCAATGGAAAAAGCATTGAATTTAAAGTAATAAAAGAATAATTCAGGGTTTAATTAGAATTGCAAAGAGCAGGTTGAGCCAAGGTTCACACCTGCTCTTCGCATTCCGGGTTGTTAAGTTAATTGTTTGAATATTTTTATTAATACATAAACAAAAAAATATTTTCTATATTTAACAACTTGAATAATGGATTTTTGTGAGATAAACTTTTAGCAAAAAGGTATTTGTATATCAGAGAACTGTTCAAACAGGTTTTTTTATAACTGTTTGAACAGTTTTTTTTTGGACTGACCTTTAGAGCAAATAACATTTAGCATAACAACTCATTGATTATCAAAATAATACATCATAAGAATTTGTTTAATCTGAAGCATCATATATTTTTCCTAAACAAAAACCGTTTCAATATGTTGAATAATTAACAAAACATTAACTTTGATGTTTTAACACAAGGTGCGTATGCGGGCAATGATAGATAAAATAAGGAACAAAAAAGGCTTTATCTGTGACATGGATGGTGTTATTTACCATGGAAATAAGTTATTACCGGGGGTAAAGGAATTTGTGGAATGGCTTGTTAAAGAAGAAAAGCCTTTCCTATTTCTAACCAATTCCAGTGAGCGCACGCCACAAGAACTGAGCGATAAACTAAAACGGCTGGGTGTTGAAGTTGATGAGAAAGTGTTTTATACCAGCGCCCTGGCTACAGCTACATTTATAGCTGCTCAAAAGCCTAATGGAAGCGCATACATTATTGGTGAAGCAGGATTAATTAATGCCTTGTACAACGTTGGATATACCATGAATAATGTAGATCCTGACTATGTAGTAGTTGGCGACACCCATTCATACAGCTTCGATAAAATATCCAAAGCCGTTAAACTGGTGTTGAAAGGAGCCAAATTAATAGGCACCAATCCGGACTTAACAGGTCCTGTTGAAGATGGTATTATTCCTGCAACCAAGGCATTGATTGCGCCCATTGAACTATCTACCGGTCGAAAAGCATATTTCATTGGTAAGCCTAACCCACTAATGATGCGGATAGCTTTGAAAAAAATTAATTGCTCTACGGAAGAAACAGTAATTATAGGCGATCGCATGGATACCGATATCATCGCTGGCATTGAATCAGAAATTGAAACCTGTTTGGTCTTAACCGGTATTACTACCCATGAAATGATAAAAAACTACCCATATACTCCACATTTTGTGTTAAATGGTGTTGCTGATATTGTTTCGTAAATGACGCAGACAATATATTTTTCATTAATACAGAACCATTTAGCCTAAAATTTTGTTATTGATAAGACTTAAGATTTTATTCAGAAATTTGCAATATTAAAATAACTATGGAATATCATCAGTTTAGTAATAGTAACTTAAAAGTCTCAGCCATCACATTCGGAGCTTGGGCCATCGGAGGATGGATGTGGGGTGGTGCTGACCGCGATGATGCATTGGATGCTATTGATGCTGCCATTGATGCAGGAATAACTACCATTGACACTGCACCTGTTTACGGATTCGGTCAGAGTGAAGAAATTGTAGGCAAGGCCATCAAAGGCAAACGTGACAAACTTCAAATTCTGACAAAATACGGGCTTAGCTGGAATGATACCAAAGGGGAAAGTTTTTTCAGAAGTACCTCCAATGACGGGAGCCCTGTTAATATATACAAATACTCAGGTAAAGAAAGCATTATTAAGGAATGTGAATTTAGTCTTAAAAATCTTGGTACGGATTATATTGATCTCTACCAGATTCACTGGCCCAATAGCGTAACTCCTATACAGGAAACAATGGAGGCCATGGATATCCTTATCAAACAAGGCAAAATACGACATGCTGGAGTTTGTAACTTCGATGAACAATTGGTTGCTGAAACTTTAAAATATTTTCCAATTATTTCCAATCAGGTACCTTACAGCATGGTCAATCGTAACATTGAAAAAAAACTGGTTCCTTATTGTCTCAAAAATAATATAGGCATATTAGCATACAGTCCACTTCAGCGGGGAATTCTCACCGGTAAAATTTCCAACGGTCATCGCTTTAATCCAGGTGATACACGCCCTTTTACCCCTTATTATAAAGAGCCTAATTTAAGCCGTATTATTGCCTTTACCGAGAGTATCCAGCCCATTGCAGATGCTCACAAGGCTACCATTGGTCAGGTAGTAATTAACTGGACCATACAACAACCCGGAATTATTTCGGCGTTGGTAGGTGCCCGCAACCGGAAACAAGTCGATGATAACGTGCGGGCTTTAGATTTCAAACTTTCTCCTGAGGAATCAGACGCTATTAATACAAAACTAAAAGACCTGATAATAACAGTCTGATAATAAGAATGTTTTAACAGTCTTTTTAAAACATTGGATGCGGATTAATTGATTTATCCGGAACATCTTGAATAACATCCCAATGTTCAATTATCTTTCCGTCTTTTATTTTGAACATGTCCACAACTGAAACAATCTTAGTACCCATGTGATTTTTCAGGTGAATAAAGACCATATCGCCATCAGCACCAATATGCTGTATGTCAATTTTTTCCTTAGGAGCATTTTTAAACCATGCTTTTAACGCATCTGTTAACGCCTGCTTTCCATCAACAACGCCAGGGTTATGTTGCGTGTATACATCGCCAATGTATTTATTAATGGCATCGATGTCCTTGTCACCAAATAATTGTTGGTAGAAATCTGCCACCAACTTTTTATTAGCCTCCAATCTTTGATTTGCCTTTTCACAATCAGATAATTTAGGCTGAGATGCCTGATAACTGCAAAATAAGATCACACAAATCCCCAATCCCCATAATAATTTATTCATAATTTTTAAATTAAGTAATTAAGCTATTACTTATAAACAAAATTCTAAAGAACTGGTTTACTAAACAAACAATTTTAAAATCTAACCGAAATTGAAACCATACTGATGCCTGGAAAGCCAGAAAAAAATGGTATCAAACGAAATCTGGGCATCAATATTTCCCATTAAGAGTTAAAATTACTTCATTACAATGAAAATGATGAATCAACAATGGCAAGCGATTTAGGTGATACGATAAAAATCAGAATTAGATCCAAAAATATTTACACACCCGAAAATGAATGTGGAGGAAGCATGTGCGAATGCGATCAAATTGAGACATGCAAAATGACTCTATCTGTTATCAGTAATAAAGATACTGTTAACAGTGGTGCAATCAATGCTGACAAGGAAAATAACAAACTAAATTTAAATATTTCAATCGTTATTGCTAATGAAGCATATCAATCCTCTTCGACAATAGACAATGGTAAATTAATTTCAGGAGTTGCTTTTTTTTACCAAACGCTTAATATAAATGGATTCAAGTACAATAATGTTTATGAATTCACTTATGCTCCTGAGTTTGCTCCGAATTCTCCAAACAATTCTCATATATTTTATAACGACACCTATGGGATCATAAAATTGGCTAAAGATTCGGCTAAAACATGGACATTGGTTCATTGAATTTTGATGTATCAAATAAATAAATATTAATTTGGATTTTCAATTTTTTGTACATAATTTTGTACAAAATTTAGTACTATGATAACAACAACAATTTCAGATTTTCGTAAGGATATTAAAAAGTACCTTGATGATGTGAGCGATAATTTTGAGACACTAATTATTAATCGGGGAAAAGATAATGGTGTTGTAGTGATTTCATTAAATGAGTACAATTCATTATGTGCTACACAGCATGAGCTATCCTCAAAGACTAATGAAAAGCGTTTAGATTCAGCTATTGCGAAGGCAAAAAGAGGTAAAACTTATTCTAAAGATTTAATTGACTAATGAAGTATATTTTTGTTGACGAATCTTGGGAAGATTACCAATATTGGATTAGAACCGACAAAAAGATACTTGCACGGATTAACGATTTAATCAAGGATATTTCAAGAAATCCTTATACAGGAATAGGCAAACCTGAGCCGCTGAAGTATAAATATAAAGGATATTGGTCTCGTCGCATAACAGATGAACATCGTTTGATCTATCAAGTAAAAAATGATGAAATATTCATTTTAAAATGCAGATTTCATTATGATTAAATAATTAAAAAGTACGGGAATATCTATGGTTTCCTCAAATTCAGGGGTGCCCGATAACTTATTTGGATTATTTTTTATCGCAAGATTGATGAAGATGAAATTATTTCTATTATCGTAAATAGTGCCTTGAATACTTCAGTTAAGTTCTTTACCTTTTGGAATCCCCAAAACATTTTTACCTTTAAAACCGAAACAAACCAGATTCTAATTTTGATTTATATTTTGATCAACCAGGAACTTAAAATATTTTTTGCGGCGCTAACCTTTTTTACCAGGTTGCCTTCGCCCTATTCTTATGATAACTTTGACGAAGGACTCTTAAACCGGTCAGCCAGGTATTTTCCACTTGTAGGATGGATAGTGGGCGGAATTTGCGCATTTATTGTGTGGTTATCCGTTCAGTTCCTGCCTCATTCAGTAAGCATTATCTTATCGATGGGCATTGGTGTAATGGTTACAGGAGCTTTCCACGAAGATGGTTTTGCTGATAGCTGTGATGGTTTTGGGGGTGGGTGGACTAAAGAGCGCATCCTGGAAATTATGAAGGACAGCCGCATTGGATCTTATGGAACAATTGGCATTTTGCTGATGTTACTCTTCAAATATTTGCTACTTTCCGAAATGCCCATTCACCTGTTACCATTGATCATCATTGCGGGTCATAGTGTGAGTCGATTTGCTTCAACACATACCATATATACGCACAATTATGTTGGTAACTCTGCCTCCAGTAAAGCAAAACCCTTATGTTCAGAGATTACATCAAAAGAAATGTTTGTCGCATTTATATTTGGTTTAGTACCTTTATGCTTGCTCAATAATTACAGGTTGTTTTTTACACTCATTCCGGTAATTATCACCAAATGGTGGCTTACCAGGTATTTTAACAAATGGATAGGTGGCTACACGGGCGATTGTTTGGGTGCCATTCAACAAGTGACTGAAGTCGTTTTTTATTTATCGGCATTGGTGCTTTATAAGAATTTTCTCTAAGTTGAGAAGATTTGAAGATACACGCGTTTGAAACGCGCGCAAGCAGATATTTTTTTGTAAGATGTGAAGAAAATGACTATAAATATCATTCGTCATACCCCTGTTGCTCTGCCATCTGGCATTTGTTATGGAAGTTCAGATGTTGCACTGGCCGACACCTGGGAAGCGGACATTCTTAAAGTAACACAATCCATACAAAATTCTGCAAATACTGTTGTTTATTCAAGCCCATTGGTGCGTTGCAAATTATTGGCTCAAGCGCTATCCAACAAGGTAATCATCGACGATCGGTTAAAGGAACTGAATTTTGGCGACCTGGAACTTCAACCATGGGATAACCTTAGAAGTCCTGAAGCTGAAGCATGGATGAACGATTACCTGAACCTTCGTTGTCCGGGTGGTGAGTCTTATCCTGAATTATGCGAAAGGGTAAATTCGTTTTTGACCGATCTGAGAGCAACTAAACATGAAGAGAGTATAATTGTTACCCATGCGGGCATTATCCGTGCCATGCTAGTAATATTACGAAGTATTACCCCACAGGAAAGTTTTTCGACGCATATTGAGTATGGCGAAATAATCAGGTTGGAAATCAATTAATCTTTTATTGATTGAGAACATCGCTGCCCCTTCAAAGGCTGGAATTATCTCAAAATTCTTGAAATTTCATCTGAAATATTTAACGCTTAATCCGCATTTCTTATTTATTCTGTAATTAACAGTTTTACCAGGGAAGAAGTGCCGCTCAAAACCCAGAAATTGGTTCCATCAGTGGCTATTCCACCTAATGTATAGCTGTTCAGGAAAACAGGCATATAGCCCTTGCTAACGATGGTACTCGTAGCAGGATCAAATTTATATATACTGTATCCCTTATGAAGATTATCATTTTGCACTTCTTTATTCAGGATATATAAATAACCATTTGATTTGGTGATGCTAATAATCTTTAAATCAGATATTAACAAACCGAGATCTATATAATTAGCCTGATCGCCAGCCATCGATAATTTATAAAGTCCACCAGTAGTAGCAATCCATATATTATTATTTAGTATCTCCATATCGGTATTGCTGGTGCTTGATATTTGACAGGTAACCGAACCTAAAAGCTTTCCTCCTTTTTGTCCCAACTTTGAAATAAGTTTAGAGCTATATTCTTTAACCCAATAGAAGGTATCCTGACTTGAAATGAAATCTACATAATTAATTGAGGAAAAACTACGTTTGAATGATCCATCAGAAGTGTATTCACGAATTGTAGAACCATAAACACCTGCTAACAGCGTTCCATTATAAGCTATATCATCCAAACTATAAGTTAAAGATAGTGATGAAATGTAATTAATCTTAAAAACCGGGGTTAGATCCTGAACGTTTAATACAAAGTCATTATCTCTGTCACTACTTATTGTAATTATAGTATCTACCGAAGTACTCGAATACGAATCAATAATATACTTACTATCATATCCGGTTTTTGTTGCACAAACTATGTAATCATGTTTCCCCTCAACATATAAATTATATAAACCTCCTGTTTTTGACAAAGTGCTGTATTCGGTATTTGAACCATAAAGTTTTGCAGTAACAGTAACGCCCTCCAATGGTCCACTTGTTGCTTTGGCTGTGATGGTACCCGATATTTTTACCGGATTTACAAATTTATTTTTATAATATTGCGTCTCCAGATCTACCTTTTGGTTAATAATATCCAATGGTCCATTTTCCCCATCAGGAGCGCAACTGTAAAAATTTATAGAAAGCAGAAGTAGTCCGGCAAGTCTGAAAATAATATATTGTTTTTTCATCTGTTTATTTTTATTTTTTAAATTAATATCAGATGGAATACGCCATGAAATAATCATTTTCGGTTGTTGTGAAAATTTTTCTCATGGCTATTTCATATTTTTATTTCTTTTTAAAATCAAAACTGAAACCTACTGTAAAATGTACAATGCTTAGATCTGCATTACCATAGTTTTCATCCCATAGCTCGTTAATTAAATAGCCTGAATCGTTGTAACTTATTTCACCAAATATTCCTATGTTCTTATTGAATTTGTACTTGGTTCCGAATCCAATCTGGGGCCCAAAACGGTCAAATTGGTTTGTTTGAGCAACATCCTCAAATGCTCCGGTTTCTGAAAATTTCATATAATTGAGTCCAATTAACAAGTATGGGCGTAATTTTCCATTTCCAAAATAAAAATTAAATCCATTGTTAATGTTAAGATACTTTACTGAGGCAGATGTTAAACCAGGCGGAACGTTCTTCATCTGATTATTTAAACTTACGGAATTTACCCTGAAATTTATGGCGACACGGTCCTTAAAGATTATTGATAATGCACCTCCAATACCCATTAAATGAAAATTTTGATTTAAGGTAGCGTTTAAACAATAAGTATAAGGTGTAAACAGAACAGATGTCCCAAGATAAACCTTACTACCTTCATACTTTTTTCTTTTACGAATGTATGTATGTTGTTCGGTTTGTTCTTTATCAGATTTCCCGTTAAGTTCCTTATCCAGATCATAGCGGCTTATTCTCCAATGGCCATGTTCAAAAGTCCACTCAAATTCCTGCGGTGTTCCATTGATTGTAAAATCCGTTCTTATTTTTTTTTCTTTCCCGAATTGTTCCTCATCGGCCAGATTAATTCCCTTGAATTCAATGGTCAGTTTGTCCTTATTGGCAAAATATAATTTATGCCAAATCCTGTACAAAATAGAATGACGCATAGCCTCAATCGGACTATATTCAAAAAAGCTGGCTTCCAATCTTTTAATAGTCTCCTCGTCGGCAGAACCTAAAAGCTTTACAAAACTGTCCCATCCTTTATCAGCTACAAAAGCATATGATATATAATTGTTAACCCTTTGCCAGTTTGGTTTTTCACTATTAATTTCAGCTGAAAAAATCCGACACTGACGAATTAACATAGATTTGAGTGAATCTTTATTGGATGTAACCGATGCGAGTGCTTTTACTTTATTCAGAATGACTGATATATTTTTTGAAGGAATAGAAAAAAAAGTATTTTGACGGTTGGTGATTGACCATGTATTAATACCCACTACAGCATATCCTTCCGGACTTTTTGCATCCTGAATTAATAGTGGGCCTCCACTATTACCCGGGTCGATGCTGGCCGAATGCTGTATAAGATATGAGATATTGGTGGGAACCATTTGTTCAACATAGGCCTCCTCATTCGTGATGTTTCCTTTTGCAAACTGCCACATAGGCTTTCCAAGCAATCCCGGAAAACCTGCTGACCAGATTTCCTGCCCATCCGTCTGTTTGTTAATATTTATTGAAAATGATTTTTCAAAAACACTGTCATTTTCCGGAAATTTAATTACTGCCAGATCAATATCATCATCGGTATAAACGATAGGACATTTTTCATAAACGATTTTTGTACTGCCTTTTTCCAGAAATTCAAGATTTACTTGTTCGCAATTGGAAACGACATGCCTATTGGTAATAATGAAATTTTCTCCATCATCAGCAACTACAACAAATCCGCTACCGTGACCACCCATGGCAAAGGATCTGAAAATTTCAGCAAGTTCCTTGTGATTTTCATTTTCGAATTTCTTTGCAACACTTTCGAAAGATTCTTTCATTTTCTCATAAAGTACAGGCTTAACAATGGGGATGTACTTTTTAACCTGCGAGAAAAGACTAAGATTGACTAAGAATAGTGTAAAAATCAGTGTAAATTTTTTCATCCTAAGGCTTAATTAGATACTGTAAAAATTGAAGTTTTTTTTAAATAATTCAATATACGTGTGTACGATGGATAAGGTTATCAGATAACCGTATATTATCTAAATATACAATTTTAACCTCAGAAATTAAACAAAAAAACTGAAATTATCCAAGAGTCTTGATATACTGTTGGGTAATTTCAGTCGAATATTTTTTAAAGCTTATTTTGTTCTAAAATGAAAAGTTATTCCAAAATTTCTTTGTCATGCATGTTTTTAAGAAACGCCACAAAATCGTTTTTCTTATCCGAATCCATCCATTCAAGAGCGGCTTTTGGATGCTCATTAAGTGAACCGGTAATCAGATAGGGAATATGATAGCCCCAATCAATGGTTTTTTGTAACGGCAAAACGTGTTTCTGAATAGTATCTAAAACCGGTAAAAGACGATATTTGGGATTTTTAAGGAAAGCAATTAAACATTCCATAGGACAGTTGCCCGCTCCACGACCAATTCCCATGAAAGTTGCATCAAGCATATTGCAACCTTGAATAATGCCCGTAATTGTATTTGAAAAGGCTAATTGCATATTATTGTGAGTGTGTATTCCAATTGTCTTGTTGGGAAGCGCCTCTTTGTATTTTTTCATCAGTGCTTCGATTTGCTCACAATATAAACTTCCAAAGCTGTCCACCAGGTAAAAAATCTGTACCCTGGATTTTGCGATATCTTTTAAAGCTTCGTCCAGCTCCGGTTCTATTACTTTCGAAACAGACATCAGGTTGATGGCTACTTCATATCCTTTATCCAAACAATATTCGGCATGTTGAATGGCCTTATCAATTTGATGAACATAACAAGCCACACGAATCATATCAATTAAGCTTTCTTTCTTTGGTTTGATATCTTGTAAATCAATACGTCCAATATCAATCATTACGGACAATTTGGTATTGGTCTTATTGTCCCCAACAATTCTTCTAAGGTCCTTTTCATCACAGAATTTCCATGGACCATTATCTGTTCGTGAATAGGATTTTTCGTTACTCTTATATCCTATTTCCATATAATCTACACCAGCTTCAACACAGGAGTTATATACACTTTTAACGAATTCATCCGTAAAAAGCCAATTATTCATCAAGCCACCATCTCTGATAGTGCAATCAACTACTTTTATCTCTTTTCTGTACATGGGTTGTTTAATTTAGGTTGTTTTTGGATAGTGACAACTATTTCTCGTTAAGTAATTTCATTTGTTCATCGATAAAATAGCCCACCAAAGTTTTATATATATTTTCAATAATCTCGGGGTTCAAATTTTGTTTTTCAGCCCATTCACGTCGCTTTAACAATACTTCTTCATAACGCTGCCTTGCTAAAACATCTTCTTCATTCGATTTAAATTTTATAATTTGCTTCACATAATTAAATCGGGTTCCTATCAATGCAATAATTTGCTTATCAATATTGTCAATTTCGTTTCTGATTTCGGTAATGGTGTTGCATTCTTCGGGCAATTTCATACTTGTATTTTTAAATATTATGGAGTCACAATTCAGCTATTTAAAATCGGCTGCTAAAATGAGAAAAAAAATTTAATTTGTAACAAAAGACAAGTATTTTGTAAATTCGAATAATATTCTACGAATTTTATGCACCATTTATCAGAGACTCATCCTCATCGGTTATTTTCCTTTTGTCCGCATTGTGGACATAAGGGGTTTGTATTTGATGGAAAAAAGACTTTTACTTGTTCTGCCTGTAGTTTCAGGTTTTACATTAATGCAGCTGCTGCAGTTGCTGTAATTTTGGTTACGCCAGAAGGTAAAATTGTACTTACCAGGCGAAAACACGAACCTCGTGCCGGGACATTCGATTTACCGGGAGGATTTGTAGACCCTATGGAAGGAGCAGAACATGCCGTAAAACGTGAGGTCCTGGAAGAATTGGGCATTACTATAAACCAAATGCAATACCTAATTTCATTTGCGAATGAATACGTATTCAAAGGAATATCGTATTTCACTTGCGATCTGGCTTTTGTTTGTCCGGTAGATGATCTTTCTATGATGAAACCAGCTGATGATGTAGCCGAAGCTATATTAATTAATCCCAGCGATGTTGATTTTAATTTAATTAGCTTTCTATCAATAACTAACATATTGAAATACTACATTGAAAGATATGAAATTTGAGATTCAGATTTTCATCCAATAATCAAACTTTTTTAACATCAAGTTGTTTTCATGTTTAACGAACTACTATTGAATTTGTATTTCCCAAACATTTGGAATTTGTTTAACCTTTTTCTGTTATCCCGGTAATTCTGAATTATTTATCTATTGGTGTCTTTTATAAAATTCTTCTTTTTGTGTTAAGATGAGTTAAAGTCCGGATTATTTTAACTTCTGTAAACTGACTTGATTTTAGTATTCTGAATGCTAAGAAACAAATTCATAAGGAATCGTTAGATAACAGTATTACTATAACCATTAAAACCATCGTTATGAAAAAAGAAAATTCTACTCAAAAGTTAAGTTTTGTATTCTTTTCAGTACCTGCCAAACTCAAAACCGTTAGCCAGGTTGTTAGAAATTACCGGATAGGACTTCTAATCGCACTTTTCGTTGTCATAAGTGTGCCGCTGCAGGCACAACTTTGCCGACTTACCGCTGTGGGCTCAAGATCCGGATGTACCCCATTCCGGATCGTTATAAAAAATGAATGTATAGGCGTAGATAGTTTAGCGTTTTATGGGTCGATGCCTTTAACATTATCGGGCGATTCCATTGTGGGAATGCTTGACGATAAC
>WSSedL1CaDRAFT_10000564_pt1 | contig 25859 bp, 25 predicted proteins | sample WetSurSL1Cattail_FD_9464 | JGI IMG/M metagenome (IMG submission 9464)
CTGACCTACAAGCCGGAACGGGTGGTCAACTACGAAGCGGGCTGGAAGAGCGAACTGCTCAACCGTTCGCTGGGACTTTCGGCAACCGTGTTCAACATGGAATATTCGAACATGCAGGTCAGTGCGATCGAGCATGACACGAGCGACAATCCTACCCCGGTCACAATCAACGCCGCCAAAGCGCGGATCAAGGGTGCGGAATTCGAATGGACCTGGCGCATTACCGGCGCGGATACCTTGACCGGATATGCCACCTACCTCGATGCCCGCTTCTCCTCTTTCCCGAATGCGGTCAATTCAACGGTCAATCCGGACGGTATTTATAATAGCTATGCAGTCGCGGCCTACGGTCTGGGCAAGCTCGCGACCAATGTGTCCTACGACTTCACTGGCAATCACTTGCCGAACGCGCCGGAAGAATCCTTACGTGTAGCCTATTCGCACGTTTTCGATCTTGGCGATGATGGGACCTTGACGCCCTCGTTCCAATTCTACTGGCAAGATGCATCGTACAGCGACTTCGCCAACAACACACAGGCGCTGCACAAGGCCTACACCAAATCCGACATTGTCCTGACCTATCAGGCAGCGTCGGACCGGCTGACGGTGGAAGCCTTCATCCATAATGTTGAGAACCGTGTTGTTTGGGAGGTTCTGAACACGAAGTGGGACGACACCCAGGGCACACGTATGGCTCCGCGCACCTTTGGCGTGCGCGTCGGCTATAAGCTCTACTAGAGGCGTCTGTCTCTTAGCGCCTGCAAAAAGGGCCCGGTGTGCACGCCACACCGGGCCTAATTTTTTCCCAATTCCGCGCCGCTCTCGCAGCTTCGGATGGTCGGCCGGCGATGACGGTTTGGGGTATCTCGAAGACAACAGGTTTTGGTGCGAAGAGCGCGGGGGAGGGGCTCGCCAGGAGCAGTTTCCCGGCCGCATCAGGACTCCAACTCACCCAATCCCGTCAGGTTCAAAACGCCCTTTCCGGGCAGTTCGACCCGCAGCACCAACGTGCCGCCCGCCGCCTCGACAAAGCGGCGCAGCGTTGACAGATAAAGGTCTGTCTGACGCTCGATCTTGAGGACCGATGGCTGTTTGATCCCGAGACCTTTGGCGATTTGGCTTTGGCTGCGTTCGGTGAGAAGGCGCAAGGCCTTCAGCCCTTCCACTTCGCGATGCAGTTCGGCGGCGCGTTTTTCGATCCGCGCCCGGCGGGCCTTCGGCAGACTGGCCATGATCTCTTTGCGGGTGCGGCCCATCTCAACGCTCCTTCAAACGCTTCAAGTGCTCGGTAAAACGGCTATCGGCGGTGCGAACCAGCCGTGTGTAAAATCTCTTTTGCGCCATTCCGGCCTTGTCGCTGGCGACCAGCAGGATCGCCCGCCGCACGGGATCGAACGCAAACGCCACCCGCCACACTCCGCTCGCTACCCGGAAACGAAGTTCCTTCATGTTGACATGCTTGGAACCGGCGAGCGTATCGACATGCGGACGGCCAAGCGCCGGGCCATAGGTTTCCAAGAGCGCGGTGACAGCAAGAAGTGCGTCCTGCACCGCTATAGGCAAGGCGTCGAATTCGGGATCGAACGCGTCATGGTTGGCGACGGTCCAAGGCATGAGACTATATAGCTCACAGCCTATGATGTGTCCATAGCTTATAAGCTATTATACTCGTTCGTCATTTTTCCTCTCCCCTTGTGGGAGAGGGCTGTTTGCCTTGCACTTACGAAGTGTGCGAGCACAGCGAACGCAGCGAGCACAGCGAACGCAGCGAGTGCAGTAAGTGCTAGGCAAACCGGGTGAGGGGTGCGTGCGTCAGCTTTTTGCATCTGGCGAGCCGGGCAGAAAATGGCGCTGCGGCGAAACGAAGAATGGTTCTTACTCCGACTCTATTCCCTTTTGGACCGATCTGAATGCTGCGCTAGATCCCGACTTTTCTGCCCGCGATTTGGCAATTGCGGTCTTTCAGGCCATGTGGAGGGCCTCCGGTCCAACCATCTCCAAGAGTCCTCCATAGCGTCTATGAAGTCTCGTAGCACAATCGCGGCATCTCTAACGTACCGGTATTCAGTAAGCAGATTCTTATTTCGCAGCTTTGCAGCTCTTGTATTGCCGTAAACATCGTTAGGCTGAATACCCTCTGGCAAATCAAAAATGCGCCCATAAATGAATGAGTGTAGTGGCCCGTGCACAGCATTATTCCGGCCTTCTTCAAGAGCATCAATTTGGCCGCACACCCATTTTATGTCGTCAATCGCTCGCGGATTTAGCCTTATTTCATCGGGCTCCAATTGGGAGAACACAGCCTTGAGCATTTTTCGTTTTATGCGGTCAGAATCAACCGCCTGGAAAGCGGCCTGTGTTTTTTCATTATCTGTGATCGAGGCAATTGAATTAAACAGTACACAGACAGATTCGTGAAGGTCGTTCCATGCTAGGGACAATTGACCTATGGCGAGCGCGTATGGACGATATTCGCGCGATGAAAAGCGCTCGATTTGAGGCTTTTGTTTATTTGGTCTCCTAGATTTGGTATTCTCACTCATTGGACACTCCCGACCAAGACTAATACAGCCCGATGAACCGAGTGCCGATTGAGCACGACCCTGCGCGGCGCTGCGGCTGGGTACGGAACGCCGCTCCAACAAATTCCCCGCAAGCGGGCGCTGAGTCGGGTGCAGAGCGCTACCAAGAAGTCGAGTAAGAGCGCCTAAGTCCACAGATTTTGTGAGCAGTGATTGCATACTGATAAATTTGCGCTGTAGTTTTCAATAGAGGGCTGAACACCGGTCAGCACGGGTCCCGTACACCGGGGCGGCATTGCCAACCCTAGAAGTGATCCCGGTCAGCGCGGCCTCTTCAGCCCTCGCCAGCGAGGAAGCCGCGCCGCGCTCGAAAAGGCCGGGCAGATCATCGGCGGCAACGATCTTTGGATCGCCGCCCATGCGTTTGCCGCGTCGCTGATCCTGGTCACGAACAACGAACGCGAATTCAAGCGCCTCAAACCGCTTCGGGTCGAAAACTGGGTGCGCTGATCGCGCCACCTTGAAATTTGCACCATCAGTCCTCACGTTTTCAAAGAATCTTGTTTTCGCTGGTGCATGGAAGAAGCATTCCGACTCGCAATCTCACAAACGCCGTCGCTTCTGCTCGAAGCGATGCGCCGTCCCGTGCGCCATCGGCGTTCGCGCGAGCGGTTGCCGCGCATCGGAAGCGATGGTGAATGCGGCGTGGTAAAAGCCGGGGAGGGTACCCTCCCTCCCCCACCTCCCACCTCCCAGCTCCCATAACAATTATCTTGCGCAATCCCGCCGCATCAAAGACACCGGCAAGGTTGGCTTGCCCGGCGTAGCAAAGGCGAAGCCGGGGGCGCCCTTCGGCAATCGCAATGCCGCCAAGCCGGAATCGGCCGAATTCCGCGCCTTCAAAGCCGAGGCCGACGCGCTCATCGCCCGCATGAAGGCCGCCATCGCGTACGCCGAACTGGTCATCGCCCAAAACACGCGGCCGCGCCGCCGCATCACCAGCTTCATCTATGAGCGGGACGGCGTCGTGATGCGGGTACGCGCGGTGACGCGGATCAAGGCCAAACGCCAAGCGGTTTGCCGGGGCGCCGACGGCCTTTCGCCTAACGTCTTGGCCGGGCGGCAGGATCGGCGCGAGCCGGTTGCGTCGCGCCCGCAGCCGTCGTATTCGGGGGCCGGAGCCGGCTTAGCTCAGCTGGTAGAGCACCTGATTTGTAATCAGGGGGTCACAGGTTCGAGTCCTGTAGCCGGCACCATTTATTTTCAATAGGTTAGTAAAAACGTCGAGCTACCAATTCTGCGGATAGGTAACACTGTAGGTAACGAGGCGGCCATGAGCTACACGGGTCCGATACCACTAACCCCGGAAGAGCAGACGCTTTTCGACAAGATCATCTTTCCTCCAGATGACCATGATGACTGGCTGGCAAACGCGGCCGTCGTTCCACGTCTCATGAAGCTAATGCTGACACGCGGTGCAATCCCAGAACACCGGCTCGAATACTTCAACAATCCCGAGTACCGCACCGGCCGGATGAAAGGTTCACGGCGCGACATATTTGAGCGGAATGGAACCAAGGGACTGGCAATTTTCGAGCACGCAAATTTCCTCAAATACCTTCGTTACTTCGTGCTCGGCGTGGAAATGCCTGAGAAAGTCATCGACGAGTTTCGGCATGAAGTCGAGCGCGTCTCGCCAGTGTCGGGGGGCGACATGGAAGACCTTATCCCGCTCGCGCGGCGCCTCATAAGAGGGCACCGAATTGAAATCCACGAAGCCTCGGACAATTTCTTCAAGCTATGTTTGGATTGTGGAGTTTCGCTCATTTGGGCGGCACATTTGCGCGAAGCAATCAAAAAGATGCATTGAGCCGAGTTTTAGCCCAAAACCCGCAACTCGATTCGCACGGGCACGTTACCGTCATAGACGGCCGCCGCCTGCGCAATGGCCTTTTCCGCATTGCGGAAGTTCACTTTGTCCGCCGTCGTCGGAATGACGGGATCATTCGGCGGAACGGTGCCGGGTGGATTCGTCGCTGTCTGAGCGCCAGGCCAGCCCTTCCGGCGCAATTCATCGGGCGACAACAGGATCAAGTAATTGGTCTGCGAAACGCCTGCGATCAACTGTTGCGTCGTCAGTGTCTTGACGACGCCGCGCACGGTCACGCGCACATAGCTTTGCTTGGATGTGCCGACGACGCGGATCAACTGTACCGGCTCGCCGCGAAGCCGGATTTGTCGCTCAAGTCGTGCGGCCAGCCGGTTCTTCATCGTGCGTCCAGACGTACCGCGGCGAAGGTATTGGCATAGGTGCCGGTGCTCGTGATCTTGGCGCGCATCAGCGAACCAAGCACGCCATCAACGGCGGTATCGTCGCCAAGAGCGCCATCGCTAGGTGTCAATGCCGTTGTGCGCGGCGTGAGGCCGGACAGGTTCACAACTCGCGTGGCGCTCGCCGTCGTGAAGGCGAAGCAAGCAACGTCAATCCAAGTCTGCCCGCGGTCGAGAGACACCTGCACCCAGACCTTGCATGTGGTTCCACCGCTCGTGTAACCAAATTGGCATTCGATGGTCGCGGCCTGAATGCCGGTCACGTCGATTGCCGTTTGGGCTTCCCCAGACAGGGCCGTTGTCAGGTTGCGATTTGCCAATGTGTACGAGCCGGGATTCAGCATGTCACGTAATCCTGTAGTTGCGGAACGATGCGCAAAGGCCCGCGATTTCGGGTGGTAATGCGTCGCTGAAATAGGACGCATCACTTACGTCAGAGACGCTTTCGCTGCGCACGGCCGGGTCGCGGTCGGCGCCCAAGTAGTAGGACTTCACAAGCTGTACGCACGCTTGCGCCAACGCGGGCGGCGTGGCGCGGGGAAGATCGAATCCACTCGAATAGGTGACGGCCACGACACGCGGCGGCCAATAGCACGGCCGATCATCCGAAAGGCGCGTGACGATGCCTTTCGCGAGGTCGCATTCGTAATCGGTGGGAACGAGGGTGTTGTCACCTTCGACGATGCTCGCGACTTCCGAAATGGGATAGCGGCTCAAGATCAATTCTTCGCAGAGGCGGTTGAGCCTAAATTGCTCTCGCACCGCTTCTTTCGCGAACACGCGCCGACAGTATCGGGCGATCACGTCGCTGGCGCGCGTGATGAATCCCGCAAGCGCGGCGTCGTCGGACTGATCCGTGAGGCCCAGCGCGGTTCGGGCCGTGTTCACGTCAACCAAATCGAACTTGTCGGCCGGTGTGACGATGGTCAGCATTGCGCGTCCCTATGGTTGTGCCGACCAGCGCGGCTGGATCGGCCGCCGTCGGCTCACGGTGTTTTTCGGAATGCGAGTCCCGCGACACCATCCGTGTGGTCGCAGCCCTTCGGGAAAAGCCCTGAAAAAAAACCCAGGCAGGCCAGCCTTACGCATTCGCCGCTCCCGTGTCTTTGGGGGCGCCGGTTTGTTCCTGTTGCATATTGGCCGGTGCGAAATACTCGTTACCGGCAGGATCCGTGCGGGGGTTTTGTTTCTCGAATTGGCGCAGCTCGTTCGCGTTGTAGAGGCCGATTTCCCGCGCGATGCGATAGCTTTGGAAGCGCGCCAGCATGTCGCCCCTCAAAAGCAAATCCGTGTCGAACTCCACTTCGTAAGAAGCGCGCCCGGCTTCGCTGAAAAGCGACCGCTCGATAAGTTTTTCCCAGCGCACGAGCCAAGGCTGAATCGTGTGGGCATAGAACCAGCGGCCCAATTCCGTGACATTGGAATAGCTGCCGTTGGTCAGGTCGCCCAGGACGGGAGGCGGCACGCGATAGATGCGGGCGATATTCTCGACGCCCAGGCGGCGGGATTCGAGCATCTGCGCATCTTCTGCGCTGACGCTAATCGCCTGCCATTTCAGGCCCTCTTCGAGCACCGCAATTTTCCCGGCCTTATCGGAGCCCGCATACGTCTGCTCGAATGACTTGCGGAGCCGGGTCGCGGCTTCCTCGCCAATTTCGCCCGGATGGGAAAGCACGCCGCTCAAGGCTGCGCCGTTGCGGAACATGGAAGCTGCAAAGCGTTCCGTTGCCGCTGCCGTGCCGAACGTCTCCCGGGCGCGGTGCAATCGGCTCTTGCCGACAATGCCGTCGTCGCTGCGGTCTTTGAGGTGCAGCATTTCATCGGGGAGCAATCGCCGCGTCCCGCCTTCCGGCATGGATACGTCATAGGCGACGCGGCGCGTGCCGGCGAAACGCACCACGCTTACCCAATCGGGATGGAACGGCACGAGCTGCACGGGTTGCCCGCCTGTGTCGCGGACAATCTCCGCATAGGAATTGCCCCGCAACAGACAATGCGCCGTCATCATTTCGATGAATTCGGGCGCGGTCTGATTTTCGTTCGGATCACCGGAAAAAAGGCGGGAGACCGGATGCGCTGGATCGGGGGAACGAATCCGATCTCCCGTGCGGCGGTAGCAGACGAGGGGTAGCGTCGCGACCGTTTCTGCAATGATTTGAACGCAGGCAAAGACAGCCGACAGATTTTCGGCAATATGGGGTGAGACCGGCACACCCGCGTCGGTTTCAATTCCACCCGTGCGCATCAAGTCCCAACTCGACGGCGCCGGTGCGGAGCGGGTTTCGATGCCGAGGAAATTTCGCAGCCGGGTCAGCATGTCGCCAGGAACCTTTGCAGCGCGCCGAGGCGGAAGGGATAGGCGCGCGCCAGGCTATCGAGCGCGCGGCGTGCGACGGTCGTGTCGAGATAGGCCGGGTTTGCCGTCACGGTGATTTCGTGCAAGTCCACGTCGGTCAGCGTGCGGACCATCTTCCCGCCATCCTCGCGCCAAGCGTCGCCGCCCTTCGGAACGGTGAAAGCGAACGAGGCGCCGCGAATATCGCCGCGTTCGACGCTGACAAGCAGGTCGCGCGCGGTCGTTGTGTCCGGCACTTGAATATCGAATGCGAGGCCGCGCGAGTCTTGCGACAGGTACAGCGTCCCTGCGGAGCGCCGTCCGAGCACGAGTTGCGGCATGTGATGCACGAGCGCCAACGGGTCGCGGTCGGATGCCAGGGTGCGCGTGAATGCCCCAGCCCGGACGATTTCAGTAAAGCCGCCCAAGTCCTGAGACGGCTTATCGAACACCGCAGCATAGCCCACGAGCCGGGGCGTCTTACCGCCCGCGGCCCGTAGCTCAATCGTAGCGCGACGTTCGATCACGTCCACGGCACATCTCCGATTAGACGGTGATGTCCGATTGGAAGACGAAGCTCGTTGCGTGCCGCACGGCAACGTCAACGTCTTTCATCGCCCGAATCAGAATGCGGCCCTTCAGATAGGCCGTGCTCTCGAATGGGTTGGCCAAAATATCGAGGCCGCCGGCCCACGAGGCGATCAATAGATTCGCCCAATTGCCGAAGATGATCGTGCCCGCGACAGGCCCGGTCGGATTCCCGGCGAGGGCCGTGGTCGTGTAAGCGGGATAGCCGGCGAGGGCGTTCGGCCCTTCCATAATCATCCGGCTATCGGTCGAAGCGGCGATCAAGGTTGACCGCAGTTTCTTCGCGACAAACGGATTCATCGCCCACCCGAGCGAACCGTCGAGGGCGTTCGCCGCGTCCACAAGGGACGGATAGGCGAGCACTTCCTCGTATGTCAGCGCCACGCCGCCGCCGCCAGCGGTAGCGCCCGCCGCGGTGATACCGATAGGGGTGTTGCCGGTGCCGGGTCCGACCATCGCTTGCGCGTCGATTGCTTGCGCGATTGTCGCCGCCAAATCATTGCGCACGATTTGCTCGATTGAGGGCGAACTGTTGAGCATGGTCCGGCGCGAATAGCTCGTGACGCTGCCGACCGTCTTCGGCGTGAGATTCACGTCGTCAACCGTCAAATCGGTTTCCGAAAGCGAGCCATCTTCCTGAAGCCACTGTGCGGTTCCCGATCCGGTTTGGCGCGGGATGTCGATAGGCGTTCCGACCAAGCCGTCGAGATACGTCGCGCCCAAGCGCGCGCAAACCAGCTTGCTGCGCAGCAAGTCGATGAACAAGTCGGCACGGTGCGGGTTCGGGATAAGATCGGCCGCAGTCGAGCCGACCAACAGCGTGCGCTTATCGACGTGGAAATATTGGTCCGGGACGGCGAAGCCCTCGAACTGCTTGCCGGATCGGCGCGCAACTTCCGTCGAAATTTCGCGCTCGAACCCGATGTCAACATTGCCGCCTTCGTGTGTCGGCAACGTCGAACGGATGCACTTGACGACGCTGAAGTCGCGGGCGCGTTCCTCGAATTGGCCGTCACCAATATGGCCGTGAACGATTGCGGGCGCGCTGCGCTCGGCTTCCGCCAAGGTCTGAGCACGGGCAATCTTCTTGTCGAAGTCTGCGATTTTGGATTTCAGGCCGCTGAATTTCGCATCTTCGTCAGCGGTGAGGTCGCGCTTTTCGGTTTCGGCGGTGTCCGCCAGGGCGCGCATTTCCGCGACGGCAGCGGCGCGGGATTCCTGCAACTCATGCAGCTTCGGCATGGAACGAAACTCCTTCGGGCGGCTTTCGCCGCGCTGGGCCGGACCGTCGTCACGACGGGCCATCGGGTAGGTCAGCATTATTGCCGATTCGGCAGTCAGAAATCAAGCCCTTGTGTCATGTCAAGTCCTAAACCGCTATTAGGCCGCGAGTGAGGTAGATGCTCGGCTTCCTCGCGGGTGTCCGGCTGGCGAGGCCGATTGCCATCGCCGCCGCGACCAAGCCGTCGATTCGGCCCGTGCTCTTGTCCTTCACGAGCTTGCGGGAGCCGGCCGGGTCGCTGATCGTGACGGCGTTGGCGACGCACATGGTCAGAACGGCATGGCCGGGGTGACGAAGCTGTCGCTGTAGAACCAGGGTTTCGATTGCATCAACTGCAGGCCCCATATCGCGCCAGCCTTGGCCGTGTTCGATTAGGTTCAGCCGGATTCCCTCTTCGACAAGCAGGCGCTTCACTTCGTCCATGCGCCAGCGGTCGAAGGCGCAAGCCTCAACGTCGAAGTCGGACACGATTTGGCCCATGCGATGAACCACGAAGCTCTTGTCGATCGCGCGGCCCGGCGTCGTCTCGATTAATCCCTGCCGCGCCCATAGTTGATAGGGTGTGTGGTCCCGGCGCTCGGCTTCCTCGAGCGTGTCGTGCGGTGCCCAGAACCAGGCCAAGAGGTCGTGTGTCTCAGGAAAATAGGCGGCAAGCGCGGTCAAATCGGTGGTGCTCGATAGGTCCAATCCGAGGATGCAGCGCTTGCCGTGCAGTGCCGTCACGTCGATTTCAGCGCGGCACGCCTCCCAATCGATCCGATTGAGGAAGCGGGTTTCGGCGTCAATCGGTTGGTTCAAATACAATAGCCGGAAAGTCGGCTCGCGCGCCGGCAGACGCTTCGCCTGTTCGGCCGCGACGCGCATTTCGTCCAGGCTGCGGAAGTCGCCAAGGGCCGGATTGCAGGCAAACCATACCGCTTCGTCCCACGGGTCAGCGTCGTCGGGCGCCGCATAGATCACGGGCAGGAATGCCGGGTCTTCAATGTCACCCGACAAGATGCGCTCGCCATATGCGACAAGCTCGCTCAATACGTGGTTCGGGTCCGGGCTTTTCGTGCTGATTACCACGAGCAACGGTTCGGCACGGGCCGCGCCGCCCGTCGTCAGGGCGTCGTACAAGTCGCGGTTCGGCCATTGCGCCAGCTCATCCATGACGGCAAACGACACGTTGAGGCCGTGCGCCTTGCGCGCATCGGACGAAAGCGCCTCGTAAATCGAGCCGGTTTCCACGTCCTCAAGGGTCTTGTTGTGCTCACGAATGATGATGCGTTCGGACAGCGCTTCGTCGGCGCGGACATAGGCGATCATCTCACGGAAGATCAAAGCCGCCTGTTTCCGGTCGCTCGCAGCGCTGAAAACCTGCCCGCGGGACTCGGCTTCCGGGCCGCAGAGGTGGGCGAGGGCGAGCGCGGCGGCGATTTGTGTCTTGCCATTCTTTCGCGGAACGGTGAGCAACACTTGCCGCTTGATACGCCGGCCGCTTTCGTCAACGGCGTAGATCGCCTCGATGATAGCTTTCTGCCAGTCCCGCAGGCGGAACGGCTGCCCGGCGAAGATGCCCGACGTGATCTTAAGGGACTCGATGAAAGCGATGACGCGCTGCGCCCGCGTGAGGCCCTTGCGCTGCCATGCCGGGCGCGCCCGCCGTTTCTTCTTGCCGTCCGCCGCTTTCTTGACGGGCTTGGCGCCGATGCCTCTCAGGCCCATGACGAAAAAAATCCCAAACTAAGTGTGTTCCTATGCCCCCATGCGGTCCAATTTCCCCCGGCCGTAGCGACTGAACGCCCATGGCATTGATTGTGCTTGCTTTTCACGATTGCGCCTTGAACCAAGCATGAGACGGGTCGATTGGCAAACCGTTCGCATCGCATCCCTTGACCACGAGCTTGCCGCCGTTGGCGCGCTCGCCATTGGCCCGCTCTTTGATGCTGTTGTCATGGGCGCGGCAGAGATGGCGCAGGTTCGCCAGCGTATCAGCGCCGCCATTGCGACGGCTCAGGACGTGGTCGACCACTTTGCCCTGCGCAGTGCAGCCCAATACCTCGCAGCGCCCGCGGGAGCGACGATGCACGGCGGCACAGAGGGCGCGCCAGAGCTTTGTCTTATAAAACGGATCACCGGGCACGTTCAGACTCCGTTTGCGGTTGAGGCGTCCTCGCTTCGCTCGGTCGAAGAAAAAGAGCTGCGGTGTGTTGGTGCGTTGTGCGGGTGCGGGCCCGCCGCTCCCTTTGGGCGCGGGCCGCGCACGCTGACGCCATACCCCCTGGAACTACTGGTGTACCTGTGGTGATACCGTCAGAACGGGTGACGGGTTTCGTAGCGATACCGTAGAGGGGGGTATTGATGATGCCCTGTATCATGTCGAAACCCGTACAGTATCGTGTCGAAACCCGTTCGGGTTTCCTGGTGATACCGCGTTCTGATTTTCGTCTTGCCATCGTGCGAAGTCCTTTGTTGCCATTTCCCCCGTCACGTCGTCTGCAAATTCGGTGAGCCGCCATTCCGTGGCGTGTCGGAGCTTGTGGTCGAAAGAGCCGCGCCTCACTTCGATGATGAACCCGCGTTCCTGAAGTCTCTTGAAGGCACGACAGGCCGTCATTTTGCTGACGTGCAGCGCATCGCTGATTTCGCGGACACTGCATGGGATGCGCCCGTTATTGCTGCCCGGCCCCGCGTATCGGGCCGATAGCTCGATGTATGCGCATCTCGAAACCGCATCGAGCGAGCGCCAGGCCGGTGTGCGCATCATCCAGTGGTGAAGCGCAACATACCGATCCTTGCCCATGCTGCGGCCGGTCCGATCCACCCGGCGTCCGCGCATCGGTTAGCCCTCGCATTCACGACAAGGAAACATCCGCACCGCAAGGGCCGCGATTGCTGCCGATTGTGTGTTGAACAGCCCTAACCGGGTGCCGCCTGCCGTGGTGGCGTCGTAGCCGTTGTGGCGCGGGGTCACGAAGCCGACGAAGCGGTCAAGGTGATACACGGCCTCAGGTGCCAGCGGTTCGCGGCGGATCATTGCGCGGCCTCGCCGTCACGGGCAGCGGTGTCGACGCGAGCCGTCCCCCTGGTGGCCTCCCACGCCTCCAGATCGCCCAGCCGCCAGAAACGGCGGTTGTTAATTCGAATCGGCGCGGGAAATCCAAGAGCCTTGTCACGGGACCACCGCCAAAGGCTCATGTCGCTTACGCCGAAGCGGGCGCGCACGGCGGCAGCGGGGAGGTACGATTGTTGGTCCATTGCGCGTTCCTTCAAGTTATTTCGCGCTAGTGATAGGACCGTCGCCAAGGCGTAGCGCCGCAAAATGCGATGCAGAGTGCGGGCTTATTTCATGTGTTAGATCAAAGCTCTACCTAATCGGCATGGCCTCTTCGCGTCTCTTTTTCGGAAGGCGCATGTACCGATCAACATCGGCATAAGTGATGCCCAACTTCTCCCTCTCGCACCATTCTCGGATCAACGCAGTTCGCAATGTTTTGTCGCGCTGGCGACCGCGCGCCAACATTTCCGACCGTACCCACTCGACGCACCTGCGCTCAACGAGATAGCGAGGGCCGCACTGGGCAAGATAAGCCAGTTCGGCCGCACTATATTGGCGTCTTTTACGCCGCTTCAGCTTCGTCTTGCCTGCTACTACATCTGCAAGAAACTCTCGTACAAAAGGAGGAATTTCGCAATCCGCAAGCAATAGTGGCACGAGCCGATGGCCGTCTCCATCTCGCGCCAACCTGATCGCATTTTCCCAAGTTAGGCGCCTGATATCCGAAAGCTTCATTGCCGTCCCCGCGACATCGGCAGCACGTCAGCGCTCTTTTGAGGGTCGCCAAGATGCAGAACGTGTTCCCCCCAAGCTGTCAGAGCAGCCCGCGCCTCGGCTTCAAAGTCGTAGCGCTGATAAATTCCAACCACGCCCGCACGGCTTCCTGAAACGTGCCCCAGCACGGCCTCGACGGCCTCCAGGCGCACACCGAGCCGCTGCAACCCAGTCGCCACGGTGCGCCTCAGGTCGTGTATGCGCCAATCCGAAACGCCAGACAGTTTGTCCAAATTTGCCTTGGCGCGGGACCATCCTGATACGGCGGTTTGCCCCGTTGTCGAAAAGACAAAATCGCAACCCTTGATCCGCGGAAGTGTCTTAAGAATTTCCAACGCCAGAGGCGTCAGGGCAATTTCGTGAGCCTCGCCATTTTTCGTCCGGCTGCCAGATAGTGAGATTCCGGTTTCGCCGATTTCTTGCCAGCGCAATTCGGCGATTTCGTCGCGGCGAGCTCCGGTCAGTATAAGCAAACGGATGATAGGGCCGAACGGGTAGCCAGTTTTTTGGGCTGCACGCCAGACGGCAAGCAACTCCTTGTACGGCTCCTTGCACGGCTCTTTTTCGATCAACACGCGCTTACGGCTCACTTCCGTGCCGGGCTTTGGAATGTTTGCCACCGGGTTTGTTTCGACGATTCCTCGCCCAGCGGCCCATTTGAACAGCCGGTGGATGTAAGACAGCGTGCGCCGCGCCTGTACGGGTGATCCGCGTTCAACGATTGCATCCAGAACATCTAGAACATCGCGGCGACCAATGTCCTTCGTCTGGCGATGTCCCCATGCCGGAAGCAATTCCTTGTTGACTGTGCGTGCGACCTCAGCACGGGTCCGGTTTTCGGCTTGATCCTTGGCAAGCCATTCCAGCACAACGTCGGCGAACAAGCCGGACGGCGCATTCTGTTTCGTGACGTTCGGGTCGCGGCCAACTTCAATGTCGGCGCGCGCCTGACGCCACACAGTCCGCGCTTCAGCAAGCGACATCGCCGGATACGTTCCGAGCGTCGCGCGGCGCTGTTTCTCGCCGATGCGGTAGAAAAGCGTCCATGCCCTTTTGCCGCCATACGAAATGCGCAGCGCCAATCCGGGGAACCCGCGGTCAAAATGATCAACCTGACCCTTTGCCGGTGGCTTCAGGCGGGTTACAACGGCGTCGGTAAGGGCACGTTTCATAAATCAGGCGCTCCCTTAGGTAACAATAGGTAACACGAGGGTGCGTTTGGCCCTGTTACCTAATGGGAGGAAATGCTATGCCTATTCGGCAGTTTTTCAAGGGTTACTGAGACTTTTTGATGCGTGGTGTTTTGATTTGTTTTGGGTTGAAATGCCACGGCTTTTGATTTGTAATCAGGGGGTCACAGGTTCGAGTCCTGTAGCCGGCACCAGCCTTCGCTCGCGGAGCGAGAGAAGGCTGTCGCGCCGTAGCCAGTTCGGCGAAGGCGGACCGGTTGCCGCGAGCTACGGCTCGGCGAGCCACCCTTCACGCGCCGCGGCGAAGCCCGTAGGGCGAAGCCGGGCTGCTTGGGACCGCGCAGCTACGCCTTGGCAAGCCACCCTTTGTTCGCAGCAGCGCGGGACGACGCCTCGTCGCGCCCTTCACAATTTGACCGCTGGCGGAGCGAGGGGTAAGGACCCTCCTGTCGCCCCACAAAAAGCACCTAGGCATGACCCGTTATCTGATCACCAGCGCACTTCCTTATATCAATGGTGTCAAGCACTTGGGAAATTTGGTGGGCTCAATGCTCCCGGCCGATTTGTATTCCCGTTATCGCCGGGCCAAGGGCGACGAGACCTTGTTCATCTGCGCCACCGACGAGCACGGCACTCCGGCCGAGCTGGCGGCGCTGGAGGCTGGTCAGGATGTCGCGACCTATTGCGCCGAGCAGCACGCTATCCAGAAGACCTTGGGCGAGGGCTTCGGCCTGTCGTGGGACTATTTCGGCCGCTCCTCCAGCCCGCAAAACGCGGCGCTGACCCAGCATCTGGCGCGGGTCTTGTGGCAGAATGGCCATCTCGAAGTGCGCACCACCAAGCAGGTCTATTCCCACGCCGAGAAGCGCTTTTTGCCCGACCGCTATGTGATCGGCACCTGTCCGCATTGCGGCTATGACCGCGCCCGCGGCGACCAGTGCGAGAACTGCACTCGGGTGCTCGATCCGACCGATCTCATCAATCCGCGCTCGGCGCTTTCCGGTTCGCCCGAAATCGAAATCCGTGACAGCGCGCATTTGTTCCTCAAGCAATCCAACTTCGTCGAGCAGTTGCGGACATGGATCGACAGCCACGAACATGATTGGCCGGATTTGGTGCTCTCCATCGCCCGCAAGTGGCTGGACGAGGGCCTCAACGACCGCGGCATCACCCGCGACCTCGAATGGGGCATCCCGGTGCCGGAAGACATCGGCGACGGCCAGCTCAAGGGTAAGGTGTTTTACGTCTGGTTCGATGCGCCGATCGAATACATCGGAGCCACCAAGGAACTGACGGATTCAAAAGGCCTGCCCGATGCGGAATGGCAAAAGTGGTGGCGACCCGAGAATGCCAAAGACGTCACCTATCTTGAGTTCATGGCCAAGGACAACGTGCCGTTCCACACGGTGGGTTTCCCCATCACCATCATGGGCTCGGGCGAGAACTGGAAGCTGGTCGACCGCATCAAGGGCTTCAACTGGCTGACCTATTACGGCGGCAAGTTCTCCACCTCACAGAAGCGTGGCGTCTTCATGAACACCGCGCTCGATTTGCTACCGGCCGATTACTGGCGCTGGTGGCTGATGGCCAATGCGCCGGAAAGCGCCGACAGCTCCTTCACCTGGGAGCACTTCGCGGCGGTAGTGAACAAGGACCTCGCCGACGTGCTCGGCAACTTCGTCAATCGCGTCACCAAATTCACGGTCTCGCGTTTCGATGGCAAAGTGCCGGGCGAGGGTGAATACGGCGACGAAGAAAAAGCGCTGATCGCCGATCTCGACAAGCGTGTGGCACAGTACGCGGCCTATCTCGAAGACATCGAATACCGCAAGGCGCTGGCGGAACTGCGCGCCATCTGGGTGGCGGGTAATGAGTACCTCACCAAAGCGGCGCCGTGGACGCATGTGAAGACCGATCGCGTCAAGGCGGCGGTGGGTGTGCGCATGGGGCTCAATCTGGTGCATCTGTTCGGGCATCTGTCGTGGCCGGTGATCCCGGCCGCAGCGAAGAAAATCCACGAAGCCATTCAATCAGCACCGGAGATCATTCCGTGGCCGGATCAACCGATGGCCGCGTTCCTCGATCAACTCGAAGCCGGGCAAGCCGTCACGCCGCCGGATATGCTGTTCGCCAAGATCACTGACGAGCAGCTTGCGGAGTGGAAAACGCGCTTCGGCGGTGAAGGCTAATTCTGATCGGGTTCGAGAAGTTCCCAACCCTCGCGGGTCAGCGCTTCCATCGGTTTGAAGCGGGACTTGTAGGCCATCTTCTTGGAACCGCGCACCCAATAGCCGAGATAGACGTGCGGCAAGCCGCCGGCGCGCGTGGCGTGAATGTGATCCAGGATCATGTAGGTCCCTAGGCTGCGGGCATCTTCGCCGGGATGGAAGAAGCTATAGACCATCGACAGCCCGTCGCGCAGCTCGTCGGTGAGGGCACAGGCAATGAGGCGGCCGCGTTCACTGCCGTCCGGTTGGCGGTATTCGACGATGTGGGTCGAGACCGGGGTCTCCTCCACCATCGCGACGTAATCGAATAGGCCCATGTCCGACATGCCGCCGCCCGAGTGGCGGGCGTCGAGATAGGTCCGCAGCAGCGCAAACTGCTCGCGGGTGGCTTCGGGCGGAACGATGGTGCGCACGAGGTCGCGATTGCGTCTATCGATACGCTTCAAATTGCGCGAGGAATCGAACGCATCGACCACGATGCGAACGGAAACACACGCCGAACAGCCATCGCAGGCCGGACGATAGGCGATGGTCTGGCTGCGGCGGAAACCGGAATGGGTGAGCGCTTCGTTGAGCGGCTGCGCCAGCGTGCCGGTCAGGCGCGCGAACACTTTGCGCTCCGTGTGTTCCGGAAGATAAGGGCAGGGTCCCCCTGGAGTCAGGAAGAACTGTGGAACCCGTGCGGTTTTTTGATCTGTCAAGGAATGTTGCCCGGCCAAGCGAAAAACAACTATGGCAAAAAACGAGCCGTTAACGCCAGCCTTGTGGACAGAATTTGTAATTAGAGTTGATGCCCTAGCGGAGCCGGCGGGGCTTCGCGCATCAGCGTGATTGACAGGCGGCGGTTGGCCGAAGCATTGGGGTCTTCCGGCAAAAGCGGCTCCGAGCCTGCCTTTCCGGCAACTTCGTAAACGCGGTCGGAGGCCAATCCTGCCGCTGCCAAGATGGCGCGGCCGGCATTGGCACGCTGCGCCGACAGCTCCCAATTCGTCATGCCGTTCGGGCCGACAAAGGCCTTGCCTTCGGTGTGACCGGCGATCGAGACGCGATTGGGCAGGCGGTCGATCACCTTGGCAATCGTCGCGAGCAGCGTGCGGGTGTAGGGCATCGGCGCCGCCGTGCCTTGCTGGAACATCGGCCGGCCGTCCTGATCGACGAGCTGGATGCGCATGCCGTCGGGCGTCTGGTCAACCACCACCTGCTTGGACAGCGCCGAAATGTCGGGGTTGTCGGCGATGGCCTGGTGAATGGCTTCGGCAGCGTGGGCGAACTCGCCGTTCTGCATCGAGGTTGCGGTGTTCTGGCCTTCTCTGGAGTCCGCGGCGGAGCCCTGGGTCGACGTCGCACCGCCCTGGCTGGCGCCATTCTGCATGGACTGCTCAGCGGTATTTTTCGATGACGGCGAGTTCTTCTGGAACACTGAGGCGGCGCCGCCGGCGCGAGCGCCTTCTTGGCCCATCACCTTGCCGCCGAGCACGCCGCCCGAACCCGAAATCTGCTGAGAGATCGACTGGGGCGCGAAATAGTCGGCAATGCCGCGCTTTTGCTCCGGTGTGGTGGTATTGATCAGCCACATCAAGAGGAAAAAGGCCATCATCGCGGTCACAAAATCCGCATAGGCTACTTTCCAGGCGCCACCGTGATGGGCATGGTCGGCCTTCTTGATCCGCTTGATGACAATCGGCTGGTCCGACAAGTCTATACCCTTCTGGTATTCGGCTTGAGGCTTATCCCCACCTCGCCTAACCTTGGTACACAATGCCTGATCTGACTTAACCGATTATTTAATCTGGGATCCTGATGACCTTCGATAGGCGCGAATTTCGCAATGCCCTGGGCCGTTTTCCGACTGGCATCGTCGTGGTGACGGCGGGCGAAGGCCGCGATTTGCGCGGTATTACCGTGAATTCCTTCACCTCTGTCGCGCTCGATCCACCGCTGATCCTGTGGTGCATCGCCAAATCCTCGCGCCGCTACGATCTGTTTACCAACGCAACCGAATTCACCGTCAGCGTGCTGAGCGAAAACGAACGCGCCGCGGCCGAGACGATTGCGACGGCGGGCGAGGGCAAACTCGCCGGCGTTGCCTGCGAAGCGTCTGAGACTGGACCTGCCGCGATCGCTGGGGCCGTGGCGGTGTTCGAATGCACCCGCGAGGCGCTGCACGACGGTGGCGATCACATGATCATCGTCGGACGGGTTCACCACTTTCGCCAGCGCGATGGCGCGCCACTGACATTTTTCCGGGGGACGTATCACAAAGTCGCCAATTAAATACGCCGAAAGCGGATTTGTTTGCACAAGCCCGCTTTCGTGGGGTACGCCCCGGAAGTCAGGGCGCCAGCAGACACCGCACGCAAGCGGCGAAGGACTGGCACATTCTGCTTCGGCAACAGGCATCGAACGCACGCGAGCTGAGGCATCCAAACCCTGTATGAGCTTTCGCGTTTGTCTCGGATCCGGACGCACGCGTTGCGCCCTTCGCCGCTCATATTCCGGCAATCCTCGTTCCAACATCACGCGACAGATGTGGAAAACGGAAGAAGAACATTCAAGGGGGTGCGGCAATCGCTGCGCTGTTGGAAGACACTTGCAAACGCAACATTACCGGCGGCGGGGAAGTCCAATGCGTGCCGGGATGAAGTTGCGGACGAGTCTCAGTCCGGTCGCTTCGGTTACGACGCCACGGCGCGCCGATCTGAGATATGGAAATGGTGCGTCCGCGTCCGTTTCAGCGATGGACTGGCACGACGAGTCGGGACAATCTCCCCCGCAACAATATTAAGGGAGAGGAAAATGTCCCCGTTCCGTGCGGTTGCCTTTGTGGTGCTGCTGGCGTTGCCGGCACAGGGCGAGACCCTGCTTAATCCGGTGTTCCAGGATCATGCGGTACTGCAGCGCGATCAGCCCATCCGGTTGTGGGGCACGGCAATGCCGGGTGCATCCATCAAGGTTTCGCTTGGCAGCGCTTCGGCGAACACGACGGCGGGCGCTATCGGGCAGTGGCGGGTCGAACTTCCGGCCCTAACCGCTGGCGGTCCGTACACGGTAACAGTGACAAGCAGCAGCGGCGGCGCGCAAACCCTCGCCGACGTCCTGGTCGGCGACGTCTATCTCTGCTCCGGTCAATCCAACATGGCCTTTCCGGTTTTGGGCGCAATCGATGCCGGTCCTGACATCCAGGTCGCGGCCAACAATTCCATCCGGCTGATGACGGTTGCCAATGTCGCTAAGCCAGAGCCGCACGCCGCGCTGTCGACTCCGGTCGTCTGGGCGGCAGCATCGCCGAAGACCGTGGCGAACTTCTCGGCCGCTTGCTATTTCTTCGCGCGCTCCTTGCAAAAGTCCGTACACGTCCCATTTGGGCTGATCGCGGCACCGTGGTCGGGCGCCAACATCACCAGCTTCATGAGTGCTGAAGCGCTGCGGAAGATGGGCGGCAACGATCAAAAGCTCGACGCGCTGAAAATCTATGCGGGCGATCCGGCCGCGGGCATTGCGCACTGGGGCGAGGTCGTGGAAGCGTTCTGGCGTCAGCATCACAAGGCGCTGTGGACCGATCCCGCCGCGAGCGCGGGATGGGCGGAGGCGCCGAAAGGCCTCGGCATCTGGACGGAATGGGGCGTTCCTCAACTCGCGCATTATGCCGGTGCGGTGTGGTTCCGTACCTCGGTCACGCTGACGGCGGCAGAGGCGGCGAAAGCGGCGGAACTAGCGCTCGGCACCATCACCGAAGAGGACCAGACCTGGGTCAACGGACACTTCGTTTCTTCCACCTGGGGGTACGGTCAGGATCGCAAATACCCGCTGCCGGCGGGCATGCTGCACGAAGGTAAGAACGACATTCTCATCAACGACTATTGCGGCTGGCGCGGCTGCGGGCTGTTTGGACCGGCAGAAGCACGCGCGATCCGTTTTGCCGACGGCAGCGCGGTGCCTCTCGACGGCACATGGCGTTACGAGCTTGAGGCATTGACGCCGCCGCGTGTGCCATGGGCGGCAACAAGTGGTCTGACCGTTGCCTATAACGGCATGATCGCGCCGCTGGCACCTTACGGCCTCAAGGGCGTGCTATGGTATCAAGGCGAAAGCAATACCGGTGCGGCGGAAGCCTATCGCGGCCTCATGAAAACGTGGATGGCCGATTGGCGCGGCGCGTTCGAGGCGCCCAAGCTGCCGTTCCTGATCGTGCAATTGCCCGATTACGGTGTGCCGCCGTTGGCGCCGGAAAATTCGGACTGGGCCGCTTTGCGCGAATCCCAGCGGCTGGCGGTGAACGACGATCCCAATGCGGCGCTGACGGTGACGATCGATATCGGCGATCACATGGGCCTGCATCCCGGCAACAAACAGGAAGTGGGGCGGCGTCTGGCGCTGGCGGCCGCGCAGCTGATCTATGGCGACAAATTGCAAAAAACGGGACCGCAGCCGCTGGGCGCGGTGCTGACGGGCAATGTGGTGGCGATCACTTTCGGCGGCATCAACGGCAAACTCGCGGCGGTGAACGCGCTTCAACCGATCGGGTTCGAGTTGTGCGCCGACAAATGCCGGTTCGTTGCCGCAACGATTCAAGGTGACACGGTGCGCCTAAGTGTGCCGAAGGGGCTCAAGGCCACACGGGTGCGTTATTGCTGGGGCGATGGTCCGGTTTGTACGCTGTACGACACATCGCGCTTGCCGGCGGTTCCGTTCGAACTGGCAGTGATGCCGCGTTAATTCGCAGCCTGTTTGGCCATGCGTTCGAGAGTGCCGCGGATGTCGGTGTCGGGCGGAGCTGTGGCGCCTTTACTCTGGTTGCGCAGCTCATCGAGGCTGTAATCCATGCGGGCGTCGTAGGTGCGATCGATCTGATTGCGCAGGGTTTGTTCGGCATCGTACCAGACGCGTTTGTCGGCGCTGTCGGGGCAGGTTGTCAGTTCGGCTGCATCGGTCGCGCCCCAGCGCCGTTCAGGACAGTGATAGGGATCGAACGACATTGCGAACAGGCGGGCGCGGGCCTCATCGAAGCTCATCGCCAAGGTGTTGCCATCGCTGCGGCGGTAATGGATGGTGCAGGCGCTGGCGGCGCGCGTATAGGCCTTCATGAGATCGCCCGGCAGGTCGTCGCCCGTATAAGAAAGATGTTTGCGGTCGCCCTTGCGGTCGAGTTCGATGAAGCGTTGCGCGGTGTCACGAAGGTACTTGAACGCGGTTTTCAGGCGGGCATCGCGCGACGGGGTGGAAAACATCTCCCAATCTCCGTCCGTACCGTAAATGTTATGGGGCAGGCGGACGGGATGGGCACGGCCGGCCAACGGGCGGCTGAGATCGACGGCGGCGGCGCGGTAGTGCAGGTCGTTGCACAGCGATTCCGTCATTTCGGCAACTTCGCGGACAGGATGGAAGACGAGGGTCCCGCCGGCCAACCGCGCTCGCACGAAATCGTAGAAGTCGAGCGTCTCGCCGTTCAGCGCGAACTTACCGCTGGCCCAATCGGCATCGGCCGGGCGTTTGCCGGTGCCGTAAAACTGTTCCGTTGAAAAGTCGGGGATGTCCTTGTTCTGGGCCATTTCGATGTGACCGCCGCGCAAACTTCCGTCGGCCGCGCGCATCGCGCCGATGAGCCGGAGTGGCCGCCAGTTCTTGAACCCGGCTCCTTGGCTAGGGCGCATGCGGGCGAAGCGCACATCGAATGTCATCTGGGTGAGGGAAAAATCGGTGTGTGCATCAAAGGTGTGCACCCGCCCATCGGGATCGACCCGGAAGACAATGGCGACGTGACCGGCCGGATCATAGACGATGGTGCCGGGACGGATCGCGCCGGGCGCAATCGCGGGGGAATAAAGATCAGGCGGCAAAGGACCGTCGATGTCGGGATGAATGCGATAGGTCGCCGAAGAGACCGCGGCGCGCAGGTGCGCGATGACGTCCATGGCATTGCGGCCGGTCAAGCTGTCGGCGCGCTCCGATACCTTGTTGCCGGCGCGGGAGGTGCGGATGTCGTCCGCGGAACCGTCATGCGGGGTTACCGCCGCCGTATAGGAAAAGGGCAGGCCGCGTTTCCAGGCAAAGTAGAACCTGAGCACATAGGGAAGGTCGGCGCAGTCGGATTCGAATTTGCGCCCCGGTGGATCGCTTGCGGCATAGGGATTGGCGTTCGAATGCAGGCAGGCGTTCAAGGTCGCGCAATCGGATTCGCCGATCGCTGCGATGAACCTGGCAAAGTCGCGTTCATCCGCCTCCGACCAACGGTCGCTGCGAACGATATATGTCAAGTTTGGCGAGTCGTGCGCTACAGCAACGGCCGCAAACACCAGGAATGAGAACATTCCGGCGACAAACGCCCATACTCCCCCCGTGCGTTTGCGTATCAACATGCGTCTAATGCTAGCGCGCGATTGCCATAGATCAAAGGCTTGCCGCGTTTCTTAGAACGCCAGTGTAACAGCGAAGCCACGCGTTCCGACGGGCAAGGCGCTGTCACATTACCTTCACGGTAACGTCACTTCCGTGTCGCGGGCGGCTGTAATTGCTCCGCTGGGCAAAAAGACCGCCCGGCGGAACGACGCCGGCTCTTTACCCTGGGATGAACAAGAGAGGTATTTATGACGGGGAAGTCAGCCTTAATGGCAGGCGTTGCCGCGGTAGCGCTCGTTGCGAGCATGCAAGCCGGTTACGCCGCGAAGAAAGCGTCCGATGCCACGTCCGCTCCGGCGGCAGCGGTGGTGCCGGCTGGTCCAACCACGAGCGAACTCGCCGCGCGCATCCAAGCGCTGGAAGATGCGCTCCAGGCCGATGAATCCAAGGCGCAGGGGGATCACACCCGCCTGTCGACGCTGGAGCAGAATTTCAACTATGCCACCTGGTCGTTCGACAACGGTCGTCCCACGATCAAGAGCGGTGACGGCCGCTTCAGCATGATCTTCCGCGTCCGCTTCCAGAACGACTTGGCGATGTTCATGCAGGACGACCCGACGACGCTGCCGTCGAGCGCCAAGAAGGATTTGGCGTCGGGCAGTGTGGTGCGCCGCGCCCATCTCGGTGTGCAGGGTTTTGCTTTCAAGGATTTCTGGTACGAATTCCGCTATAATCTGGGCGGCACCGACGTCGAAACCGCTGGTTTGTCGCTGGCCCGCGTCTCCTATGTCGGCATTCCCGGCGTGCGCGTCAATGTCGGCATCATTGAGCCCGCATTCATGCTCGAAGGCACGACGTCCTCGTCGCAGTTGATGTGGATGGAACGTCCGGAAATTGACAACATCGCCGCCGATTCTTTCGGTGCTGGCGATGCCCGTCGCGGCATCGAATTCGTCTATCAGACCGCCGGCCTCTTCAAGCCGGACGACAATCTGGTGTTTATGGCTGCCTATACCGGCGGTACGACGGCTTCCAACACCGGTCATACGCTTGGTACCGACGAATCCACCCAGGCTCTCGGCCGCTTGTCATATCGGCTCTGGAATGACGGTCCGAACAATCTCGTGTTTGGCTCCAGCTATGCCTACGCCTTTAATCAGCGCGGCATGACCTTCCAGGATCGTCCGCAGATTCGCGTCAGCGGCGAGCGTCTCGTCAGCTCGGCGGTCTCGACTGCGAAGGAAGGACTGATGTACGCCTTCGATGCCAGCGCCAATTTCGAGAACTTCTGGATCGGTGGCGAATGGGCGAATTTCACTGCCATCGTTCCGGGCACTACCGCGGCCCAGTACAATCCGAATTTCTCGGGCTGGTACGTAGAAGGTTCGTGGATACTGACCGGCGAAACCAAGGGCTACACTGTCACCGCGCAAAACAACGAAATCGGCGGTTGGACGGGCCCCAAGGTCGCCAATCCGTTCTCGCTTGATGGTGAATCGTGGGGCGCCTGGGAATGGGTTATCCGCTATAGCGACACCAATCTCACCGATCTGGCTGGCGGCACCAAGTATAATGGCGGCGACGAGAAGATTCTCAACACCGGCATCAACTGGTACCTGAACAATCAGGTCCGCCTGGGAACATACTATCAGTACGTCGATGTCGACCGGCTGAATGCCAGCCAGAAGCTTTCCGTCATCGGCATGCGCCTGCAGTTCACCAACTAATTCCACGAGAGGAACACACATGAACGTCTCTCTGAAGTCCGTCATCAAGGCCGTAGCCGGCGTCGCCGCTGTGGCCATGATCGCGACGGGAGCCCTGGCCGCTAACATCAACGGCGCCGGCGCGTCCTTCCCGTACCCGATTTATGCCAAGTGGGCCGGTGCCTATCAGGGCGTTTCCGGCGTCGGTCTGAACTATCAATCTATTGGTTCTGGCGGTGGTATCGCCCAGATCAAAGCCAAGACCGTGACCTTCGGCGCCACGGATGCGCCGCTCAAGGCCGCCGAACTGCAAAAGTACGGTCTCGCCCAGTTCCCGACCGTGATCGGCGGCGTCGTGCCGGTCGTGAACGTGCCGGGCGTGGGCGCCGGTCAGCTCGTTCTTTCGGGCAAGGTCCTTGCCGACATCTTCGCCGGCAAGGTTGCCCGCTGGGATGATCCGGCGATTAAGGCGTTGAACCCGGGTGTGAATCTGCCGGCGAAGGCGATCTCGGTCGTCCATCGCGCCGACGCATCGGGCACCTCGTTCGTTTTCACCACGTACCTGTCGCGCGTCGATCAGGACTGGGCAAAGTCGGTTGGTGCCGCCACGGCGGTCGATTGGCCGGTCGGTATCGGCGCCAAGGGCAACGAAGGCGTTGCCGGTAACGTCGCGCAGACTTCGGGCTCGATTGGTTATGTCGAGTTCGCCTATGCCAAGCAGAACCACCTGAAACATGCCCGCATGATCAACAAAGACGGCAAGACGATTGTTCCGTCGGCTGACACCTTCAAGGCCGCTGCGGCCGGTGCCGACTGGGCCGGTGCTGCCAACAACGGCTTCTACATCATCCTGGTCGACCAGGCCGGCGCCAATGCGTGGCCGATCACGGCGACCACCTACATCCTGGTCTACAAGCAGCCGGGCGACGTCGCTTCGACCAAGGAAACCCTGAAGTTCTTCCAGTGGTCCTACAAGAACGGTGGCAACGCCGCTCTCAGCCTCGATTATGTCCCGCTGCCGCCGAACGCCGTCCAGGCGATCGAGGCCAGCTGGAAACAGATCCAGGGCTGGTAATACTTCTCGTCTAAGGCTTGGGGTGTGTAAGAGGGGCGGTCTTCGGGCCGCCCCTTTGCTATTGGAACGAGGGGATTTCTAAAAATCCTTTCTGAATCAGTAACTAAACGCGAAGTCCCACATTATGTCGGAAATTCGTAATATTGCCTTAAAATAGCCCACGTTATCATCTTGAACGTTATTATAAGCACGCTTATTTGTTCTTGCGGACGGACGATGATGAATACGCACGACAACGAACTGACCTTTGTCCTGCACGACGTAGCCAGGCTGATGCACGTTCGCTTCGACCACCACGCCAGGACTTGGGGTATGACCCGCGCCCAGTGCGTGATCCTGATCAAGCTGCGCTGCCGGCCCGGTCTTTCGCAGAGCGAACTGGCAACGTTGATAGAAGTCGAGCCGATCTCGGTCGTCCGCCTGATCGACCGGCTGGAAGCGGCAGGGATGGT
>WSSedL1CaDRAFT_10000565_pt1 | contig 25841 bp, 18 predicted proteins | sample WetSurSL1Cattail_FD_9464 | JGI IMG/M metagenome (IMG submission 9464)
GACACAAAATTATGTAAAGTTAAACCATTGATGAAAACCGCCGTGATACGAAAGTACGTCCGGTGGTGTGAGAGGGCGACGGCGTGTGCCGTCCCCTACTCGATTGAAATAAATGATTCTTTACAGGTAAGCGTTCTCGCCGAATAAAGACTCATCTAAACCGTTTGTTTCAGATTCGCTTGTTACGTGAACAGGCGTAATCTTGTTTATAATAAACAACATGGCATAAGTAAATATAAATGCATATGCAGAAGCGCCGACAACTGAAATTAATTCTTTAAAAAAGAAATTAGTTCCTCCTAAAAGAAGACCGTTTGTTCCAGCTGGATTAATATAAGAGCTGGCAAAAATGCCAAGCAAAATTATACCCAGGGTTCCGCCAACGCCGTGAACTCCCCAAACGTCAAGCGCGTCGTCCCAGCCAAGTTTATTTTTAAGCGTTACGGCAAAATAACATACTACGCCTGCAATGATGCCAATTAAAGCCGCATCGATTGTTGAAACATATCCGGCGGCAGGAGTTATTGTAGCAAGACCTGCTACAGAACCGGTAAGCAATCCCAAGAACTTTGGTTTCTTCTCAAAAATCCATGCCATAATTAACCAGACTATAGCGGCAAATGAAGCGGCTACGTCTGTATTTAAAAATGCAAGGCCTGTAATAGCGTCAACTTTTAGCTCGCTTCCGGCGTTAAAACCATACCAGCCGAACCATAATAAACCAGTGCCAAGCGCTACAAGCGGTATACTGTGAGGACCCGAATCCTTAACTTTCCTTTTGCCTACAAACAGCACGGAAGCTAAAGCCGCCATCCCGGCTATTGCATGAACTACAATTCCGCCTGCAAAATCAAGCACGCCCCATTGTTGAAGAATACCGCCGCCCCAAACCATGTGTACAAAGGGGAAGTATACAAAAATCAGCCACAAAACAAGAAAGATAAGGTACGCTTTGAATGTAACTCTGTTTGCAAATGCGCCTGTAATTAAAGCAGGAGTAATAATTGCAAACATCATCTGATAAGCGATTACTACAAAAACAGGAACGCTATGAGATGTTGAGAAAAAGTCAGTCGGAGAGATGCCCATCATAAAAGCGTTGTTAAGATTGCCGACAATGCCGTAAACATCCCCGCTGAAACACATAGAATAACCGAACGCTATCCAGATGATTGTAGTTACGCCCATAGAAACAAAACTCTGGATCATTATAGCAAGAACATTTTTTCTGCTTACAAGTCCGCCGTAAAAAAAGGCTAAACCTGGCGTCATAAGCATCACTAAGCTTGACGCTATTAGCATAAACGCGGTATTTCCAGTATCCATATTATCTCCTGACCGAAAATTGTAAATAAATAATTTGTAAAACCTTCAAAAAAAAATTAGGCGTATTCAGGAAGAATAAAAATGACAAATACTATGAAAAATTTGTAACAAATATTACAAGTATGATGTAATAGAAAATGTTACATGAGAATGTGTAAAATATATTTACATTTCAATGAGTTTGTTCTGGATAACATACTGGGTAAGTTCTACATTTGAATGGAGATTCATCTTTTCGAGTATTCTGTTTCGGTAGGAATAAACTGTATTTATACTGATAGATAAAAGCGCAGAAATGCTTTCGGCTGTTTTGCCGGAGGCGATATGGCACATAATTGTAAATTCTCTGTCTGAAAGCGATTCGTGAGGCAGTTTATTTGAATTTGATTCAAAATTGTTTGCAAGTTTTTCGGCCAAAGCCTGGTTTATGTATTTTCCGCCTGACACAATTTTACGAATTGCTTTTACCAACTCATCCGGCGCGCTTACTTTTTTAAGATAGCCCGAAGCTCCCGCTTTTAATGCGCGTAAACCGTATTGATCTTCGCTATACATGCTTAGTATTAAAACTGGCAGGGAGGGAGTTATCAGCTTTAATTCTTTAAGCGCTTCCAGGCCGTTTTTATCCGGCATATTAATATCAAGCACAACTATATCCCAGTCTTCTTCTTTTATAAGTTCAATCATATCGTCGGCGTTTTCAGCTTCGCCAAGAACTTTCATGTCGTCTTCTTCGGCGACTATTTGCTTTAGACCTTCGCGAACAATTGCGTGATCGTCTGCAATAAGAATTTTAATCATTTTAAATGCCTCTTATAAGCGCTAATTTTACGATTTTAACGGCACGCATACCTGCACTACCGTACCTTTTGACGATCCTTCAATTTTTACCGTTCCGCCTACAATCAGAGCGCGCTCTTTCATTCCTAATATGCCGAGAGATTTTGAGCCTTCAATTTGTCCCTGTGTTATGCCTTTGCCGTTATCGGCAATTTCAAGAATAAGTTTGTCGTCTGAATCTAAAAGCGAGATAGTTATTTTATCCGCTTTTGCATGACGGGCAACATTTGTTAGTGCTTCCTGAAAAATACGGAAAATAGCCGTTGACTTTTCAGGTTCTAAAATAATATCTTTTTTAGGTAAAATATACTCGCATATAATGCCCGCGCTTTTCTGAAAATCCTGCGCCTGCCATTCAAGGGCAGGGATAAGACCCAAATCGTCAAGTATACCGGGACGAAGTTTTGAAGAAATTCTTTGCACAGATTCCACCGTCGAGTCTATTACACAGGATACGAGAGTAATTTTATCTTTCAGGTATTGCTGATCGTCGCGCAGTTTATTTGAAAGCAGAGAAATCTGAATTTTTAACACGGTTAAAACCTGTCCGAGCTCGTCATGAATTTCGCGCGCAATTGAGGTTCTTTCTTCTTCTCTTATTGTTTGAAGATGCGAAGCAAGGCTGCGCAGCTGTTCAGTATAGTCTTTTAGTTTTTCATCAGCAAGCAGTTCTGTTTTTTTTATAATATTGTCGTTAAGCAGTTTGGTCATTTCGTTAAAACGTTTGCCAAGGTTGCCAAGCTCATCGTTCCAGCGTATGTTCACTGCGCCGTCATATTCCTGATTCATTACTTTCCGGGTCGCGCCGTCAAGCTCTTCAACCGAGTTGATTATATTTTCAGAAATAATTATGAATAAAAGGAGCGTTAAAAATAAAACGGTTCCAACGCTTATTAAAGCTGCATTCTTTTTATTTGAAAGAGTTGCTACGCGTTCATGCAGAAGTTTTGTCAGATCGTTTGTAGACGCCTGCCATAGCTTAAATGCGCCCGCATTTGCCAGATTGTATTTTCTAAATAAACTATCGGAATTCAGATTTTCTTCGTTGGTTTCGGTAGAGTTAATAAACGCAGAAGACAAGTCTGTAATTATTTTATAATTTAAATAGGATAAGCTGTGCAGATTGCCGTTAATTATATTTCCGGCGTCATTTTTATAAGCTGAAAGAATTGTGTTCTGTAACGATTCATTATTTGCTTTAATCATTCCGCTTAATAGAATAATGCGCTCTTTATTTATTGATTTATGATTATCATAATTTAATAAAACTATCTGATGAAGCAGATTAAGCTCGTCGGGAATCTTATTGAGCGCCGCGTCCATTAAATAATAGCTATCAAGATCGGGATCCAAAATAAGATTAGAAGAATCGCCGATTGACGTGATAAGCTGCTTTAGTTCTGAGACTAATTCGTCATACTTTTGTTGTTTAGTATTTCCGGCGCTGTTGGATAATTTGAGATATTCATGCCACAAAATGGAGAGGCGGTTTAGTTTTTTAGGCTCTCCAAACGTTTCTGTGGAATCTGAATACTTTTTCGCTACGTTATTTAGCTTTGCGTCGATTTTTAAACCTAAATTATTTAGGTTCTGGATTCCTGAAGCATTATTTGCATAACTTTTTTGGTTAAGAACGTCATAATTATAAATATCGTACAAAAGCGGAACAAATGTTTGAAGATACTGCGCGCCCTTAATTTCTTTTTTGGCAAAGTTTATAGAAATATCTTTTTCTGAAATAAGAAAATACAACAATATTGCTAACGGAAGGGAAAAGCCAAGAGCGACAATCCTAAACTTCCATGCAATCTTTAAGTTGCCAATAAATTTTAAGATAAAAACGGGCATTTTTATTGATTTAGGTTTTGTTATTAATTAAAGTCCAAAATTAAGGAAAAACAAACAAACAAATATATTTTTTATATCTGAAAAAATTTCTTTATTTTACAAGGATAATTTTTTTATGAGCAGTAATGGTAAGCATAGTATTATTAAAAGCAGTTTTGGCATTTGTATCGGCGCTAACAGGCGCAGTAATTATATTTTTTGTAAAGTTTGATCACGAAAAATTATGTTCGGCAATATCTTTTTCGGCGGGAGCTTTGTTTGGCGCGGCAATATTTGCAATTTTGCCGGAAACAGCTGAAAATCTTACTTTTTTAGAAATGGCTTTAAGCGCAGCGTCAGGGTATTTGCTTTTCTATTTAGTCAGCAAGTATTATTCGCATATATGTCCAGCTTGTTCGGCGAGTCATTTTGACGAACAAACGACTAAAAAATTTAGCGAAATAGTAAAAGCTTTGATGGTAGCTCTTTCGTTTCATTCATTTCTTGACGGAGTAGCTATTTCGTCTACAGGATCATCTGTAGTTAACGAAACAAATTCTATTTTTATTGCTATTACGACGCATAAGTTTCCGGAAGGATTAGCGTTAGCTTCGTTAATGATAGGCGCAAACTATAAAAAGCCGAGAATATTTTTATCAGTTTTTATGGTTGAATTAACCACTGTAATAGGCGCAATTGTAGGGGCTACGGTTCTTGCAGACGCCATATCTACTTTCTGGATGGCCATAATAATGGCGCATATAGCGGGCGGATTTGTATTCCTTGCATTCCATGCAATAATGGGGGAGATGTTAAAACATCATACAAAACTTGTAGTAATATCTTTTTCAATTGGAATGCTGCTAATTTTAAGCGTTCATTTAGCTTTTAAATAAATTTTTTGTAAATTTGTAACTCGAATTTAGGAGAGATGCCAGAGCGGTCGAATGGGGCGGTCTCGAAAACCGTTAAAGGAGTAATCCTTTCCAGGGTTCGAATCCCTGTCTCTCCGCAAGAGCCCCTTAGTTTTATATACGCTAAGGGGTTTTTCTTATCCTATTCTTACGGTAAATACTTCCTGTAATCTTTTACAAAATAAATTGCCAACGACTGATCTTATTACAAATCAACGCTTATAAATTCTGGTTCGATCATTTTAATTATTTAAAATGTAGCGGAATAATATCAGTAAAAAGAAATAATTATAAATGTTAAGTTTTGTTATATTTCAAATTTAAATAGTATTTAGGCTTATTAAATATTAGGTATGCAATATTAGACCTCTTTGCGCATATTTCGTATGCGTATTTGTTGGCAAAAATAGTTAACAATGCGGCATATTTAGCGGTATTCGCTTTCTGAAAACCTGAATATAAATCCGACGACAAATTAGTTATATTAAAAAATGTGAAGAGCTAAATGCATAATTACAACGTACCGGTAGTTCTAATTCATAAGATAGACTTTGAGGTATCAGAGATGATATATTCATCGTTGATGAATAAAATACGGGAAAGCAAGCGAAAGAAAATCGAAAGATTCAAATTTCGCGAAGACGCTTTGAGAAGCTTATTTGGCGAGACTCTTTTAATATATGCTTTGGAAAAATATTTTGACTTGGACTATGAAAAAGAAATTATTACCGAAAATGAATTTGGCAAACCATATTTGATTAATAAACAGATTTCTTTTAATATTTCTCATTCGGGAAATTGGTCCGTACTTGTCGGCTTTGCAAATGATGCAGGTATAGATATTGAAAAAATTGAAGAGCCGCCTTATGAAATTATGCCGAAGACTTTTACTCAAAAGGAAATAGACCTAATTGAAAATATAGATCCGCAAGTTAAAGGACGGCAATTTTATAAAATGTGGACGCTTAAAGAAAGTTACGTTAAAATGATAGGGCAGGGGTTATCTTTGCCTTTGGATTCTTTTTCAATTGATATCGAAGATGAGAATAAAATAATCGTAACTGATAATAATCGGCAGTCAACCGATGTACAGTTAAAATTATTCTATCCGGATGCAGAGCATATAGCCGCTATTTGCTTGCGTAATTTTTATAAAGAAATATCTCCAGAGCTTGTTAGTCTAAACGATTTTTTATTTTAAAAAGCAGTCGTCATATATTAAAATAACAAAAATCAATTACCGCCTATTATATGCTTTCGATAAAGCTTTAAATTATTTTCCTTTAATTTTACATTTCGTAGGATGAAACCAAATATAATTTTATTTTCTTTGATAAACCCTCACATAATCTATATCATGATACTGAGGGAAAACTGTTGATGAATCAGGACTGCCTGGCCAGCTTCCGCCTATTGCGGTATTCAATATTAAATAATGCGGCGTGTGGGGAATGCCCTCTTTAGCTGTAAGAATTAGGCTGTCGTCAATATACCACCTGATGGCGTCAGGTTCCCATTCTATGGCAAAAATATGAAAGCCATCGGCAAATGAGAAGTTAGACGTATATTTTCCAGACGAGCTTTTCTTTTCTCCCTTAAAGGAACAATAATGAAGCGTGGCGTAGAATACTTTGGGCTCGTGTCCAAGGTATTCCATGATGTCTATTTCTGTGTACCAAGGTCTGAATTCCGGTATAGAACTTTCTTTACCGTTTGCAACAGCCTCTTGCATTACGTATTCCATCATCCAGTCGCGGTTCTGGGGATAGAGCCAGTATGCCGGCCACATTCCCTGACCAACAGGAAGTCTGCCTCTAATTTCAAATCTGCCATAAGTAACCGAAAACTTGTCTTTTGTGTCAAGTCTTCCGCTCGTATAATGCTGGCTTCCATAGTCTTTTTTGCTGCTTCTAATGCGAAGATTTCCGTTTTGCAGATAAACTTCCTCAGGAATATAGTATTGTAACTCGCCATGTTTGCTTGTTTCCCTGGTAAGAATGTTCCATTTAGATTTGTTTAATTTTTTACCATTAAATTCATCATGCCAGATAAGTTTCCATTCTTTTTTGTTAGCCGCATTTTGACAGAAAGATACTCTGCCGCTAAAGAAGACAAAGACGAGTAAAACAAAAGCAATTTTTATATAATTCATATTTTATTATTATTTCCCTAAAAAGCCAATTATAAGCAGTTATGCCTTTGGATTTTATTTAATTCATGATTGTAAAAACTTACTTGTTTGTAATATTCTTTGATTTATTTCCCAAGTTTTTGCATCTTATTTTATCGCCCAATATATCTCAATTAAAATAGTTTTTTATCGATTAAAATTACATATTTTAAAGTGAACCAACTAATTAATATAGAACTTTTATTTTATATAAAGGATAACTTATTTAACATAAACAGTAAACCGAACTGTATCAATTGGGGGAACGTTTTTTAGCCATTCCTGCCGTTCGGCTAATGATATAGTAGACTGTCCTTTGTTTTCGGCATGGAAATAAAATGTTTCTACTGTCATTCCGCCTGGAATGAATATAGTCCCGTCTTTAGGTTTATAAGTAAGGCTGTCTAATTTGAAGCAGTCCGTATTAGTTATAACGTAATCCCACTGGTAACCGGCGTCAGCGCAAAGATCGAGCTCAAGTTTAATTCTTTGATACGGCGCGACAGTTAGAGTTTTTCCATTGACCTGCGAGTTAAATGGAGCTTCTGTAGGTAATGAATCGTTAGAACATCCGGCAAAATAAAATGAAAGCGCAATTAACGCAAAAAAATATTTACGCATGACAAATCCCTTATAGTAATTCAAAAAAAAGTATTAGAACTATTTTATATAGCTAATCAAATTAACATATAGGCAGGGAATTGTTTTTATAAATTATGAAAGTAGTTCTTAATACAAACAATCTCCGCTCTATTGTTCGCTCCTAAGTAATAATAATTAATTATGAGAGTGCATAAATCAATTATTATTAATTTATAATATCAGTGATGAAATGTCAATCAATTATTTAGGATTCGCCGAATTAAAAATGGTTTTATTGACTTAGCCATTTTTTTAACGCAGTTACTTTTTCGCGGCTAACGATAATTTCGGCGTTTATATCAGGCTTTACTATTATTTGTAGTCTGGCGCCCGGATAATTTTTTAAGTTAAGTATGGAGTTTATATTTATTAAACACTGCCTGCTAGCGCGGAAGAAAATTTTTGGATCGAGAGATTTTTCAAGATCGTCAAGAAAAGAATCCATTATAAATTTTTTCCCATCCATCGTATACATATTTACTATCTGCGAACTGACAATGAAAAGAGCTACCTCAGACGCTGCAAAAGAAACAAGCGTTTGCCTTTGTTTTACAAGAAATCTTGTTTTATAAATTGGCTTATTCTCCTGCATGTCCTTGAATAGATTTAATAAACTCCCGGAATTGTTGTTAGAAAAATATTTGTGGAATTTTTCGATGGCTCTTTCTAATTCAACAGTGGAAATTGGTTTTAAAAGGTAATCGACGCTATTAACTTTAAATGCGTTTATTGCGTATTCGTCATAAGCGGTTGTAAAAATTATTGGAGTATCAATTGTAATAAAATTAAAAATCTCAAAACAAAGTCCGTCTGATAGTTGAACGTCCATGAATATTAAATCAGGCATATCGTTAGAACGGAACCATTCCACTGAGTCTTCTATACTTTCAAGGGTCGCAATTACTTTTATTTGGGAAGCTGTTCTTTGCAACAGTTTTGTTAGTCTGTCTGAATTAGATATTTCATCTTCAATTATTACAGATTTCATTTGCCTCATCCTGATTTAATAAAGGTATTTTTACGATAAAATAAGATTCGTTTTCTTCAATAATTACTTTTCTGTTTGTAAAGTATTCATACCGGTTAATAATGTTTTTTAACCCAAGTTTTGTTGAGTCTGCGATAGTATTTTTTCTTTGCAGATTATTTTTAACTACAAGATAATTCTCAGATTCTTCAATATATATTTCTGCATTTAACGGCTTTTTGGAAGATACTATATTATGCTTTATCACATTTTCTATTAACATCTGAACAGACAAAGGCGCGACATAACAAGTATAAAATGCTTCTGAAATATTTATGCTGCAATCAAAACCCTGATGAAATCTTTTTTTAAGTAAAAATGAGTACGATTTAACAAATTCTAGTTCAGAAAATAAACAGATCAACTGTTTATCCCGGCTTGATAGTACGTACCTGTAAACATTCGATATCTCCTGAACAAATTGTACGGCCAAAATCTGGTCTTCTTCTATGACGGATATAAGAGTACTAAAAGTATTGAAAAGAAAATGAGGATTAACCTGGCTTTTAAGAGCCTCGTATTGCGAGCGCAAATTTTCTTCCTGCAAATTAGCAAGTTCAAGAGTTTTAACCATAATCTCTTCTTTAGCTAATTTATACTTATCCTGAACGTCAACATAATAAAGCAGCAATTGATGAGCCAGCGCAAATACAAGAACCAATACGCCCCAGCCGTATAGACTGAACTTAAATGGAAGATTAAAAGTTTCTTGCAACAAATCGTTTAATGAGCATAGCATAAAAATAACTAATGCGTATATAACCGGACGGGAGCTCTTTTTGTTATAGTAACCAGATATAAATATGATTAACAAAATGAGAACAATTATACCTGCAAAAGTATAATTGATAGTAGGGAAATAAGCTATCGATTTTAGATCAATGAAAAGTACGCAAAGAAATACTAACGCATAGACGGCGCTTATCTGCCACAATCTTCGTAAAAGCTTTTTCCAGCCGGGACCAAAAAGCATTTCAATGAAACCGATAAAAACGGGAAGCGAAAGAAACAGAGCCACAATATCAGCAAGCTCCATCCATTCATACTTCAAATGAAGAAGATCGCCTAATTCAACCGGATGCGTCAGATAATCAAAACCAACGCACAAACATATTACTCCAAAAAGCAGGAAGTTGTACAGTCTTAAAGAATACCGAACTGCAAATACGAAAAGAGAAAATACTCCGATAAAAAAAATAATTCCTCCTATAATCGAAGAAATTATAGTTTCGTGGTATACTTCAAAATCTCTTTCTTCTTTAAGTTCAAGCAGTTTATTGGCGGAACCAAATTTCAGCTCTTGTATTTCGCCTAAAGGGTATAACGTAATAATGTGAATTTTAAGATATAAATATTGTCCCCTATAAACTGAAGTTAGGGGGATTACGTATGCGGCTGGCGAGCCTCTGTGAAGCAACATATCCTTCGTATCAAATATCTTTTCTGTATTCAGGTATATTTCCATATTACGAAAATAACCTTTAATGAAAAACGCGGGATTTTTCCATTCAGAAAAAGAAATCGGGATTCTAAACCAAAGATCAGAGCCAATTATTAAATCGTTTAATTTTATTAAATTAGGATTTTTCCAGTTCGGTTCCGTTTCAATTCGCAACAAAGGAAGATTAGAGTTTTCAACTTTGTAAACTGTATGCGCTGTATCGGGGTCTTCATAACCGCTTTTGGGTTGATCATAAGCTATAGCGCGGACGTTCAGCAGAATCAATCCCAATAGAATATATAACCAGTATTTTACCATTTATTTTCGCATATAATAACTAAAGCGAGTCCGAAACCAAACCCGCTTTAGAAAAATAAAGTTATTAATGTTAACTAAAATTAAAACAAAATAGCTATTTAATTATATTAAACACAATCGTGTCTTTTATTGCAGAGGCAAATACGCCAATCCCATCGCCTTTTAACACCTGAATAGGCTCATGAAAATTGCCGTCGTCTTCTTCAACATTATTAGAAGTAAAGAAATAATTCTTAAAATTTATATCGCCAGCATATACGGCTATTCTGTAGGAGCCGTAAAACCAAATTCTAAACGCGTCAATCTTTAATGTATATGTTGATGTCGTATTAGAGTTTATTTCGCTAACAGCCTGATATTGCATCTTATAGTCATTTATATTTTTCCTTACGTCGACGCTGTCAATATTGGTAACATACGGGTTAGTATATATGAACGAAGAAACGCTTGCATCGCGCGCTAAAATTGAAAAAAGATATATTTCGGTTCCAGCAGAAGGCGTATACGTTATAACAATCGGTTCCTGGTTATATTTTAATGTCCCTAAAACATGCTCGCTTAAAATGCTAAAACCCTTTTGAGGAACAGTTGTGACTGATTCGGTCTGAAGCTTTTTCCCGTCGATTACCGCTGAAACTTCCAGCGTGTATGTTTTACCAGGTTCAACTAATATGCTATTATTGTAATAAGTCTTTGTCAGCGGGTCAAACTGAAGAGCGGTTCCGTTAATAGTAACGGAAGTTGAATTATCTTCGGGAGTTAAATAAAGCTTATTCAAATTTACGTCAGAGCCAAGGCGATAGTTTCGCATGATTTTAATATTTGCTACTGTCTGATTTGCGTAAATGTAGCCTTCAACCGCAATTTTAGGCTCGTAAGTCACGCTGTTTAAATCTACATTCGGATCTCCGCAATTCAAAAACAGAAACGGCAAAATTATAATTATAAATATTTTTAATGTTTTCAATTATTTTTTCCTTTATATCTTATCAAAATTTATTTATCAGGCTATTTAGAATTTAACAGTTACGCCAATACTTGGAAGAATGGGGAGCATATTAACTTTCTTAACTGTTTGGATAATGCTGTTATTCTTAAATTCGCTTTGATATTGGATAAACCAAATATTCTTTCTTGCTCCAATATTAAATATTTGAAGATATGGAGAAAGAGTCCAGCTTCCATAATCTTTTTCATAAGTAATACTTAAATCCATTCTGGAATAAGCAGGCAAGCGATATGAGTCAATAGAGCCTGGGTATAATTTGTATCCGGGTATATTTTCTCCCGGGATTGTGTTGTCGTTTCCGTCAGGAACAGTAGAAACCTGATAGGCGGAAGCCGGAGCAGTAATTGGCTGACCAGAAGCGTAAATAAAATTAAGACCTAATAACCATTTAGATGATTTTGGAGTTGGTTCGCCATTCCAGTTTCCGCTGAACAAATCGTTTATATCGCTGTTCAGTATGAAATTAACAACAGAAGCTCTGTCGTGTCTTGGCGCATATTCGTTTCCCTGATTAATTCCGTCATACGTGTTTTTTGTTCTTGCTAACGAATAAGAAACCCAGCCAGTAATTGCGCCAACGTCCTTTCTTAATAATACTTCAAACCCAAGAGAATTGCCGTCGCCGCGAGTAAATATGCCTTTTGTGTTGTTATATACTGGATTTCCGGAAGCGTCAAAATATCCGGGGGTTACCATTGCGTTAAGGTTCTGGTTATAAGAGTACAGATTTTTGTAATCTTTATAATAAGTTTCTACTTCAAGCTGAAGTAGGTCTCCCAATTGTTTCTGATAACTTAGTATATAATGATATGAGTTTGACGGTTTTATATATTTATCGGCAGAACACCAGATACTAGAGAAAAACAATCTTGGCACTCTGTCTAAATACTGGTGATAGATGCCGGAAGCAAATTTAATGCTGCTTGTTTCAGACAGCCTGTATTTAATAGCTAAGCGGGGTTCTATATTTGTAGAACTTATATCGGCCTTAAAATAATTCAATCTGGCTCCCGCTTCAAAATCCCACAAAATAGTAGGACTCCAACCCGCGTTTAAGTAGGCGGTAGTGAGATGATCCTTTTGCTCAATATCTACGCGTCCCTGTTCCCATTCTTCATCATAAAGGAAACGTAGTACTTTATGTTCTGCGCCGAGTTTGAATGTTAGCTCATTTGTAGCATAGTATTCGATCAATCCTTTGAATGAGTAATCGGAAAGTTCATTCTTTTCGCTCAAATTTAAAATCTTATCGAATTTAAAATTTGAACTAAAACTGCTCCCCGTAACCCAAAAGCTTGAAAATATATTTTGATTGAAAATATGCTTCCAGTTTAGACTGCCTGTGGTATTGCCCCAATCATAGAAAAACCCAAATGATTGAGGAGCGTCTTTATCTTGTTTGTACTTAAGATTATCGCTGCTCTTGAAAAAGCTTAACGACAATTTGTCTTGTTCTGAAAGATCAAAAAAACCTTTTAAATTACCGTCATAAAAATAATAATCCGGAATGTCTTTACTCCACTTTGCGTAAGTTTGGTCTATGTATGTTCTTCTGAAAGATCCTGAAATAGAGCCGATGCTGCCAATAGGGATTTGTAAAGTAGTAGAACCAGAAAGTAGACTAAGATTAAATATTCCCTCAAATTTGTTTCTGTTGCCGTCCAAATTAGTAACGTCAAGCACTGAAGAAAGTCTGCCGCCATATTCGGCTCCAAAACCGCCTTTAGAGACTTCAACTTTTTTAATTGCATTAGTGTTAAAAGTAGAAAAAATGCCAAAAGCATGATCTGGATTGTAAACGTCGGCTCCGTCAATCAAATATAGGTTTTGGTCAGGCGTTCCGCCGCGGACATAAAGTTCGGAAGAAAAATCGGAAATTGCAGTTATACCCGGCATAGTTTGCAGAGCTCGTAAAAGATCGGCTTCTATCACCTTTGGTATAGCGTTTACCTGCGAACCGCTCATTTCAATCTTTGAGGCGGGCTTTGCAAAAAGTTTATCGGCTAATTTTTCTTTATCGCTTGAAATTGTAACTTCATTAATATTTACTGATTTTGGCGATAGTTCAACCCGTAGCTGTTTGTGTTGATCTGCGCTAACGTCAACATCAACCGAAATAGTCTTGTAGCCAACAGAGCTAAACTGCAAGGTTTGCTTGCCAATAGGCGCGCTGTTTATTACAAAGTAACCGCTGTTGTTAGTGCTGCCTCCAATTCCAGCGTTTTTGATATACACGTTAACTCCAATCATAGCCTCGCCGTTAGAAGAATCGTAAACAAAACCGCTGATTGTAGCTTTTTTCGATTGCGCAAATGTTTCTGAAATTAAAAAGCACATTAATATAAAAACAAATGCATTAAATAAACGTTGGTTAGTCATAAGTCCCTTCGATATAGTTAGATTTCATATTTTACAGAGTGCAAAACTATCTATTGCCAATTACTTAAAAAAGGGGAAAGGGATGAATCGTCGAAATTGAAGGATGAAACTACTTATTTGCTTTGCGAATGGCGAAAATCAAATGAATAATTATTTAAAAGTAATAATTTAATTGTGAATTTTATTAATTTATTAAAATTGTTCTAAATAAATATGGACTAAACTAATTTCGGGGTATTTATGAAAGCTGAAACAATAATATCGTTAGTAAAAGAGAATGAAAAAATTAACAGCAAAAGTTCGCGGAATGGTTACTATGGCGCTTGGTTGCAATTAGTTATTACAGTAAGCATGTTAATAGGATTATTTTTATCTTCGATAGAACCGGCAGTATTTAAGGGCGTGGAGTGGACTCTCGCTATTATGTTAGTTATTGCGTTGGCTCTTCTTTTGCAGGCGTTTTATGTCATAATAAGATATGTAACAAATAAAAAATTCGCAATTATTATTGAAGCTTTACTGGAAAATAAAACGGAGTAATTATCAAAAGCATATATCTAAACGTCATATAATAAAAAATATTAATTGAATTAAAAAAATTAATAATAAAAAAGTCAATTCTGTTTTGAAATATTATACAAATATATTAGTTTTTATTCGGAAACTAATATTGTTTCCTAGGGTTCTGGTTTTATAAGTAACAAAATAAATTTTTCACATTTTTCAGGAGTTAGTATGAAAAGAAGTTTATCATTTTCTCTTGTTAGCCTGTTTGTTGCTACTTTATTTATAACATCTGCAAGCGCGCAGTGGACGCTTCAGACCAGTCCTGTTGCCACTGCCACATTTGAAACAGTAAAAGCTGTAAATGACAATATTGTTTGGGCGGGAGGGAAAAATGGCGTCGTTGTAAAAACGGTAGACGGCGGTAAAACATGGGTACAAAAAACATTGGTTGACTCTGTTGGCACCACACGCGTTAATTCAATTGAAGCATTTGATTCTTTGACAGCATGGGTTGGCTGCATATCAACTGGTTCTGCTGGCGTTACTATTTATAAAACTTCTGACGGCGGCAAAACGTGGGTTAAACAGTATTCGGATCCTGCGGTTTCTTTTACAGATGGGTTCCGTATGTATGATGCTAATAATGGTATTTTAGTAGGTGATCCTACAACATATTGGTATATACTTAAAACTACTAACGGCGGTACTACCTGGACAAGAGTTGATAGTTCTAAAACAGCTACAGATACAATTGCGGAAACAGAAGTAAGCGTTACAGGCGGTTTGGAAATAAATGGCAATAATGCATGGTTCTGCACATATAATAATGGAAATTATAGCGCTCGCGTTTATCGTTCAACTGATAAAGGAGCAAGCTGGGCAGTTTCTGCTCAGCTTACCGGTATCGACGTTCTGTATGCAATTAGCTTTAAGGATTCATTAAATGGTTTGGCTACATCTTCTGATGGTAATGTTGTAAAATCGACTGATGGCGGTAAAACCTGGACTATAATTAAAAAGATTACAACTCTTGGTTTAAGAGGTCTTAGATATATGCCTGGCACAAATACGGCTTTAGCAGTTGGCGCATCAGGCGTTTCTTTCCTTACTCAGGATGACGGCGCTACATGGAGTACGATTACTCCTCTTAACACAAATACTCTACGTGGATTATCAGTTTCTTCGAGTAGAAGCGTCGCTTGGGCTGTTGGCGATGCAGGCGCTATTCTGAAATGGAGCGGCTCTACTTTGCCAGTTGAATTAACTTCTTTTAAAGCCGCTAAAGCTGGTTCTTCGGTTAATTTAAGCTGGACTACTGCTACTGAAACTAACAACAGAGGCTTCGAAGTTGAAAGAAAACTTATTAATGATAAAGAGAATTCTTTTGTTGTTATAGCTTTTAAAGCAGGCGCAGGAACATCTTCAGAAGTTAGAAATTATAACTTTACTGACGACATTGCTAACCTTGCCGGAACAGCAGTAGCATATAGAATTAAGCAGGTTGATTTTGACGGTACTTCTTCTTACAGCAGTCAAGTTCTAGTTGATCTTACAACTCCTGTTAAGTTTAATTTATCGCAAAATTATCCTAACCCGTTCAATCCAACCACAACTATTAATTATTCATTGCCAAGCGATTCAAAAGTATCTGTAAAGGTATACGACGTATTAGGCAAAGAAGTAGCTACGTTGGTAAACGAAACAAAATCAGCCGGAAATTATCAGGTTAATTTCGACGCTTCAAAATTAGCAAGCGGCGTCTACATTTATAAAATTCAGGCTGGTAATTTTATTGCTACAAAGAAACTTACTTTAATGAAGTAAAAGTTTTTTTTATAAGTTAGTTTTACAAAAGGCTGAAGGTTTGAAATATGACTTTCAGCCTTTTCTATTTTTAAAGTTGTATAGCTATTAAATCCTTTTTTTAGTATTTTCTAATCTCCTCTCTTTATGGAATGTGCATAAATATTTTTATTATCTATCTATAGCAAAACTGAGGGCGAAATGAATGTTCTGAAAAAAATATCTGGTAAATCATTAGCGTTAGAAGGAGCTCTAAAAATAGTTCTTATTTATGTGATGATTAGTTTTATGTGGGTATTTTTTTCGGATTATTTAGTAGCTCTTCTTATAAAAGATTCACGAATAGCGACTAATATTAGTATTCTAAAAGGCTGGGCGTTTATTGCTATTACATCCATGCTATTATATGTGCTAATAAGACGATTTGCCGTTACTAAACGGAAAATTGAAAAAGAATTATTCGTTAGCGAAAAGCGATGGGAATATGCGCTTAATAGCGCAAAGGACGGGGTGTGGGATTGGGAACTTAACAGCAATAAAATATATTTTTCGCCTCAATGGAAAGAAATGATTGGCTATTCTGATGAAGAATTTGAAAACAGCTTTGACGCATTGATAAGAAATCTACACGAAAACGATAAAGAAAGGGTTACTTCGGAAATTAAAAAACATCTCAATGGCGAAACTGAACAATATCTTTGCGAATACCGCATGCAGACTAAAAGCGGCAATTATAAGTGGATTCTTGCAAGAGGCAAGATAACTGAGTATTCGCCGGAAGGCATTCCGCTGCGCATGATTGGCACGCATACAGATATTTCCACACGCAGGGCTCTTGAAGACTCAATAAGGCAAAGCGAGGAAAAATACAGGCTTATTTCTGAAAATACTGACGACGTTATATGGGTGTATGATATTGCAATTGGAAAGTATACGTTTGTTAGTCCTTCCGTATTTAAATTAAAAGGTTTTACTTCTGAAGAAGTTATGCGGCATGGATTAAAAGAATCGCTGACGGAAGAATCCTACAATGAAATTAATAAAACGCTGCCAGGCCGGATGCAACGGTTTATGAGGGGAGACGAATCAGAAAAATCAAAGTTATATGAAGTTTCTCAAACTTGTAAAGACGGTTCTATTATTAATACAGAAGTAGTTACTACTTTGATAAAAGGGGATGACGGTTTTGTAAAGGAAATTTTAGGAGTAACAAGAGACGTTTCAATCAGGAAACAGGCGGAAAAAAAACTTATAGAATCAGAAGAAAAGTATCGTTCAATTTATGAAAACAGCAGCGTTGCCATAATAATCGCTAATCCCAACGGAGTTATTGTGTCGGCCAATCAGGAAGCTGTTAAATTGTTTTGCATGACAGAAGAAGAATTGCGTAATGCCGGATACCATGGAATAATGGATGACAGCGATCTGCATTTAGAAGAACTTTTATCCAACATAAATTTAAATGGAAACGCGCATGGCGAAATTACTTTCATTAAAAAAGACGGAAGTAAATTTTGGGGAGATATTTCATCCAATATGTTTACTGATATTCACGGCGATTTATTTAACACGCTAATTGTGCGCGATCTTACAGAGCAGAAAAAAGCGGTTGATTTATTGCGTAAAAGCGAAGAACTATATAGAAATATATTTGAGTATTCTCCGGTTGCAGCAGTATTCTGGGATAGAGAGGCTCATATAATCTTTTGGAATAAAGCCGCAGAAAAAGTATTCGGTTGGGTTAAGGAAGAAGTCATCGGTAAAAAATTCACGCAGTTTTTCATCCCCGAAGAAGATAGAGAAAGCGTGGAAAGCAACGTACACTATCTGATTAATAATATTCCGCGAGAAACCACATTAAATAAAAACAATAGAAAAGACGGCTCTAACATTTTATGCGAATGGAACAATACGATTATTCATGACGAAAACGGAAATGCTATTACAGTTATTTCTCTTGCAAAAGACGTAACTGAAGAAAAAAGATTAGAATCGGAAATTAGAAAATCGCAAAAAGAACTTCATGAATTAAATGAAAAATTGGAACAGCGCGTGATTGAAAGAACTAATCAGCTTGAAATTGCAAACAAAGAGCTTGAAGCGTTTAGTTATTCTGTTTCGCACGATTTACGAGCCCCTCTTAGGGCTATTGACGGTTTTTCTCAGATGGCGGTTGACGATTATAAAGATGTACTTGACGATAATGGGAAACGGATTCTTGGCATTATTCAAACAAGCGTAAAAAAAATGGGACATCTGATAGACGATCTTCTTTCTCTTTCCCGATTAGGCAGAAAAGCTGTTTCGATTTCTGAAGTAAATCTAAAACCTCTTTTTGAATCAATATATATAGAACAGATTGCGCAGTATGATAATCTAAAAATAGATTTCGTAATTAGCGATCTGCCAAAGGCTAATGTAGATTATAATCTTATTAAACATGTGATATATAATTTAATTTCCAATGCCATTAAGTTTTCAAGCAAAGCGGAAAGTCCTAGAATTGAAATATGCGGTTACGAAGAAGGAGACGAAACTGTTTTTTTAGTTAAAGATAACGGTTCAGGTTTTAATATGAAATATGTGGATAAACTTTTCGGCGTTTTTCAACGGCTTCACTCTGAAGAAGAATTTCAGGGAACAGGAGTAGGATTGGCCATAGCTCAAAGGATCATACATAAACATAACGGAAGAATTTGGGCAGAAAGCGTTCAGGGCGAAGGAGCAAAATTTTATTTTGCGTTACCCCGTGTTAAAAGCGATTAATGAATTAGCAGACCTAAGTATTTCCATTTTATACGCAATATGAAATAAAGAAATTCAATAATATTTTATAAAAAAGAGGCTCAACATGGTTAATGCAAACGAAATTGAAATCTTACTTGTTGAAGACAATCCTTATGATATGGAGCTTACTCTAAGAGCTTTGAAGGGAAGTCTTATTAATAATATCCATGTGGCGCGCGACGGCGAAGAAGCCCTTGAGTATTTGCTCCCGGAAGGAGCAGATAAAGAAAATGAGCCGAAAAATTTACCTCGCGTAATTCTACTTGATCTAAAACTTCCCAAAGTTGACGGGCTTGAAGTGCTTAGAAGAATAAGGGAATCTGAAAAGACAAAGCTTATCCCTGTAGTTGTGCTAACATCGTCGCTTGAAGAAAAAGACGTAGTTGAAAGTTACAGGCTTGGAGTTAACAGCTACATAGTTAAACCAGTTGAATTTGATCAATTTATAAAATCTGTATCGGAATTAGGTCTTTACTGGTTATTGCTTAATAAACCGCCTTTCTGAAAAAAAATATTTTTACAGACTATCAGAGAGTTCAGAAAAGAGATTAAATATCAGCAAGAAGCTTTGTGTTAATATTGGGTTTTGCTGCATCAAAGTATTTTACAAGCCTTGCAATGAGTTCTCTTTTCTCAACGGGTTTCTGGATAATTTCTTCAAAACCTACGTCTTTATGAATATTGTCTAATTTGTATTCAAGAGAGTAGGCGGTTAGCGCTACGACGGGGATATGTTTGAATCGTTCATCCCCTTTAAGATTCATCGTAAGATGAATGCCATCCTGCGGCTGTTTCAAATTAATATCCATTAAAATAAGTTTTACTTCGTTGGCAAAAAGCTGACTTATTGCAGTATCTACCGTTTTTGCTCCAATTACTTCATAGTACTTCTTTAAGAAATACTCAACAGCTATAAACGCTTCTTCAGAATCCTCTACATAAAGTATTACTGGTAACATTGACTGTGCGCGGTTTGTCATAAGATGCCCTCCTTATGAATTATGTTTTATAATATAGCGCTATTTATGATTCAGAAGCAAATTAATTATTTCTATTTTTTCGTAAAAGTCAGACAATTCTTTTGTCTACTATAAGCTTGTTTTTTAGAATGGACATATCTAATTTGGCTTTTATAAAAAAATTATTCTTCACTATATAGAGAAACAAATGGCTGAGCAGGAACTAACATGCAACTTTTGCGGCGACATAATTAAAGAGGATGACGAATATTGCGTTAACTGCGGCTCTATTTTTGTCGATGACGCATTATGTAATAATCATGAAGATACTGAAGCAGATGGAGTATGCGTAATTTGCTCTTCTGCTTTTTGTGATAAATGCGGAGAGTTTACGAATGGCAAATTTCTTTGCCGCGAACATGACGGTTATGAAATTATCGATTCCATGGCGCGGGTTTTTAGTTCTAATGACGCTTTGAAAATAGAATACTTTAAAAACATTTTGGAAAATGAAGGATTGCATCCGTTTATTTTTAAACGTGAAGGGAACTCAATTCCGTTTAAGGGGGAAGATTATCCTTTCTTTGGGAAAAATGGAGGCGCTCTTTCGTTGTATGAAGTTAAAATAATGACGCCGTTTTATGAAGTTCAAAAAGCTGAAGATATAATTAACGGGTTAGAGGAAAATAAATCAGAGTAAAACAGTGGCGGCAATTTATCAGATTGCTATGTTCTGAGATTAAAAAAATAACCTTGCGGCATAGTAGCGGCAAGGTTATTTAAGTCTTGATAAATATTATTACTTATCGCGTACAAAAATTTCCTGCAACAATGTAAGCAAGTCTCCTTTTGAAAATGGTTTTGATAAATAATGGGAACATCCTTCCTCAAGAAATTTAGCTTTATCGCTTGTCGCCGTATAACCGGTTACAGCAACAATAGGAGTAGACTCGTATTCATGTATTCTTCTGATTTCTTTTGTAGCTTGCAGGCCGTCCATACCCGAGCCTAAATTAATATCCATAAGAATAGCGTCGTATTTCTTTTGACTTGCATATTGAATTGCATCCAAACCGTTGGATACAGGATCAACATTATAAGCTTTTTTAAGATACATTTTTGTAATAGTCTGATTTAGAACGTTATCTTCAACAAGCAGAATTGACTTGGGCTCTGAGGAAGTATTGGTCTTTTTTGCGGGACTATTTGTCGAAGCGCTTTTAGCGACTGATTCGTCTTTAATTTCCGCTTTTAGCGTAAGCGTAAACTCTGAACCAATTCCGGCTTCGCTTTTCAATTCTATCTCTCCATCCATCAATCTTGCCATTCTTCTGGCGATGCTTAATCCTAATCCGCATCCTTCATAGCTGCGGGAAAGGCCTTCGCTAACTTGTCTGAATTCTTCGAATATAATTTTGAAGGATTTTTTCTCAATTCCTATTCCTGTATCTTTTACAATAATAACGGCTTGTTCGTTGGCATATTTTACTTCAATATTTATTGAACCTTTAGAAGTAAATTTTATTGCGTTATCTAAAAGATTAGAGATAATCTGGCGATATAAGTTATCATCGGCAAGTATATAAAAATCGTTTTTGGCAGGAGAGAAATTCAATTCGATATTTTTCTCTTTAGCCTGGGCTATAAATTGGTTAACAATTTGTTCTGTTTGCTCGTTAGCATGCAATTGCTGTATTTTGAAAAATATCGAGCCGGATTCTAATTCCGAAAAACTTAAAATAGAATTAAACGTATTAACAAGTCTGTTTGAAGACGTCAGAATATGATTAGCCATAACGGCAAGGCTGTTGTCTTGCAGGTCATTTCTTAATATATCAGCCGAACCAATAATGCCGTTCATTGGAGTTCGAAATTCATGGCTCATATTAGCGAGCAGGGATGATTTAAGTTTGTTGGCTTCTTCGGCTTTTTCAAGAGCTTTCTTTAAGTTTAAATCATTGCGTTTTTTTTCTGTAATATCCTCTTTAACGGCTAAATAATTTGTAATATCGCCTTGCTCGTCCTTGATTGGGGAAATTGACGCAGATTCCCAATAAAGTTCTCCGGATTTCTTTTTGTTCAGAAATTCCCCATGCCATATATTTCCTGAAGAAATAGTATTCCATAACGTTTGGTATTTAGAATCAGAAGTTTTTCCGGATTTAAATAATCGGGGGGTTTTCCCAAGAACTTCGTCGCTTTGGTAACCAGTGACGCTAATAAATGTATCGTTAACGTAAACAAGATTTCCTTTAATATCCGTAATCAAAATAGAAGCCGGGCTTTGATCTACAGCGCTTTTCAAGTTTCTTATTCTTATGTCTTTTTGTTTCTTTTCGGTAATGTCAAGATTTGTTCCTATAAACCTGATAGGCGTTCCGTCTTTATCCCATTCTGCAACTTTCCCTTCATACCGAACCCAAATATAACGCCCAAATCTAGTCATAATACGAAATTCACATTCTACGGTTGAAAGGCTTCCATTTAGAGCTTTTTTGAAAACACTGTCGTAAATGGTTAAATCGTCAGGGTGAACTTTTTCTCTTATATCATCGCTAGAATAAGAAGAATTTTTGGGATATCCTAAATTATTGACCCAGTTTGGCGAGTTTAAAAATTTCCCGGTCTTTGCATTATAATCCCAGAATCCATCTCTTACGGTGCTAAGGATAATGGAAAGCCATGCTTCGCTTTTCTTTAATTCTTCTTCCGCGTTTTTACGCTCTGTGATATCGATACCGGATCCAATAAATCCATTAACAGAACCATCTTTTGCAAAAAGCGGAACCCCGGTAGAAAGTATCCATCGGTAATTCCCATCGGCTCGTAAAAATCTGAATTCAGTCTGAAACTGCGTTGCAGAATCAAAAGAAGAAGAATAAATTGTCCAATACTTGTCGCGGTCTTCAGGATGAATTAGAAGCAGCCATTTATTGCCTAAAAGATTTGTCAGTTGTTTGCCGGAAACAACTAACCAAGTTTTATTAAAATAAGAAAATTTCTTATCTGAACCGGCTCTCCATATAAGCTCAGGCACATTGTCAGCTAATGAACGAAATCGGGATTCGCTTACGCGGATAGCGTCTTCTATGATTTTTTGTTCTGTAAAATCTACAGCAATACCGGCTTCGCGCTGTATTTGTCCGTCACTATCAATTATTGGGATAGTTTTTGCAAATATCCAGCGAATTTCGCCGTCGGGCCTAATAATTCTGTATCTCATAAAAGTAGGCTTTCCAGCGGCTTTTTCCTTAAATGCAATTAACAGTTGAGCTTTGTCGTCTGGGTGTATCGATTCAAAAAAAGAACTGGCGTCATGATAAAAACTAAATCGGGATTTTCCCCAAACTTCTTCATAAGCGTAATTTACATATTCAATTTTGTTTGTGTTACGATTTTTTATCCAACAAACGTCTTTTATTTTTTCAATAAAATTTCTGAATAATTCTTCTCTGAATTCGAAAGATATTTTTGCAAGTTTATATTTACTTAATTCGTTTTGCAGATTCTCGATTATACGCCATAGTTCAAAAATATTTTTCGATTCTTTCCCTTTTGTTTCGAAGCTTATGGTTTCTTGTTTCTGGTTGTTTTGGGCTGGAGCTGATATAAAAGGATCGTTCTTTTGAATAGTAAGATTTTGAAAAGATGTTTTATCAAATCCATTTTTAAGCGCTAAAGCGGCGAAATCAAAAAATATTTCAAGAGAAGCCTTCAGCTCAAGAGAGTAATATGTTAACCCATCTATCTTAAAAACGCCCGAAATATCATGTCCCGTTTTCAGTGGAAAGACGCATATCCATTTTTTTTGAACGCAAAAATCAGAATCTGCTTCTAATATTTCATCTTGAATATTAATAATAGTGTGTTTTTTTTCAAAGGCTTTAAGCGCAAGGTTGTCGCTTATTTCATTAAGAATCAGTCTGTTCTCGTTCTCGTCCTGATAATAAATCGCATCATTGTATATAAAATAAATTGATAAATTAGCGCCGCCAATATTTTCATAAACGATATTGATAATATTGTACATTATATCGTTTAAAGCTGGAGCGGCATATATATTCTTAATCATGTTGTTAATTAGCTGTAGATAAGACCTTTGGGGGATAAATCGTCTATTACGTTTCTTTAATCCGGTCTTGTCCTTTTGCGAGGAAGAATTAAGCTTGATCATATTGTTTCCAGTTTATTAGCTTAAGAGTATAAAATCATTCTACATTTTTAAAAGATAAGAGCTTGAACTTAAATATGCAAAGCATAAAAAAAGGTATCATGATATTTTTTTGCACATTGTAATAAAATCGCATTATATTAATGTAATCAAAAAAGTCATTATCTGTTTTTACTAATAATTTAAATTATTATGATATTAAATCAAATCCCTTTATTTGGAGATTTAGCTTTTATTCAACCCGAAAGAATAATTGACGGAACGCTTTATGTCGCTGCGATTGTAATTGCCGTGTTTGTTTTGCTGACTTTTTTATTTGTGATAAAAAAAACAAAAAAAAACAATGCTGAAGAAAATAGCGAAATTGAAGCGCTTAAATGGGATAGGAATAAATATCAGGCGATTATAGACAACTTGTCTGATTCGGTTATTATCATTGATAAAGAAGGTTTAATTTGCGACGTAAACAAACAAGCTGGAACACTGTTTGGCATTAATGGGTACGAACTAATTGGGAAAAATACAGAGAAGGCATCAAACGAACTCGGAACCGGGTTTATTGAATGCATCCAATCGCTTCTGAAAAATAAAGAAAAAAAACAAACTGTTTGCTCTTTACGACTTAAAAATGGCACAACGAAAAAATTAAGCGTGTCTTTCCTTGCAGATATTTTGAAAGAGTATAGCGTTTTTATAATTAATGACCTAACTGAATTAGAACAGCTCGAAGATAAGGAAAATGAACGTCAGCATAGATACAAAGAGGTATTTGATTATGCTTCCGAGGGATTATACGTTATTAACGTAACAAAGGAAAACCGGTTTGTATTTTCTGAGATCAATCACAAAGTTGAACTGATGACAGGAATAACTAACGAGCAAATCAGAGGGAAATATGTGGATGAAATTCTTGCGCCTGAAACTGCCGCGCTAATTCTTACTCATTATCAGTCGTGTATAGACAGGGGAAAAGATACTTCTTTTGAGGAAACCTATAAACTTAATAATGGAATAAGAGAACTAAAGACTACTCTGTGTCCGGTAAAAGACGAGTATGGTCGCGTCATAAGAATAATAGGAGTATTTGTAGACCTGACAGAAGAAAAGAATAATGAAAAATTTGTAAAAAAAGTAAATGACGAGCTTGAACGTCGTTTTATTCAAAAGACAAATGAACTTAAAGCGGCGTCTAAAGTTATTCAGGAAAAAGAACAACGCCTTGAACTTGCTTTTAGCGGAGCCGGCTATGGCTGGTGGGATTGGGATTATTCGACAGGCAGAATCATTCTCCACTCAAGCATATATACGATGCTTGGTTACTCGCGCGAAGAAATATCTACTGATATTAAATGGTGGCTGCGACTAATTCATCCTGATGATTTGGGTATGGTTTTCAAAAAGATGAAAAGTCATTTAAAAAATGAAATTCCAATTTTTAACGTAGGGCATAGGCTTAAATGTAAAGATGGCAATTGGCTTTGGGTTCTAAATCATGCAAGAATGTTTGAACTTGACGAATTTAACAAACCGTTAAGCGTTTTGGGAACAATCCAAAACATCCATGAGAAAAAAGTTACTGAAGAACAGATGGAAAAGCTTGCAATGATAGTAGAACGTTCAAATAGTTCAATGGCTATTGGAGACGCAGACGGTAATCTGATCTGGGTGAACGGAGCTTTTACTAAAATGAATGGATATACGCTTGAAGAAGTGGCGGGTAA
>WSSedL1CaDRAFT_10000566_pt1 | contig 25827 bp, 7 predicted proteins | sample WetSurSL1Cattail_FD_9464 | JGI IMG/M metagenome (IMG submission 9464)
AAATTTGGTTTCGGTGGAAGAAAAGATAATAGAATGAAAATGGTTTTTACCAATTACGTTTCTCCATCATCTGTCCCAAAAGTCGCAGACTGGATAATTCAGCTTGCGGCTTTTTAATTTATGACTATCCAGTTAAGTACATTTCTTTTAATATTTTAACATTAATTTAATAGTCGGAAATAGAAATAAATATTTGAAATTATTTTGATTAGTGTTATTTTTGTTATATATAGTATTAGCCCTTATTTTATTATGGTAAGATAAATTACACAAAGGGGTAATTTATTGTTATTGGATGAGAAGTGAAAAACCCCTGTTTTTTAAAATAAATTATTTCCGGAGCAAACAGTATGATTGTCTTTATTTTACTTTGGATTATTGCCGTTATCGCATTTGCTTTGGATCCCAGAAGCCTGGTGAAACGCTGGTTTAGCTCCGCTGCTTTTCTGGACGGGCTTTACGGATTTCATTTTGCAATCCAGAAAAAAGCGGGGTTTTGGTTAATCAATCACCCTTGGCTTCAGTTTTCAGAAACCTTATTGATATATGGAACCTCTTTTTATATATTTCCCTATGCCTTTTTGATGGCCACCATTTATCATTACACCGAATCTGCCGCAGAGTGGAAAAAATGGCGCAAACCGTCGGCCATAATCCTGCTGTTACCGGTTGTGATGACATATGGAATATTGTTATTCTGGCTCAAGGATTTTAATCATCCCAGGATCTATCAATTTAGAAACTTATGGGTAGTGCCCTATTATGTGGCCGCTAATTCTCTTTTAATCGCTTCTTGCTTTCGGGCTCAATCCCGGCAAAGAAACGATAGCCTTTTAACTTGTGTGATCATCATTCCCATTTCGCTATCCGACCTGATTATAGCCTATATCTTACCAATATTCGGCATTGTTATCAAACCGGTCGGCACTTTTTTAATCATTATCTTATTTATGTCATTTACATGCATTGTAACCCGCTATGGTTTTTTAGGAAGAAAACTGCAAATGGAGAAATTGTATTTGGATCATTCGATCAAAACCATGACCTCCGGAGCGGCTATTCTCAACCATTCCATTAAAAATGAAATTGCCAAAATTTCGATGTGCGCGTCAAATTTGAATACGGTCCGGCAGGACCTTCCGCAAACGATGGAAAGCGCCCGCATTATACTTCGTTCCGCCAGCCATATCCTGAAAATGATTGAGCGAACCAACCAATGTAGCCGGGATTTAGTTTTGGAAAAAAGCCCGATTCATCTAAAAAGTTTATTGGAAGAGATCTTAGCAGAATTTCAATGCCAATTCGTGGAAAAAAAGATCGAAGTAACTGCGAACTTAGGAGCTGGGGATTGGATAACAGTTGATAAGCTTCATTTATGGGAAGTTATCAATAATGTAATAGAAAACGCCATTGAGGCTATGGAATCCGGAGGCCGGCTTGATTTGAAAGTTGCCCGTTCAAGAGGAATGGTTACCATTATCATTAATGATACAGGCGCCGGTATTCCCGCCGGACTTCTTTCCCATGTATTTGAACCTTTCTTTACAACCAAAAATCCCAGGCGAAATTTTGGATTAGGATTATTATATTGTTATCAAGTCCTCAAAAAACACGGGGGGACAATCAAGCTTGAAAGTGAGCCTGGTAAAGGAACGACCGTATATCTAAACCTTCCAAGGCGCCTTCGAAATAGATTTTATTTGGTAAAAGGAGCTTCCCATGTCTCAAATAAAAGTATTTCTGGTTGATGATGATCCTGAATGGCTTGGCATGATGAAGATTTTTTTGGAAAACTTTCCTGACATTACAGTTGTTGGCGCCGCCGCTACTCGGGATGAAGCTGTTATTATGGCTCAAACGTTAGATATAGATGTCATTTTAATGGATATTAACCTAACCGAGACCCGGTATGACGGAATTTATGCGGCTGCCGAAATTTGCCGGCTCAAAACGGTAAAAATATTGATGCTTACTTCATTAAACGAAGAAGATGTAATATTAAACTCCTTTATTGCGGGTGCAGTAAATTATATCCCTAAATCAAACTATTTGGAGGTTCCTGAGGCCATCCGGGCGACCTACCTTAACCGCTCGCCGGTGGAGATCGCCTTGAGAGATTATTCCCGCTTAAAAAAAACTGAGCAGCTCCTGAATTTAACCCCAAGTGAACTGGAGATTTATTCATTGGCGGAACAGGGGTATAATCAGGCCCAAATCAGTCAATGTCTCCAAAAGTCCGAACAAACCATTAAAAACCAAATCGGTGTTATCTTAAAAAAGTTGGACGTTAAACATCTCAAAGACGCGATTATCAAAGTAAAGACCAAAGGGATCATTAAAAAGTGACCTGAAAGGATTGTTTGATGGAAGTCACCCTAATTTTTTTACCATTGGTAGCTGCATTTTTGTTATTGACCGATTTCAAAGAGCCCGCCAATCGTTGGGGAGGCCTGACAGTGTTATTTGCCAGTCTGGGCGGGCTTTATTCATTGACTGCCCATTTTTGGGCAGGGTTTCTCAAAGCGTTTGCCGCTCCCGCCTTGAACTGTATTTTAAATTATCTCCTGGTCATATTTTTTAAAACTCCATTGATTTTGTATCCGTTGGCTTTATTAATGGTTACGGTCCATTACTCCCACTTTGATTACAGCCGGGAGCGGCGCTCAAAACCAATCCCAGTCATCATTTTATTGATTCCGGCCGTTGTGATGTATATGATTCCTTTGAATCTCTTTGATTTTTCATCTTTGAAACAATTTTTAATCATCACTGATTTATGGGCTATACCATACATGACATCCGCTTATTACTTTCTTTTTCAAGCGGCCGTTTCCGGGAATCATCCATTTAAGAGCGATAGATTACTTACCGTCATAACTATCGGTATGGTGTCTTTACTGTATATCATCGCGGTTTATCTTCTCCCTTTATATCATTTTGGTCATTATGCAATATTTCAATTCAATCCGTATTTAGTTATCTGTTTCCTGGGGCTGGTTTCTTTTCTGAGGGTTAAATATGGCTTTCTTGGGTTGAAGATCTCCATCGAAAATGTATATCTCGATAATGCAATTAAAACGATGGGTTCGGAAGTATCAATACTTAACCATCATATGAAAGACAGGCTTGTCAAGATCTCGGCCTGTGCCGAGATCATTATCGCAGAGGCGGGTCGTGACCGGAACTCGATTGTTCGGAACACCAAAACCATTTTGGCTTTATCCGGTTATATTTTGAATGTGGTTGAACGGCTTCACCACTATCTGTATCAAGTCCATATCCATCCGGCCCAGCATAATTTGGCCGCAATCGTCAATGAGGCCATTGCTTATTTGGAACCGGATATTCAAGAAAAGGCTTTAGCGGTGCATAATCATCTAGAACGGGAGATCTTGATCGAGGGGGATCGATTTTATCTAGTCGAGACTTTAAAAAATATTTTTCAAAACTCGCTGGAAGCGATGAAAAACGGAGACAGTATCCAGCTTGACTTGGTACGTTCCAAAAAAACTGTGACTTTAAAGATTAGCGACACTGGATGCGGGATCGCTCCCGAGGACTTACCCCATGTATTGGAACCTTTTTATACCACCAAAGACCCCGGCTGCCATTTTGGCTTGGGCTTATCTTATTGCTATCATATTATGGAACAACATGGCGGATGTTTGGCAATAGAAAGTCGTGAAAATTGCGGGACTACTGTTTTTTTAAAATTTTTATCGATATAAATTGAAATAAGGATATTAATGGCCGCATTTTGCCACCAAAACCACGAAGACCACGAAATAAACGAGAGAAAAGCTAAACACAGTCATTTTTTTGCGCTTTTTTGATATGTTTGGTGTTTAATATATTTTCAACTGATATAGCTCAATCTTTTATGCATAAAGTACTATAAAATTGAGTACTTATCAAAATATTTTTTTTAATTTACAATTAAAATCGGATACTGGCTTGAATTATCCATTAATTTCAGAATTGTATTCGAGTTGGGTATTCCGGTTTTTAGCATTGAAAACCTTTATTGCCTGGAGCATCGTTGAACAGAATAGCCAATGTGAATTCCCCAAATTTGATCAACGAACGATTATTTTAAGTAGAAAGTAGCATTAAAACGGTATATAGGTCCAGCTAATTAGTTTACATAATAAAATTAAAAAATTACTTATTATGGTAAATTCCAATTATTCCACGATATGTTTTCTTTAAAACTTCATGATTCAAAATGGTTTCCAAGAGGATTATCCCGAAAATTCTCAATTGCAACTTTTGATGAATCTTTTACCTGACTGTTCCGGATGTTTGATAACCCGGAGTAATTAGGTATTAAATATTATTTTTTTTAAAAATGAAAAAGGGGGAATCGTGGCTGCTATCGATGTACTATTAGCCTCAAGGAGGAAAAAGATATGTTAAATAGGAGTGAAATCAATGTTTAAAATGCAAGAAAAGATGAAATTGATAAAAACATGGTTAGTATTTGCCCTGTTGCTTGGCTGTATTTTAACAGTCTTCGCGTTTTCGGTTGGTTTAGGGGCAACCGACGAACCGCAGTTAGCCCCGATAAATCTGCATTTTATTGGGCAACAACAACAACAAGATCAAAGTGATTTAGCGCCAATAAAATCTCTTTTGCAACAAAAGCAATCACTTGCGACAGAACAAACACAGACTCAAGGCCGCCCTCTGGGATATCGGCCCCCGCTTTTTGATACTTCATATTTGAGTCGTTTGGAAACAACTTCGGAGTCATCGTTAGCTTTACAAAAAAAGAGTTATCCGGCTTCTTACGATTTAAGAAGTTTGGGAAAGGTTACATCGGTTAAAGATCAAGCTAATTGCGGCGCTTGTTGGGCGTTTGCCACTTACGGTTCTTTAGAATCATGTTTATTGCCCACTGAAAGCCGGGATTTTTCCGAAAATAATCTTAAAAATACTCATGGTTTTGACTGGGCTTGGGACACTGGCGGAAATGCTTTCATGTCAGCGGCTTATCTCACCCGTTGGAGCGGACCGATTAATGAAACGGATGATCCGTATAACGATGCCAACGGAGATTCGCCAACCGGATTAACGGTTCAAAAACATGTTCAAGAAATCATACTGCTTCCTGATAGTGACAAGAATGCAATCAAAAATGCAATTATGACTTATGGAGCCGTCACTACCTCAATGTGTTGGGATGGGGAAATAGTTGACGCTATTTTTAACTCCAATACTAATGCTTATTGGAACTTTGTAAGTAAGGATTGGACCCTTTCCGGGGAAAACCATGGACTCAACCATATGGTAACAATTGTGGGTTGGGATGATACATATAGTAAAAAGAATTTTCTTCAATGTCCATCCAAATCTGCTGGTTCACCCGTTGGTTACCCTGCTGGCGACGGCGCTTGGATTGTAAAAAATAGTTGGGGAACCAGTTTCGGCAATCAAGGTTATTTTTATGTATCCTATTATGATCAAAATTTTGCCCATGAGCTTGTTGTATTTATGAATGCTGAATCCACCGAAGATTATCAGCACCAGTATGAATATGATACTTACGGTTTGCAGCAAGGATTCGGTTTTCCGAAAAGCAAGACCGCCAATACCGCTTGGGCATCTAATGTTTTTTATGCGACCGCCAATGAACCGTTGGTTGCCGTTGCTTTTTATGCATTAGCCCCTAAAACTCAATATTCGATTAGTGTTTATACGAATGTTGATGGCAGTAGTAACAATCCGACAAAAGGCACATTAGTTTCTGAAGCCTCAACATCGGGTACTATTGCTTATGCTGGATATCATACAATAAAACTACCTGCTCCGGTTCAATTAACAACTGGACAGAAATTTTCCATTGTAGTTAAACTTACCACTCCGGGCTATACTTTCCCGATTCCGATTGAAGTACGGCAAGTAGGATTAGGTATTCACTCCCCTGATGAAGACTACACCTCAAATGCCACCTCAAATGCTGGTGAAAGTTTTTATAGTCCAGATGGGAAAGCATGGACCGACTTTATTTCTAAATCCCAAACTTACTATGATGAAGACAATGAACCGGCAATATTAATAGATCATTTTAGTGTATGCTTAAAGGCATTTACCCGGACTGCGCCAGTTATCTTTAAACAACCCGTAAGTCAAACCGTAGGGGAAACTGATCCGGTAACCTTTAGCGTTACTGCGGTAGGTGATCCGATACCCACTGAATATCAATGGTATTCGAAAGAAGGAGCTATTCCTGGGGCCACGTTGTCCTCATATACCATCAATTCGGTCAAAGCCTCCGATGCTGGCGATTATTACGTGGTTATAAAGAATACCAAGGGGGATGCAACCAGCGCCAAAGCTACCTTAACTGTGCTGCCGTTAGTGTCTGCCCCCGTGATTAGTCCGAAGGGTGGAACATATACCACTCCTTGGAAAGTAAAAATCAGCTGCGATACGTCGGGAGTAACTATTCGCTACACTACCGACAAGAGTGTACCGACCGAAAAGTCGAAGGTTATTGCTTCCGGAAGTTTCTTAACGATCAGTACACTTGATACAACGTTAAGCGTCAAGGCTTGGAAAACCGGTTGGGCTCCCAGCCATACCACGAGTAGTGTTTTTAACATTACCGGCACTGTGGCTACTCCAACGTTCGATGTAAAACCTGGCTTGTGGAAAGATCAGATAGATGTTGGCATCAGTTGCACTACCAAAGATCCTGTCAATAAAACAGTCATCCGTTACACCACCAACGGGACGGAGCCAACGAAGGATTCAGATGAATATACAACAACCAAAATACACATAAACACTAACTCTGTGACTACGATTAAGGCAAAAGCCTGGATAGAGGGTTGGGATGTCAGTGCCACGGCTACCGCTACTTACACGATCACTGGAACATTGCCTAATCCGGTTCTCCCTGGAGGCGGAGCCTGCAAAGGCGGGACGATAGTAAAAGCTAGTTTCCCTGATCCAAATGATCCGGCTGTAATAGGCGCAGTCATCCGCTACACCACCAGCGCGCCTGGCAAAAAAATCGTTACACCCACAGCTAAGAGTCCTATCATCACAGATGCCGGGGTGGTAGTAGGTAATGATATGTCAATTACAGTAATGGCTTTTAAAACCAATTGGGTAAACAGTCAAGCGGTTACGGCCAATTATACCATCAATCAGGTAGCGGATCCGGTCTTTAGCTTGTCTGCGGGAACCTATTTTACACCGCAAACTTTGACTATCAGCTGCCCAACCGCCGGAGCGACTATTTCTTATTGGACCGATAAACCCGGTTCCCCGGAGAATCCACAGCAGTATAAAGCCGGAGCAAAGATTACTTTGGCTAAGAATACTAACACGACGATTTTCGCGATTGCCAAAATGGGGAGTATTAATCCCAGTAATACTATTAGTCGTACCTATACCGTAACCGACACTGCGCTGGCACCTGTTTTCAAAGCGAAATCATATAGCGGTGCACAATTGATTGAAATTGCAAATAATAATAAGGACCTTAATAAAAATACGATAGGCACGATCTGGTATACGCTCGATGGCAGCGAACCTGATAAAAGCTCACGCCAATATACTTCGCCTTTTACGATCGGCCCTAATGAGGTTAGCGGACCGGTTACCATCAAAGCCAAGGTTATTGTCGATGGTTGGGGGTTCAGCGCTACTGCCACTGCCGCCTATACTCCAGCCGTACCCGCGCCGGAGTTTAGTGTGCCGGGAGGAACGTATGACTCCAAACAGACGGTTACGATCGCCTGCTTTGAGAATAAGGACGATCATGAGCAGGGCTCATTTCCCGGAGTAACTATCCGTTATACCACCAATGGCGCTACACCTACCGCCACCAGTCCGATTGTGCCCGAATCCGGAATCGTGGTTGATCATACCATGACGATTAAGGCCAGCGCTTTTCGGTCGAACTGGATTACCGGCAGCGCCAGCGCCACCTATACTATGAATTATGTGGCGGAACCGGTCTTGAGTCTATCTGCGGGAGTTTATTACACGCCGCAGACTTTGACCATCAGCTGTGCCACACCTGGAGCAGCGATATATTATCAAAAATTAACTGGCTCAACCCCGGATTTTGATGAAGATGCTGCGGGCGAACCCGTGGTGTATAAAGCTGGTACGAAGATATCTCTGGCAGCCGGATATACCCAAATTAAAGCATGGGCAGTAATAAATCCTAAAAAAACCAATGAGAAGACAAGCGAGGCTGTTACTTTCTTGTACAGGGTTACCGGAACCGTGGCCGCTCCAACCTTTAGCCCGGGTTCAACAACGTTGGCGGTAGGGGCGAGTAACGATGTTACAATTAGTTGCAGCACCATGGGAGTTAATATCTATTATACGAATGACGGCAGTACGCCTACAATCCACAGTCAGCCTTACCACATCGACGAAGGCATCCATGTGGAGGGAGCAGCCACCATCAAAGCTATCGCGGTAAAAGATGGTTATGTTCCCAGTCCCGTGGCAACGGCGGTATATACTGGAACTTTGGCGGCGCCGGTGTTCACAGTTACCGGAGAAAGCGATATTGCCAAGACCCAATTCGATAACGAGCGGGTTGTAAAGATCACTTATCCGTCATCGGATGAAACTATCCTTGATGTAACTATCCGTTATACTACCGACGGCAAAAATCCTACAGCCAGCAGTTTGGTAGTGCCAGATGCCGGAGTCACGGTTAACCGTACCATGACTATCAAGGCCCAAGCCTTTAAAACCGGTTGGGTTGGCGCCCTAGCCAGTAAGAGCTACACCATCGGAGTGGCTACCCCGACCTTCAGTATAGCAGGAGGCACGATTAAGGCGCCAACTACTTTTACAATTAGTTGTGCTACGCCGGGAACCGAGATTTATTATGCGACCGGTGGGGTTGAGCCGGAAAGAGGCGTTTCAGGTTCTTCACTGTATAAAGCAGGAGCTAAAATAACTTTGAATAGTTCTGCTACCTATATCGCTAAAGCTTGGGTATCCAAAACCGGAGCGGCGAGTGCCTTTGGAAAAGTGGTGTTCAAGTATACCGGCACGGTTGCTACACCGACCTTAAGCATTGGCGCCGGATCCTATTCCGAGCCGCAATCTGTAAAAATTGATTGTGCTAATACCGATGCAGACATTTATTACACCACCAACGGCACCGAGCCTTCTGTAGCCAATGGTACCAAGGTAGTATCCGGGGATTCTATACCGATTAACGCAACCACCACCCTGAAGGTGAAAGCCTTTAAAGATGAATGGACGCCCAGTGCTACGGTAACTGCAGTCTATACATTATTCAAGGTGGACCAGCCGACCATCAGTCCAGTACAAACTACGGATTCGGAGGGTAAGATTATCCCCTTCAACCCGGGTCAACTTTTCACATTGAATTGCGGCACACCGGGTGCAACGATTCGTTATACCACCAATGGTAATGATCCGAGTTTGAGCGATCCGGCGGTTGTTTCCGGCGCCAAGATTAATATCGGCGTGGGTGATGAAATAACCGTTAAAGCCCGGGCCTGGAAGACCGGATTAAACCCCAGTGATATTGTTACAAATACCTATACTGTGGACACGCTTGATGAGGGTATGCTCAACAACCGGCTGGCGAGTATCGATAAATTTGATTTAATTGCTAAATATTTGCATGATAAATTGTATAATTATTTCTTCTTCGGCCAGTTCGCTTCGGGCAACTTCTACACAAAGGACTCCGGCGGGGATTCCGACGAGGGTGATTCCGACAGTACCTCTGTCGAATGGAACCTCACTCCTGATGCCGAAGGTTGGTATACCGGCACCAAAGGTTCATTGCCGTGTAAAATGAAGTCCCCCAACCCCGGTGAAATCTATCTTAAAACGGACTTCTGGGCGCTAACGGCCAAAAAAGGCGCCGATGGCCTATGGGACGGTACTATCAGCGTCGAATCCGATTCTGAGGACAGTTATGAGGATTCTTCCCGCAGCAATACCGTCAAATACCATGTGAAGTATGCAGTGACCTTCACGGATGCTGATTTGACACAGGGAACCGGAAAATATCAAGTGACCGGAACCATAACGGTAGGAAAAACAGTTTATCCGCTTACCGGAAATTATGTCCTTACTTATAACGAGGTTCTAAGCCAGTATTGGGCCACCGGGTCTGAGACTTTCAACAAGATAGCCAAGACTGTAGATGAGGCGTATCTTACCGGCGGAGCTGACTCAACCAAAATCAACAATTGCTTGGATTCGGTCAAAAAGTTTATTCTGGTACAAAACTATATCGATGATAAATTTGCCAATTTCCTCGCGACCAAGGAATTTAAACCCAGTGGTAAATCTCTCGATACAACCGCAGATACTACCGGATTTATCTGGTCGGGACCGGATGCGGGCGGTTGGTATACAACCTCGATATCTGAAACGGAAAGTGATGGGGATATCGATAATCTGACTATCAAGTTCAAGTCGGTGAACGCTAACGATATTAAACTAAAATTCATCAAGAGCGTTCTGATTAAGGATGGTCCGCAAATCAATTTTTCTGCAGACTTGGTTGCCGTCCGGGGTTCCGATAAATGGAGCGGAGTTTACAACGCAAGTTATGATTCCATGTTTGATAATCTGGTCTACCACACTGATTTAGTGGAGCAGATTACCGATGCGGATTTAACTACCGGGGAAGGAACTTACGACGTAAGAGCGTCCTTCCAGGTACCGGGTACGATTGCGGCGTGTTACAGTCTAGCCACCAGATATACGGTTGATGGTTCCGGGGTATTTACCACCGATCCTGAAACTGACGTATTAATAACTTGTGATAACAATCAGTTGCCTTCGGATGAGATCAACCGCCGTTTGGGTGAGGTTAAGACCTTTAATCTGATCTTAAACTGCGTGTGGGACAAAATTGATAATTTCCTGGATACCGACGGCATGCCTCAAAACAGTGATTTCGCGCCCAGCGGTGAACCGATCAGTATCCAATCGGATCCATCCTTTGTGTGGGTTCCCGTTTCCGATGGTTGGTATACTGCTAAGAAAATGGACTCAAATGATGAAGCGTCCGTAGAAACCGTTTTAAGTTTTAAGTCATCATCCTCCAAGGAAATCATTTTAAAAGCTACTCGTACGGAAAAAGAGTATGATGATAATTTGGCACGGACCAGCAATTATGTTCTTTCGGTCACCAAAGGCGAAAATGGTTGGAACGGAAGTTTCACTGCCAATGGAGTAGATTATACGGAGATTGATGATAAAGATCGCAAACTCACTTGGTCTTTCTCCGAACCAATCGCGGATGCGAATTTGGCTACCGGTGATGGAACCTACAACGGGATTAAAGCAACTCTCTCTGTCGCATACCCGGGCATTCCATCAATTGTTTTAACAGCCGATTACAAATGTGTTTTTGTTCCTGATTCCGAGACACCGAAAATCAACATCACAGGGTCGCAAACCTTGAAATTTCAAACACAAACTCCCTCTAGCGTTGATGAAGACTATCCAATAGTTTATGATAGCGGAATTAACGACTTATTGGATTCGATTCAAAAGGTCGGCTTGTTGGAGAACTATCTCAGTGATAAGTTTTCCAATTTCCTTAGCAGCAATGGGTTTAACTATGATTTTGGCAGGAACACCTCAGTAATGGCTCATATACCTTTATCAGCGGGTGATTGGATCCCGGATGAATCCAACAGCGGACATTATAAGAGCACTAATATTATAACCAGTGATGTTGGTGGGAGTAGCAATGAGTATACGTTAAACAGGACATACTGGTATGATCCGGATACCCAATATCATAATTTTACAATCATCGTCACGAAAAATGGGGGAGATGAGGTCGGACGATTGACAGTTAAAGCAACCCTTAAATCCAACAATCTCTTAAAGGGAAGTTTTGCATTGAGCGAATCCGGTTTTGCCGGTAATTATTATTCTAATAAGAACGCTTATGTAACTTTTAATATCACTTCCCTTTCGGCAGACTTTGACAATGCCGACCTCACTATGGGCACGGGAGATTATTCCAACGTATCGGCGACCTTCGCGATACCGGAATATGATGAAAATCATTATTTAACACTTTCAAATTATTCTGTGTTATGGGATAGCCATTACTATTGGTATACCATTAGCGGACAGGAAACATTTGACGGTGTACAGCAAAGTGTCCAAAGTAACGATTCTAATCATTTTTATTTCTGATGATGAATCAATGTTTAATTAATGATTTGACCGGATCCAGTTTTGACCGGTGAAATTTGGCCGGATCGATAAATGAATCGATCCGGCTTTTTTTATGGGCTTCATATTTATTTTGAAAGCTGCATGGTATTATAATAATAATAAATCAATTTTGACAGTCAATTTTAGAACCGAAACAGGATTTGAAAGGGAAGGATTTTTGATGAATCAACGATCCAAACTAATCATGGCGGGTCTATCGTTTGTTCTTTTGGCTGGATTCAATCTCGGGGGAAGCCGTGCCATGTCAATAACGAAGAATGACGATCCGTATATTTTAAAAGAAAGGCCTCAGATGAATCTCTTCAATATGAACGATTGTTTTGCGGTTCATTTAAAAGAAAATGTTTCGACCGGGTATTCCTGGCACTATACGATATCCGGTCCTGCAGTTGTGAAATGCGTGGCAATCATCAGTAAAAATGAAAATCAGACTGCCTTTCATCGAGTAGGAGTTCCCAGTGAGCGTATATGGAAGTTTCAAGGGATTGGAGCAGGAAAAAGCGAAATTGAATTTAAATATTACCGGAGTTGGGAAGGGGAAAAGTCGGCCATCGAATCCCATATATATGATGTAATGCTTCAAAAGTAGTATAATGATGGACATTAACTATCGGATATTTCACTTAAGTCCTAAAGATTACCGTTTGTTCTGCCGGCAGTCTTTTTTTTTGCCATAAAGATTAATTATCCACATATTGATTGCATTAAAATACGTAAAGATTGAATCTTGAATGGAAACGGTTTACTATTATCAACGTAATTGTATTGAAAAATTTAGAAATTTATGGTAAATTTAACTTATAATTATTTGGACAACAAATCGACAAATTTCAGTAAATTTATGTTGTTTTTGTATTTGATCTAATATGCACTTTTATTGTTTATTATTGATAGAGAGGGGATATAAAGATGAGTCCAATGAAAGATAAAGTTAAAATACGAGTCTGGGCAACATGTGCTTTTCTTTTTGGTTTTATCTTCCTAACATTCTCCTTTTCATTAGGGGCTGAATCTTTCGATGAATCAGAGATAGCCCCGATCAATCCGCAATTTATGGCCTATGTTCAAAATAATCGTTATCATTCCCTATCATTGGAACAGCGCCTTTTATCACAGCAAAGACCTGAATTTTCATCGCATCAATCGGAACTTCATGACCATTATTCTTATGGATATAAGCCTTCAACCATTGACACCTCTTATCTTAGCAACTTAGGAACGGCTTCAGCGCAACTTTCCACCCAAAAAATTCCCTCTACATATGATCTGAGAAGTTTGGGGAAGGTTACTCCGGTAAAGGAACAAGGAAGCAATAATGACAATAGTTGGACTTTTGCAACATACGGCTCAATGGAATCATGCTTGTTGCCGTTAGAAAATCGTGATTTTTCTGAAAACCACCTCAAAAACACCCATGGTTTTGACTATGGCGGGAACGCTTATATGTCGACAGCTTATCTCACGCGGTGGAGCGGACCGATTGACGAATTGGATGATCCGTATGATCATTATAGCGAAATTTCTCAATCCGGATTAACAGTACAAAAACATGTTCAAGAAGTGATCCAGCTTCCCGATTGCAATAAAAATGAAATTAAAAATGCTGTCATGACATATGGTGGAGTATACACTACCCTATGTTACTGGAATGATTTTTTTAATGCAACCAATTGTTCTTATTATGACGAGTTTTCAAAAGACTGGTATTATAATGGCAATAATTTGGCAGTCACCATTGTAGGATGGATTGATAATTATCCCAAGGCCAATTTTAAGCGTGCCGATGATTCCGATTCCCTTCCTCCGGGAGATGGCGCTTGGATTGTAAAGAACTGCATGGGAACGATTTGGGGTGAGAATGGTTATTTTTATGTATCCTATTATGATAATAATTTTGGGAGAGAGACTTTCGTATTTACCAATGCCGAACCTACGGATAATTACCAGCGAAAATATGAATATGACCCTTATGGTGATGTGCTTAATTATGGTGATGGCAATACCTGGATGGCTAATATTTTTACTGCGGAGGAGAGCGAACCATTAGCTGCCGTTGGTTTTTATGCTTTAGCTCCAAATACCTCTTATACTTTAAAAATCTACACCAATGTTATCTCTGCGCCGAATACTGGTTCTTTGGCAATTACTAAGACTGGTACTATAGCCAAAGCAGGTTATCATACGATAACTTTGCCTACTCCCGTCTTGTTAACGGATGCTCAAAAATTTTCAGTAGTTATCCAAGTTGCTACACCGGGTTATAAATACCCTATACCGATTGAAGCCAAAGAAATAGGTTTGAATGGTTATACTGAATATAATTATACCTCTAATGCCACCTCCCATACGGGAGAAAGTTTTATCAGCAAAGATGGGAAAACCTGGATTGATTTATTTACCAAAAAAATCATCGCTAAAGATAATTATGGCGAACAGATAATCTCATTCACCAATTTTAACGCTTGTATCAAAGCTTATACAAGTATTTGCCCGATCATTATTACTCAACCCGTCAGCCAAACCATTGATGCCGAGACAGATTTCACTTTTAGAGTTGATGTTTTTGACCAGACTGGAGATACATTCACTTACCAATGGTATTATAATGATATTCCTATCCAAGGTGCGACTTCACATACTTTGACATTGTATAATGTTTCACCGGATAATAACGGGGATTATTATGTTATAGTTAGCAATAGCCATGGAAAAGTAACCAGTCAGAAAGCCACTCTTTCGGTCAGATCGCTATTACCTCCTCCGATGCTTGATTTAAATGCCGGGACATATACCACGCCTCAAAACGTATCGATATTTTATTTTCCGGAATATTCCGGGGTTACCATGCGTTATACTGTTGATGGTAAAACGGAGCCGACGGCAACCAGCCCGGTATTTAGCCAAACAGCGCCGTTAAAAATAGCGAAAACGACTACCTTAAAAGTGAAGGCTTTTAAAACCGGTTATACCGCTAGCCATAGCGTTACTGCCGCCTATACGATTACCGGTATCGTGGCCACTCCTACCTTTAGCAAGCTTTCGGGCACTTATATGTCACCCCTGTATGTAGTTATTAAATGCGCACCGCCCGTTGTTGGAGCCACTCCCACCATAAGATATACGACTACGACCGATGGAAAGGAACCACCTGAGCCTACCATTGATAGTCCGGTATATACCGCCGGGGCGAATGGCCTTCCATTTGATCAAGATACAACCATAAAGGCTAAAGCCTGGTATCCGGATTGGGAAACCAGCGCCACTGCAACAGCTACATATAACCTGGCTACGGTGGCAAAACCAACTTTTAGTCTTAAAGGCGACATTTATCCATCAACTCAAACTATAACCATTAAGTGCAGTACTTCCGGTGTAAAGGTCCGTTATACCACCGATGGTACTGAGCCGATTGCCGATAAACCGGGTATTCCCGGCCACGGTACCGTGGGAACAACGGTCAAGATTTCCGCCGACTGCACCCTTAAGGCCATAGCCTATAGAACCGGATTTATTGATAGCGGTGTTGCCGAGGCCACCTATTATATCGGCACTGTGGCTGCTCCCAAGTTTACCAATACCAAGCCTTCGCCGGCCATTTATTTGACAACCGACACCGTAGGTCTCGCTGTTCCCGGTGATAATACTGCTAAAATTTATTACACCGTCGACGGTACTACTCCGACTGAAAATAGTAAGCCATATGATAGTGCTAATCCTATTCCAATCGAAAAACCAAAGACGATTAAGGCAAGAGCTTTTGAGACCAATAAGATAGCAAGCCCGGTTATTTCGGCTGCCTTTAATGTTCGAATTCCTAATCAACCTGTATTTAAGACAGAGGCAGGCAGCTCGCCATCAGAACAAACAGTCCGGATTACCTGTGACGATTCGGATTCCACCATCCGTTATACCACGACCACAGGAAAGATTGGCATCACCCCTAAATCGAACTCACCTGTAATCAAGTCCGGTGCTCTGATCCAAATTGATCATACTCAGATTTTACAAGCGGCGGCTTTTAAGTCCGGCTGGGCGCCTAGCGCTGTCACCAGTAAGTCATATACTGTCACTACAACTGGAATCGTAGCAACTCCGAAGTTTGATCAGCCTTCAGGAACCTATACTATCGGAACTGCTATTTCTTTCAAACCTATTGAGGGAGCAACGATCTGTTACACTACCGATGGTTCTATCCCAACTGGCACAAGTAAACTATATACCGGACCAATTTCGCTTGAAAAATCAACGACAATCAAAGCGAAAGCTTTCAAAGACGGCATGAAATCGAGCGCCGTTACTACGGGTACTTATAACATTAGGCTGCAAGCTCAACCTACGTTTACGACAGTGAAGGGCAATCCTCCATCGGAACAAACAGTCCGGATTCATTGTGAAGAATCGGACGCCATCATCCGATATACCACAAATGGGACCGATCCTACCCCAACCTCGACTATGATTAAGTCCGACGATATGATCCAAGTTGATCATACGATGACTTTAAAAGCGGCAGCCTTTATGGCTGGCTGGGCGCCTAGCGTTGTCACCAGTCAGCCATATACTGTCACTACAACTGGAATCGTAGCAACTCCCAAATTTGACCAGCCTTCAGGAACATATACTGTCGGGACTGCTATTTCATTCAAACCGATTGAGGGAGCATCGATCCATTATACTACGGATGGTTCTGTTCCAACTGGATACAGTGACGAATATACTTCTCCAATTATGCTTACAAAAGCAACAGTGATTAAGGCAAAGGCCTTCAAGGACGGTATGAAATCAAGCGCAGTAGCTACCGGAACCTATACAGTCGCGCTGCCGCAGCCGGTATTTAATCTTGAAAGCGGAACTTATGGGGAACAGTGGGTCACGATTGGTTGTAGCGGTTTCGATATCAATGAAATAATCATTCGTTATACTACCGACGGCAAAACGGAGCCAACCGCGACTTCAGCCATAGCCCAAGACGGCAAGGTTTTGGTCAACAAGAGCATGACCTTGAAAGCCAGAGCCTTTAAGAACGGTTGGGCGCCTAGCCTTAGTCCAAGCCCGTCAGTAAAATATACCATCAATCAAGTGGCCACCCCGGCTTTTAGTGTGAATGGCGGAACCTATAACACATCTCAGCGGGTGACGATTAATTGTGCAACTGTCGCCGCCAAAGGACATGTTATTGTTATTCATTACACACTGAATGGCGATGATCCTACGGTAACCAACGGCCTGACATGCGCCCCCGGTACGGTAATTGCGATTCCCGCAATCAATAACGCAACGACTATCCATTTAAAAGCGATGGCCGTTGAAACGGGTGTATTGGCGAACAGTAATATCAATGCGGCAGACTATACAATGACCGGAACGGTAGCTGCGCCGACTTTTTACTGCATCGGCAAGGATGTGGTGCTTAAGGCCTTGACCGCTGCATCCGTTTCCGAAAACTATGCTTCGGGGCTTCGTGTCACCATAAGCTGTGCGACGCCGGATGCAGTGATCCGTTATACCACCAACGGCAAGGAACCGGCCGCCGGCGATCCCGCAGTGCTTTCCGGTTCAACTGTGACCATTGAGAATACAACCACATTGAAGGCCAAGGCTTTTAAGGATAATTGGATACCCAGCGCCACCAAAACTACGATTTATACAATTTTACAAACTGCAACACCGGTAATAAGTATTACAGACACAACGGCAACCATTACTTGTACCACACCGGGGGCAACGATCCGGTATACCACCAATAGCAATGAGCCGAGTTTGAGTGACCCGGTTATAGTGTCCGGTTCCCCGGTTTCAACTTTGATGGGTTCTGGTGTCGTGTTAAAGGCCAAGGCCTGGAAGACCGGTATGGTTCCGAGCAAAGTGACCTTGGCAATGCTGCAGTATACTTTGACAATTCACAACGACGGGAATGGAACCACCGACCCATCGGATGATGTGACGGTAAATCATGGGGAAAGCACACCCATTAATGCAACCGCTGCTGATGGATACCATTTTGTTAATTGGACCCAGACATCCGGCTCTGGGGTGTTGACATTTGCCAATGCTAATTTGGCGGGTACCACTGTGAGGGTGATGGGCGGTAATGCGACGATTCGAGCAAATTTTGCTCATAATCCGTATCATTTGACTGTTACCAGTGATGGGAACGGAAGTATCAGCCCATCCGGCACTGTAGGAGTAAGTTATGGAGCAAGTCAGATCATCACTGCGACTCCGAATGAGGGCTATCGTTTTGTTAACTGGGAACAAATTGGCGGGACAGGAAAAGCCGAATTTGTCAATCTTAATGCGTCTAAAACAGCTGTGGTTGTAACCGGTGGCGATGCCACGATTCGGGCCAATTTTGTGGCGTATCATATTTTGGTCGTTACCAATGACGGCTGTGGAAGTACTGATCCGCTGGGCGCACTGACGTTGAATGATGGTGCGAATATGACAATTAAGGCCACACCATTACCAGGCGCTCAGTTTGTTAATTGGACAAAGATTGCAGGAGCGGGGATTGTGACATTTGGCGATCCAAACTCGGCGGATACAACTTTGACATTATCCAATGGCGATGCGACGATCCGAGCGAATTTTACAATGCCATTAAATACTTGGATTGTAGGAAGTATTATTCCGGGTGGTTCAAGATGGTATTGCTTTAAGGCGACAATCGGAGCCAAATATGGTATTAGTTCGGATAGTTATGCTGATTCGGGTAAATATTCCTGCTCTATTAAAATAGGGGCATTTCAAAAAGATTTGACAACGGCATATTTTATAGGAGCAACCGGATGTTACAATTATCCGCAAACCATTACGGCACTTGAAGATTATGTCTTTATTTTAGTACAGGGTTTCGATTCTAGTGATGCTGGTACTTTCGCAGTAAAAGTCAGTCCCCAAAATCTTTTGACGATCACCAACGATGGGAATGGCAACACCACTCCATTTGACTCTAAAATGGTAAATGAAGACGAAAGTATAGCGATAAAAGCCATCCCGAATGGAGGCTGCCAGTTTGTGAAATGGACCCAGACAGGGGGCGCCGGTTCTACCGTATTTGGTGATGCTGGTTCGGCTAATACGACGGTGAAATTGACCGGTGGCGATGCCACGATACAAGCTAATTTCAGCGTCAATAATATTGTTCAATATAAGCTGACCGTAACCGGAGATGGGAATGGAAGTACAACTCCTTCAGGAGTTGTACCGATAAATAATGGTGTAAGTATACCGATTACTGCCACTCCGAATACAGGTTATATGTTCGCTGGTTGGGTAAAGGCCGCGGGTACTGGAAGAGTTTTATTTGATGACGCTACGTCTGCCAATACCAATGTAACAGTGCTTAGCGGTGATGCTACGATTCAAGCCAAATTTGCTGTACCATTATCATTTAGCACTTGGACGCCCGGAAATATTGCCGCTGGAGGTTCCATGTTATTCCGTTTCCCGGCTACCAAAGGAACACAGTACGCTATTAGCTGGGATGGTAATTACGATTCAGGTAAATATAATTGTGATGTAAAGGTGACAGTCTATCAAAAAGACTTAAAGACCACCTATTTCAGTGGTGTACAAGCTGGTTACAGCTCTCCCAAAATTATTACCGTATTTCAAGATTGCTTTTACATTTTAGTTGAAGGATATTATTATTTCGATACCGGTAGTTTTGCTGTAAAAGTTTGGTCGCCGTCGTATAGCCTAACTATCACCGACGATGGGGATGGAAACACCACTCCATCGGGAATTTTACCGGTAACCAATGGAGTAAGTACTGCAATCTCAGCTACTCCTAATCAAGACTGTCAATTTGTCAATTGGACACAGACAGGAGGTAGCGGGATAGCAATATTTGGAGACGCCGCTTCAGCTAATACAGCTGTGACGGTAACCGGTGGAGATGTCAAGATTAGGGCTAATTTTAGCACAAATTCTGCGGTTCAATATAATTTGACCGTTGCCAGCGATGGGAATGGCGGCACCAATCCGTCTGGTTCTATAACAGTCAATAACGGCGTATACGCAACAGTAACCGCTATCCCAAATACAGGCTATCGATTTGGTAATTGGGCGAAGGTGTCGGGAAACGGGACAGTCATATTCGGCGATCCTAATTCAGCGAATACCACCGTGACTGTGATCAGTGGTGATGCCGCAATTCAGGCAAATTTCATTTCCGCTAATCAGAATGTTCAATATACATTGACTGTTGCCAATGACGGGAATGGAACCACAACCCCATCAAATGCTGTAACGGTAAACCACGGTGCAATTACAAATATTGCCGCTTATTCGGATACAGGTTTTCAATTTGTAAATTGGACAAAGACGGCAGGTACCGGGACAGTAGTATTTAGTGATTCCAATTCAGCCAGTACAACTGTGACTGTTACCGGCGGAGATGCAACAATTCAGGCTAATTTTATCAGTAGTTATAATAATACTACATATACTATGACTGTTACCAATAATGAAGGCGGAAGTACTAACCCGTCAAGTGTTTTGACGGCAAATAACGGTATAAGCATAGCGATTACAGCTACTCCCTATGAAGGCTATCAGTTCATAAAATGGAAAAAAACAGACGGATACGGGAAAGTGGTATTTGGTGATGCTACTTCATCGAATACAACGGCTACTATAACTGGGGGTAATGTTACAATTCAGGCAATTTTTGCATTGCCCTTGCCGTTTAATACCTGGACTCCCGGAAATATACCTGCTGGTGGATCTATGTTATTCTTTATCCCAACTACAATAGGCACAAAATATGCCATAAGCTGGGACGATAAACGCCAAGGCTCGGGGAACTACACCTGTTCGGTGGGAGTATCAGCATTTAGAAAAGATTCTTTAACAACATATTTTAGTAACAATTATTCTGGTTATAATTCCCCTCAAATAATTACAGCACTTGATGATTGTATTTATGTTCATGTTCAAGGGTGGTATCCTAGTGAGAACGGTAGTTTTGCTGTAAAAGTCATTCCATCTCCCTATACTTTAAATATTAACAATGATGGGAATGGAGGTACTACTCCTTCAGGTGCGTTATTTGTTGGGAATAATATAAGTACAGTGGTTACGGCCAACCCAAACTCAGGTTGTAAATTCGCTAATTGGATTCAAACAGCAGGTACTGGGACAGTTGTATTTAGTGATCCCACTTCAGCTACTACAACAGTGACCCTAATTAATGGAGATGCAACAATTAAAGCCAATTTTAGTGTTATCGATCAAACTATTTTATATAATTTGACTATTACTAATGATGGGTACGGAACTACCACTCCTTCAAGTTCAATTATAGTAAATAATGGTGTAAGTAAAGCAATAGCAGCCACTCCCTATACAGGTTATCAAAATTATCAATTTTTAAATTGGACGAAGATATCAGGTATTGGGACAGTAACATTTGGCAATGCCAATTTGGCTAATACTACTGTTACTATATTTAATGGTGATGCAACAATTCGAGCTAATTTTGCTCCACAATTAGGTTTCGATTTAAATTCATGGATGGGGGGAAGTATTTACGCTGGAGGTTTTCAATGGTTTGTTTTTCCAGCCAGCATTGGTACTCGATATGCTATAAAATGGGATGATAAATATGATGGCCTGGGAAGTTCGACTTGTGATGTTAAAGTATCAGCCTATCAAAAGGATTTAACAACTGGATATTTTACTGAAAAAGATTCGGGTTATAATTATCCTCAAATTATTACCGCCAAGGAAGATTTTGTTTATATTCTGGTTCAAGGATATTCTTTCAGTACTTCTGCTGGCGATTTTGCAATACAAGTTATTCCTTCACCCTGTACGTTAACTGTAACAAGTGATGGGAATGGGAGTTTTACCCCGTTACGCACTTTAACTGTAAATAATAGTATTCAGACAGCTATTACGGCCACTCCAAATGTAGGTTGTCAATTTGTTAATTGGACGCAAACGGCTGGTACAGGATCTGTAGTATTTGGAAATGCCAATTTAGCCAATACAACAGCAACGATAACTGGCGGTGATGTAACAATTCAGGCAAATTTTAAAGTCGATCATGCCGTTCAATATCCTTTGACCATTACTAATGATGGAAATGGAAGCACCTCGCCGTATGGTATATTAACCGTAAATAATGGGGTAAGTACATCAATAACAGCCGTACCAAGTGAAGAATGCCGCTTTATTAATTGGACGAAGACAGCAGGTACTGGAACGGTAGTATTTGGCGATGCCAATTCGGCGAATACAACTGTGACTGTGATCAGCGGTGATGCAACAATTCGAGCCAATTTTACAACATCATTACCTTTGAATACATTAACTACGGGAAATATTATTTCCGCTAATGGTTCACAATGGTTCTTTTTTAAGGCGATAATCGGGGCAAAATATACAATAGGTTGGGATGATTCTAAATCGAATTTGAATTATTCATGTAGTGTAAAGGTATCAGCTTTTCAAAAAGATCTATCAACGGCCTATTTTACAGAAGCTATTTATGGTTATCCTCCTCAGACAATTACTGCACGGGAAGAATATATTTATGTTCAGGTTCAAGGAGATTACTATTCTGCAACCGGTAGTTTTGCAATAAAGGCCGGTTTTCCCCAAAACACTTTAACTGTTACCAATGGCGGGAATGGGAAGAATACACCGTCAGGAGTTATAACGGTAATAGACGGAGAAGATACGGTGATAACAGCTACTCCAAATGCAGGTTGTCAATTCGTAAATTGGGCGCAAACAGCAGGGACAGGGAGAGTCGAATTTGGTGATACTAATGCGGCTAATACAACTGTGACTATATCTGGCGGTGATGCGACAGTTCGGGCTAATTTTAGCGCTGATCATACTGTGCTATATACTTTAAATATTTGCAATAGTGAGGGTGGAAGCACAACTCCATCAGGTATTACGACTGTTTATAATGGCATTAACATGCCGATAACAGCTTTACCGTCTGCGGGTAATCAATTTCTTAACTGGACGCAGACAGCAGGTACGGGAAGTGTATTTTTTGGTGATTCTAAATCAGTTATTACAACTGTAACTGTGACTAGCGGCAATGCGACGATTCGAGCTAATTTTGCAGAGTTATTGACCCTGAGTACCTCCTGGACTAGTGGAAATATAACGCTGGGTGGTTCTCACTGGTATTACTTTAAAGCAATTCCAGGGACACAATATACCATCAAATGGGATGATGCAAATTGGGGTTCGGGTAACTATCCTTGTAACGTCAAGGTATCGGCTTTTCAAAAGGATTTAGCAACGGCATATTTTTCGGGAGTAGATTCCGGTTATAATGCGCCTCTTACGATTACAGCCCTTGAAGAGTATGTTTATATCCAAGTACAAGGGTATTACTCTACTGAAGCAGGATGTTTTGCGATTAAAGTGTACGAACTTTAATTTTGATTCAGAATTTTAATTGGTCAATCAATTGGTAGCATAATATCTTAGAAACTATATATGTTGAAATAAATTTTAGTGATATCGGAGATTATCGCTGAAAAGTGAATGTCTATTTGACCTAACCCTTCCCCTTCCCCTTGTGAAGCAGAACAAATTTGTTGATTCAAGTGGAAGGGTAACCCTAGCCGATGTCGCCTAAATTATTTAGGCCCCAAAGGCATCAGTTACTCTCCCACTGAATGTACTCCTTTGTATTCCCATCGTTGGGGGAGAGCCAGAGTGAGGTCTAGGCCAACAGTTGTCTTGGATTGACCCTAAATTTTTTCACTCACTTAAAAATTTCATGTCCAAATTATTTATTTCAACTCATATAGATGAGCTATGGCTGTCGACAGAGCTATATGAGAAAATGATCTGTAGAGAGGCCAAAATGAAAAGAGAATAAATAGAATGGCTATAAGTTTCAAAAAAACCAATTTAAACCAGGGGTTGTCATTTACCAAGAAAGGCTTTAGTGATTTTTTCAATATTATTAAGTTCTATTTCGTTGAAAGCTATTAGCTGTGTCTCGTTTAAGTCTGCAAATAAGAAATATCACATTGGGCGCTTTTGAAACTAAAGACTGTCACTTTCCGGATATGTAAGGCTATTGCAAATTAATTTAAAAATTTATTTGCAATGGCCTTTTTATTATTTAGAAAAGTTCCGCTATGAGAACTAAGGATATTGCATGGTGTTTTACAAATTTTAGCAGGATATTCGATAATTTCTTGGAATTATTCTAAATAGATTGTTAAATGAATTCATTGGGATCAAAATTACGGTTTGAGACTATCTTTTATCATAAGTCTTCATGTTTTTGTATTCCAACCATCTAAGTTTACCGACAAGAATAAGTTGATCCATAGAGATAGGTGATAGAATATGCTTAAAATACCTGTTGATAAAATTACGTCAGGTATGAAACTTGCCAAGACTTTATACAGAACAGTCGATGGCAAAATTCTTTTGATGGAAAACTGTAGGCTAAAGTCTGCCTATATTCCAAAACTTAAAGAATATGCGATTCGGTATGTTTATATTCAAGACCCTGAGGAAGATAAAGAAGAAGAATTCTTACAACCTATCCGTGAGGAAACAAGAACACAATCAATCAATATTTTAAAGGAAATAAACGAACAAGTTAAAACCAATGGGACATTTAATATCGAGGCTTTAAATGAAGTGGTAATAAGTATAATTGATTACATTCTTGAGGATTCTCGTTTAGTATACAATATGATTGAAATTGAGACTCATGATAGTTATACCTTGTCCCATTCGGTAAATGTTTGTGTCCTTTCCGCTTTGATTGGCACAGCAATGGGGTTAAGGCGAAGAGAATTGGAAATTTTGTGTATTGGAGCAATTCTGCATGATATTGGCAAGAATGTTATTGATACAAAACTTTTAAACAAACCGGGTTGTCTGGAACCTTCTGAATATAACATTTTCAAAGAACATGCTCGGCAAGGATATGAAATAATTAAAAGAAATGTACAGATTAGTTTTCTCCCAGCCCATACTGCATTACAGCATCATGAGCGTGAAGATGGGAGTGGTTATCCAAGAGGTTTAACTACAAAAAGCATTCACCAATTCTCTGAAATTGTTGCAGTTGCCGATGTTTATGATGCCATGACTTCTAACCGAGCCTATAAAAAGGCATATCCATCCCATATGGCAATGCAGGAATTAGTTAATAATAGTAATACCAAATATAATTATACTGTTGTTGAACACTTTTTAAAAGTGGTTGCCCCTTACCCGATAGGGAGCGTTTTATTATTAAGCAGTGGAGAAAAAGCTACTGTCATCAATGTTTCAAGATCTAAATGTATTGCAATGATAAAATCGGGTTTAGATGAAAGGAAAAAGTATGATTTGTATAAGTTAAATGATATATCAATCGTTGGACGGCTAAAATAATTTCCTATAAATAAAAGGGAACAGAAGGCTGATATGATGCAGGATGTTTTATCACTTTAGCGAATTTTATAAATAATGAACTTCATAAATATATAAATATAAAGAATTTTTAAAGTTGACTAATACTTTAACTCAGGTAAAAATCAAGCGGCTTTAGGACTCAAATTTTTAGGATGAGGGGCCTTGCCAATAACATCCCAGTAAGTCCATATTGAA
>WSSedL1CaDRAFT_10000567_pt1 | contig 25827 bp, 21 predicted proteins | sample WetSurSL1Cattail_FD_9464 | JGI IMG/M metagenome (IMG submission 9464)
AAAATGGCTTTAAAATGGCTCATTGGTGGTTGCTTCCATTTTATGGTAAGTGGTTGGCGTATTTCCCTTTGCCTCTTGACAAACCATATGACATCTTTCTGGCCGCTCAGAAAGGAACTCAGCCGGTGAAATCCGTGGACCATAATACCGGCCATTCATTTATATAGGCGTCATGAGTCAAGCAACCCGCCACCGCAATCCGTAGGCAACAAAGTCGCCATAATTACCTTCATTGATTCTTCAGCGATCACCAAACCTCAAGCCGGAAAACTATCTTCGAACTCCAACTCGGAACTCCGCAAACTCTATGATTTTAGAACATCAAAGTCCAAACCTTCGTTCCGCCCTTAGGGAGGAAGCAAGTTGGAGGGTTGGCCCAATTTACCGACTCTCGGGTGATCTTGCCTGTCCCCTAATCATATTCCCCCATTCAAAAAAGCTATCCGAACAAAAAGTCAGAGCCTAACTTTTGAAGTTAAGCTCAATTTTTATAACAATGGATTTATTAAAGCCGACAGGATGGAAGTTTACGATTACTGTAGTTTAACTTTCATCCCTATGTAGGTAACTTATGAAAATATCCTCTCAAGCCAAGGCACACGTCTGATCATGAAACTAAAGCCAAAGGAGACCGGAAGCACAATTGCCGCCATTATTATCGCCTTCAGTGGCGGATAAATAAACCACTCACTGAAAATGAGCGTTATTCCGACCATGATGGGCGCGTGAAAAACATAGACTCCGAAATAATTCTTGGATAGGAACCGGCTCACCGGGCCTTGGGTGTTATACTTTTCCCGGTAAATTACTAATAATCCCAGGCAGATCCCGATGCAAAAGAAGGATTCCCATACGGCATAGGCCGCCGCTTGCCAATGGAGTCCACCAAAGAAGGGTAAAATACTCTTTGAAGCATTCCCCAGAATCGTTATTACAAACCATGAGGGAATCCCCAAGAATAGGGCAAGGCGAAACCAGAAGCGGCCAAATCGGAGGGGCAGGCTTGCCAGCCAGTTTTGCCGATAAGCCACGATTCCCAATATGAACAAAATGATATATTGGGCAAAATAGCATAATTGCATGTTCATTACGGCGGTCCCGATGGGTTGAACCAGTCTAATCAGAAAAGCGACTAACGATATGACGGTGGTCACGGCCAAAACCCCGGCATGGGTTATGACCATCGGTTTCTGGTTCACGGGGGATGGTTCCGTCTTAAAAAGTACACGCCATCCGGCATAGATGATGGAAAAGAGCAACACCGCCAAGGTAAACCATAACGGGCCCGTGCCGCTCAATAGTTCAGGGGTGGTAAAATATTTAAAACGCCATGACGCGAAACCGGGATGATGTAAAAAATAAACCATCCACACCGTTAAGGGATGCAGAATTACCATAAAGATCAGTGTCGGCAAGCCCAATCTGAATAGGCGGTCCCGTAGAAAACGGGCCACCCCTTTTTTGTCGAAGGAACCGGGAAGGAAATAGCCGGCGATGAAAAAGAACAGACCCATGAAGAAGGCTTGGTTGAAACTCCCAATGATGGCAAAAATCAAGCTGGACAAAGCATCGTTTTTCACCGGCGCCATATAGTACCACGAGCCGATGTGACCATAGGTACACGCCAGATGGGTTAGAATCACCAAAACGATCAACAACCAACGAATATTGTCGATGAATAACAACCTGGTCCCGGATATTGTTTTTGGGGCTTGAGCCCGGCTTAGTTCGGGGGCGCTTGAAAGCGACATTAAAACACCTCCTGAATTTTTTACTATATTTGGCATAGAAGTACGCTTAACCCAAATGATGACATTTCGTCGCCATTTTAGCAATAGTAATCCCCGTACTATTTTTAGAAAACAACAAAAAAGGAGTAGTAACCTTTTACTACCCCATGGTGAAGATTCAGTTCTCATGATAATTTTGCTTGGCTAATAAAAGATTTTACTTAATTCCAGGCGGCTTTTCACATCCAACTTTTTGAAAATACTATAAATATGGTTACGGGCCGTATTGGAAGATATAAATAGTTTTTTACTGATCTCATGGTTACTGTAACCGCTTAAGATTAGTTGCAGGACCTCCAATTCCCGTTCGGTGATATTATGTTCCTTGATGATGGCGGCATGCGAAAGCCGCAGATTTTCCTTGTCAAAGGCATGAAGAACAGTAATTTCAGCCGGGATGGCGTTGATATAATTCCGAATGTAATAAAAGATGATAGCTACATTAATGATAATATAACTCAAGGGGGTAAAGGCCACCGGGTGTTTTAGCTGGACCCGGTACCAGAGAAAATTTTGGATCACCGAAGCAGGCGATGTAGTAAGAGCTACAATTGCAATTATTGCCATCAGCTTTCTTTCCCGATCCAATTTGTTTAAATTCTTGGCGGTTACATAAATGCTATAACCAATCATTAAAAATAAGAAAATATCAATAACCGTATCTCCAGTATGAATGGCGGTAGACTTTATGCCCGGATATTTTTGTGATAAAGGGTAAAGCAGGATTAAGATACCGCCGGTAAGTGCAGCCCCACTCCAAAGTAGGGTCTTAAATTGGGGGTCAATTTCCCGGTTTAAAATCCGGTAGAAATAGGCAGCGATGAAATACGCCAAACCAATGTTGGTGAAAAATGTCCCTACCATGAATGAACTTTGAATCCAGGCGCTGTAGTCAAAAGGCCGGAGCATCTCCAATATAAAATGTACGGTAAAGCAAAGATCAAAAAATAGCAATTCTCTTAAAATCAGCGTTTTGTTATATCTCAGGTATTGCAAGATTAATAGAGTGACGGCTCCAATTCCGGTGGTATAAGACAGCAGGTAATACAGGAATTCAAAATATTTCATTGACCGATTCTAATCCTTTCTAAAGCACCTTGCGGGAACCCTAGGTTGATTTGCCTTCATACAGTTTGGATAGTCATCTGCTATTCAGAGGTTTTTTTATTAAATTCTCAAACAATTTCGGGAAAACCTTCCTGATTATCAAAAAATTTCAGCTAATTTTCTTCACCATACGCGCCCCTCTCAGGGTAAGTGCATGTTATATTGATACGGTGTTGCCCTCCGCATTTTTGACTGCGGCCTTCTCACCCCAGATGTGTTACGAGGCTTATTCTTTCTGTCATTACGAAAAATGCCCGCAGAACCTGCATATCGCCTAAAACGCAGTTCCCGATTCATTAAACCGTTTTTCAGAATCCTGGTTGCCTCATCCTCCCATTGTTCTTCTCCCTTAAAATTGAATTAGAGCGTATTAACAAAACAAGCAGGAAATGGCATCCGATTCCAGAAACCATTTTCATCATCCGGGCTTTCACAAAGTAAAGGGTAAAGGGAAAAAAAGGCCCGAAATATAACCTCCATTTCAAGCCGGTATTGCAAAATCCACCCCCAAAAATGCCGATAATGAAGAATTTCCCAACCACAGCAGTAACGTTCGAACCAGCACCCGCCGCTAGGATGGCGGCGGCGCGGCTTCTTTTTAGGACGAAAAACAGCCGTCGGCACACAAAACAACCCAAAAGACGCTGCCACGGACGGCAGCGTCAGTCCAATCAAAAACTCCGACTCCGAGCACGGAAGCGAGGAGATATGAAGGAGAGTTCGGGAACCCATGGGTTCCCGGCGACTTTTTGCCTACTTTTTGGTCGCTCAAAAAGTAGGCCAGCCGGTGGAATCCGTGGGCCACAAATACTAGCCATTCTTTTATAGGCATTATGAACAAAGTATCCCACCTCCGCAATCCATGGTCCCCCAAAATCGCCATTCATTCCATTCATTATATCTTTCGCAGTCACTAAAATTTTAAAAGCCGTGGACCACAATACCGGTCATTCATTTATAGACATCATGAATAATGTAACTTGCCGCCGGAATCCCTAGACCAAACAACCTCAACCAATTTAAAAAACCGCTTTTCATTTTTTGTCCCCACGCCCCCCTTTCCCTCCCGTCCAAATTAACTTGATATAACTTTACTTACAGATAACTCAAACCTTCATTAGCATGGCGGAAACTATTTCTTTGTCGGGAACATAAGAAATGTTATAATTAGGAAAAAGTTAAGGTATGGAAATGATTATGAATTTGGTTCATTTTTAACGAAGATCTGAGGTGGGTTTGATTGACTTTAAGTTTAGGGGAACTTTTGTCATTTCTTGGTATGGTCATTTTATTGGTCATGTTTCCAGGGCCAAATACAGTTCTCATTATGCAGTCGGTTGGTTTATATGGAAAGCGCACCGGATTTGGCAATGTTTTAGGAATAGCTTCGGGCCTTTATATTCATGCCCTGGCTGCTGTAGCGGGGTTATCTGTGATTATTGCCCAATCCGCCGGTATTTATCGCCTCATTCAGCTTCTGGGAGCTATTTATATTATTTATCTGGGGATCCGCAGCTTTTTTTTGAAGCCTCTCTCTATCGGTGAACATACAGGTGCTAGTATAAATAACAGCGGAGACCTTGGGGCCAACCCGCGGTCAGCTTTATTAATGCCCCAAATGCATCTATTCCCAGCGTTTACGAAAGGTTTATTCTCAACCCTCTTCAATCCCAAAATTGCTTTGTTTTTTGTTGCAATTTTCCCGCAGTTTATCCATAATCAAAATGCCGTTTTGAGCACCTCACTTTTTTTAACATTGTTATATTCACTAATCTCGGCTACATGGTACTCGTTACTCGTCATATTTGTGGATAAATTTCGGCGGGTATTGATTCGACAAAGGATTCAGCGAATTATTCAATATTTTACCGGACTCTTGCTTATCGCGCTTGGCTTTCGCATTGCAATACAACGGCAATAATATTTTGAATTCGGCTGTCCATATAAATAATACCCAAAACCCATAGTACTACCCACCTAAAAGACCAATCACCCGCAGCCTACGCATCCATGGCCCAGTCCGCAGAGCGCCAAACCATTTTTTAGCATCCGGGCTTTCACAAAGTGTAAAGGGTCGATGGAAAAGGGTAAAAAGTCACTCAGCCGGTGGAATCCGTGGACCATCAAAACCACCATTCATTGAGTCTTTTGCAGTCCTTAAAATTTTAACAGCCGCGGACCCCAATACCGGTCATTCATTTATAGGCATCATGAATAAAGTAACTCGGGGGCCGGAATCCCCGGGCCGTCAAAATCAGCATTCATTTCGTTCATTTTAAATCATCCCTACCAATCCAATATTCCTTATTCTTCTTCACCCATCGTAAAAATCCATCCTTATTCCCACTTCCCCCGCATATATTTTTACTACATCTTTTACCAACGGAGGACCCTTTGAGTTTACAAAACCAATTTGAAACCTACTGCCGGACCTCCGGCAACAATCCGTCATTTCGCGAGGGATTAGTCAACAACTTTAGCCGAAATTTGGCTTCTCATTCAAAGCCGCCCTTTATCTGGTTCGAAGCCAGCGCCTGTTCCGGCGATTCCATCTCCACCCTCAACGCGGTAAAACCAAATCTGGCCCAGATTCTTGAAGAGCTTCTCGATGTCCGCTACTGGAACGCCTTAATGCCGGAACAAGGGGAAGCGGCGATTCAACGACTTTTAACCACTGTGGAATCAGGGAACTTTATTCTGGCCGTCGAGGGAGCCATTCCTACCGCCGGACAAGGCCGCTATGCGATTCCCTTTAAACAAAACAATACCGTCTTTACCAGTGCGGAGTTATTACTCTGGATGGCTCCCAAAGCCAAATATATTATAGCCGTGGGAACCTGCGCCGCTTTTGGCGGACCATCGGCGGCCCGCCCTAATCCCAGTCAAAGTAAAGGAGTCCGGGATATTATCAGCCAACCGGTAATTAATGTCTCCGGTTGTCCCATCAACCCCGATTGGTTGCTGGGGACTCTTTTTCACCTCATGTTATTTGACACGCCGGCCTTAGACCGCCATCAAAGACCAACCCTCTTTTACGGGGAAACCATTCATTCAAACTGTCAGCGCCGTTCGTATTTCGATAAGCACATTTTCGCCAAAGATCTTGGTGATAGGGAATGTATGTTTTCATTGGGCTGCATGGGTCCAATCACCGGTTCCGATTGCCCGTACCGCATGTGGAACGACCACCTAAACTGGCCGGTTAAAGACAATACACCCTGCATCGGTTGCACCGAACCAGGTTTCCCGGATAAATCCAGTCCTTTTTTTACACCATTACCGGAAAAGCAACCGAAACCTGATGAAAGAAGGCCGTCACATGGCTAAAATTACCCTCAGTCCGGTTACCCGGATTAGTGGTTTATTAAGTATTGAGGCCTTTACCGGAGCCGGTAATATCGTCCGGGAAGCCAATTGCTCGGGTGAACAGTTCCGGGGTTTTGAATTGATGTTAAAAGGCAGAAAAGTAAACGATGCGGTTTATTTTACCCAGCGTATCTGTGGCATTTGTTCCATGGCCCATGGGGTTACAGCCGCTAACCTGGTGCGGCGGATTTACGGAGTAACTGTGAGCAAAGAAGTAAGTATCCTGCAACAAGCTCTGCTGGGAGCGGAATTTTTACAAAATCACATTCGTCATTTCTATCTATTGGTTCTCCCTGATTACCTGGACAGTCAATTCTTAACCGCTTCCTATTCAAAGAAAATGACCAGCCGATTCTCTCCGGATGCGCAGCAACATTTGGCGGAACACTATTATTTAGCCATGGACTATAGCGCTAAATGCCACGAGATGCTGGCAATTTATGGCGGCAAGATCCCGCACCAACATGGCTTAGTCGCCGAAGGGATTACCCTCCCTCCCAACGCCGGCAACCGGTTGCAGTTTTTGTCCTTGTTAGCGGAGGTCCGGGGATTTATCCGGGAGATCATGTTGCCCGATATTTACTTACTGGCAGAGACTTACCCGGATTATCTGGAGATTGGTACCGGGGCGGCCCGCTTTATCTCCTTTGGCCTCTTCGATCCCCGCTTTGGCGGACACTTTCCGGCTGGAATCATTGAAAACCATACTTTGCATCCGGTATTACCGGAAGAAATTCATGAAAGCATTGCTCATGCCTGGTACCGTCAGGTCGATCCCTCCCAAGTGCTTCCCGCTCCCGAAAAAGCCTCGGCTTATACATGGGTTAAAGCCCCTCGTTACAACGGCCTTTCATTTGAAGGCGGTCCTTTGGCCCGCAAAGCCATCCGGGCTTATCCGCAGCCCCTCTTAAAAGTCGGCACAATGGCCCGCCTGATCGCCAGGGCCGAAGAGGCCGATCAGATCGCCGGCTGGATCGCCAAGTGGATGAATGATCTACCGGAACAGGGAAAATACATCCAAGAACTCAAAACCCCGCAACAACAAGAAGCCGTCCAAATTAACGACGCCCCGCGCGGTCCCTTGCTCCACCGGATGACTGCCAATAATGAGGATATCGCCTCGTATGATATCATCACCCCCACCACCTGGAATTTTTCGCCCAAGGACGAAACTGGTCTACGGGGTCCGGTTGAAGAAGCCTTAGTGGGGACAGAAATTGTTAATCCTGAAGATCCTGTAGAAATCGGAAGAATCGTTAGGGCCTTCGATCCTTGCCTCAGCTGCGCTACCCATCTGATTGATTTGGAAGGAAAGCAGGGTGTGCAAGTGGAAATTACTACATGAAACACAATCTGGACAACCCTAGATGGATTCAAATTTATAATACAACTAAAAGCAACCCGATTAACATGAATCCGGCAAATAACTTTCAGATTCGCTATAAATCAGGACTTGCCGGATTCGAGGATTAAATAAGTATCGCTTTTGCTCTTTACCTCCCCGATTAGGCATTTCGCTCATGAAAAATTGTAATTTATTATAACAAACATTGTTATTTTTTTGACGAAGTTTAAAATGTTAGGGAGTAGGATAATTCTTTAGGAGGTGCCACCATGCTCGATGGAATGACTGAACAAATCGTACGGATTATGTATGAGAACTTACCGGTGGAAATCATGGTTATCGATGCCGAAGACGAGATTATTAGTTGGAACAAGCACGACACCCGGTTGTTCAAACGGCCCATGACCGCAATGGGAATCGATTTCCGGACTTACCATCCGGCTGACAGTTTCGCCAAAGCGGAACAGGTTATCTTCGAAATGAAACAGGGACGCCGGGACAAAGCCAGCTTCTGGTTTGACTTGAAAATCGACACCAATAGCACTGAGCGCAAGGTGCTGGTTGAGTTCTATGCTTTACGGGACTACAATGGTAAATATCTGGGCTGTATGCAATGTACCCAGGATATCGAAGATATTCGGCATGTACAAGGTGAACAACGGTTATCGGAAGATCCCCGTTATGAATCTCTCCGCTCAGTGGGGTGATCCGGTGATTGCCAACCCCCCCCAATTAGATTCACAATTAATATCGTAGGCAGCCGGATTGATTACGGCAGCCTTTTTTGTTGCAATTTAAAAGAGAGTAATAAAAGGCTTTCACTGATATGGACATTCTCCACAATTACCTCTTCGGGTGTTTTCAGACTGACCGGCGCAAAATTCCAAATGCCCTTAACTCCTTCTTCAATCAATTGGTTGGCCGCCTCCTGAGCAAATTCGGCGGGAGTGGCGATAATGCCGACATCCACCAAATTGGACTGCAAATATTGACGAAGTTCTTTGATGTCATGGATTAAAATTCCGCTGACAAAATCACCGATCTTTGCCGGGTTGTTATCAAAAATAGCTGTAATTACAAAACCGCGCCGGCCAAAATTTTCATAATTGGCCAAGGCCGTTCCTAAATGACCGGCGCCAATCAAGACCATGTTCAATGGTTGATTTAATCCCAAAATTCTGCTTATTTCCTGCAGTAATTCGTTAACCCTGTATCCGTATCCCTGTTGTCCGAATGATCCGAAATAACTCAAATCCTGCCGCAACTGCGACGGATTAATCCCCATCTTCACCGCCAATTCCCGGGATGAGACCCGCTCAACCTCTTTGTTGGCTAAATCCCCAAGAAAACGGTAATAAATCGGCATCCGCTTGATGGTCGCATACGGTATTCCTTCACTATAATTCTTATTCCGAAAATTTGATTTTCCATCCATCGGGTTGACTCCTTCTACTGCATCATATTTTCATTCAATCTTTTAAAAGTCGGTTGGATGCTTGTTCAGCAGACCCGTCAACGAACTTCGAAAGTGCCCGGCTTGCCGTCTTCGCCTCTACCAAAGTCCCCGGTCCGCCAATACAGCCTCCAACACAGCCCATCCCTTCAACAAATTCCGCCTCCAACAAATTATGAGCCGCCAGTTTGAGTAACTGGGTACAGTTGGCTATCCCCGCCGCAGAGACTACCCGTAATTCCTGTCCAGGATATGTTCCATGTCGGGCGACCACTTTTTTCACAGCATTCCCGACCCCGCCGGAGCTGCAAAAACCCATTCCTAATGCTGAAAGGGATACGGCATGAATCGACTGCGGATTAGTTTCAGCCAGATTAATATTAGCAGCCACCAGCATCGCCGCCAGTTCTTCGAAAGTCAATACTCCTTCAATTATCCCCCGGCCTTCCCGAGCCGCTTCCCCCTGTTTTGCGATACAAGGTCCGATGAATACACATTTCAGGTTGGTCGAATCTTTCCCTTTCCTTACCATGGCTGCTGTCTTAAGCATCGGTGATTCAGTGGCCGAAACATGGTCAAAAAGCGCCGGATACTCTAATTGGACCAACCTCTTAAAAGATGGGCAACAGGAATTCAAAATATAGCCGTCACCAGAGTTTAACCTTTGGCATACCTCTACGCTTTCTTCTTCGGCAACGGCTTCAGCGCCGTCAGCCACCGAAACGACTTCGGTAAATCCCAACTTGACTAATCCGGCTTGCAGCATTTCCCAGTCGACCAAAGAACCGAACTGACCGGGAAACGAAGGAGCTACCAGTGCTGCTACCGGATTGCCGCTTTGTAATAAACGAATGACTTTTAAAAAGTCGGAACGTTCGGAGATAGATCCAAAGGGACAGGCCGCAATACAAGCCCCGCATTCAACACAACGTTCATGATTGATTTGGGCAGTACAATTGTCGCCTGGTTCAATAGCAGCTACGGCACAAGCACGGCTACACGGCCGTTCCAATTCAAGAATCGCGCCAAAATGGCATGATTTGGCGCAAATTCCGCATTCAACACACCGTTCTTTATTAATATAAGCCCGATTACCAACAAATTCAATAGCCTTTTTCGGGCATGAATTCAAGCAATGATGGGCTACACAATTTCGGCAGGCGTCGGTAACCACAATTTTCTCAATCGGGCAACGATCACAGGATTCCTCAATGACATTGATTAGCTTTGGGGGATTTTTCTCGGCTGTCGGCGGATTCTCCAACACATCCCGCAATACTTCGGATAGCCGTTGTTCTTTATGCTCCGCCAAGTTAACACCTAAGAGCAACTTAATCCGCTCGGATAACACGGCCCGTTCTTTATATTCACAGCAGCGATAATTGGTAAAACCTTCTTTGGTCAATTTTTTCGGTAAAAAATCGATCTCCGTGAGCAGTCGGTTCTGCCTAGCGAGTGTTGCGACTTCGATCATCATTTTACGTTTAATTTTGGTAACTTCCGATACAACAACGCCCACTGTTTATTCCTCCTTTTAAAATACCTCCATAGATATTTCTTTTCCCAACTCCGATAAGATATTTTCAATGCTTTGCACTGCTTCAAAGCGACTTTTTAATTGCAAAGAACGCATAATTTCTTCATGGGCCGGATTGAATGCTGTTCCCATTAGAAAAACCACCGCATCAGCTTTCAGCAATGCTTTTGTAAGGAGGGTAGCACCGTCGGAACCCTTGTTGATTTGCTTGGTTACTCGATAATCCTCAAGCTTTTCCAAGCATTTATTTAGCGTCAATACCCCTTCGGTAACCAAATCAACACCTTCGATATTGGCAATCGGAGGCACACTCGGATCTTCATATTGCAAACTGGTTTTCAACTTTTTCCCGGTCATCCGGGCAACCAAATTTCCGGAAGCACCTCCGCAAATAATCCGTTGACTGTCACTTCCAAAAAATTTTTGGACAATCGAAGCATCTTGATTTTGATCCCCGGGAGGCCCGGTAAACACCATCGCATGTTTCTTAGGACGGGCTTTGATGACTATCGCCGTTGAATCATCACAAGGTTCACAGAGATAACAACATTCGGCCAATTCCGCTATCTTGTCGGCAATCGTTTCCACCTCTTCTCCAAGTAGCGATCTTGATTTTAAGTTCTCTATCAACCCCGCTTCGCCGAGGCCCAGTTTAAAAATACCGCCGACACCGGCATTAATTACTCCGTCACTGTTCAATAACAGCACATCACCAATCCCAACCTCAAAATAGGCTTCGTTAACATCTTTACCGGCGATATTTCTTTTCCGGCGCTCAATTGGACGCAGGTTGCCGTTGCTTAATACAATAAGTTCCGGGTTGTCATATTCGATCAAATGAGCCCGGCCGTTATCTTGAATTTTCAAGATTGATAAAGTGGCATAGGCCAGGTTCCGCACCTTACAAGTTGGCAACGTATCGGCAATTGTAGCAAAAACCTGTTCCAGCCCAATATTTCTCCGGATCAAGCCGGCCGCTATTTTAGTGGTAAGAATGGACAAAATACTTGCTTTGATTCCACTGCCCAAACCATCCGATAGTATTATCGTGATTGAATCTTTGGTTTTAATGACTTCCGGGGTATCTCCGGTTACTTCTTCACGATATTTAGCTACCCCGGAAATTCCAACATCAAATTTCATCGCCGGTAGCCTCTCCTTCATCCATAATGGCAATCAACTCCAACAATGTAGCCTTGGTTTCAGCGGTACTCTCTCCCAAAAGCCCGGCTACATTTTGCACAACCCGCATCTGTTCCCGGATCACCCGGGATGCCCGGGTCAACGCTTCCTGGCGCATCGTATTATGCTTTTTCTTCCGCTCTTCTTCAGCCGTAATATCCGTAATGATACCGATTACAACTCCGTATTTTAATAAAGGATAAATAATTTGCCGGGTCACCAGCCCGTATTGCTCATAAGGCTTAAGATGATCGACCAGGAAATCTTGATCCGCCCAGACCTTTTCAAAATCGCCGGGATCAATAAAAGCGCTTAGCGGTTCTCCTTTGGGCGCGCTATTTTTACGGTTAAACATTCGGTATGCAGCCGGATTAAATTCTTGGATAATCATCTCTTTATTAACCACAATTACTGCATTAAAAGTGGTATCAATAACCGTGTTTGAAAAAGATTCCGCTTTTTCTTTCATATAGGGAATACACATTTCGGGTTCAGCCATTCCTTGAATGACCGCAATGGCTTTTTCGCGACAGCTTGAATAACCGCAACCGCCACAGTTAGTCTCATCTTCCGGGCCATTTTTCCCGGTAAGCTTTAATACTTCACGGATTTCCGCTTCACTGGGCAGGGTGGCATTTTTAAAAATTGGACTATGTGTTCTCCCAAGTCCGCCTCGGCCAACCGTAAGCGACTCACCCTGCAATCTCATTGTTTGGGAAAAATCAAACAAGCGTTGGCGTCGGGCTTGAATTCCGAGCTTATTACCAATGGCAGGTCCGCCGATACACCCGCCTTTGCAGGCCAGCGCTTCGATAAATCTCGGCTCAATCAGGCCATTTTCCAAATCTTTGAAAGCATCCAGACATTCTTCGAGTCCGGAAACGGAGATAATTTCCGAATCCAATCCATCTTGAATACCCGCTGTCTTAAGAATTCCTTGCTTTAATGGAAAAATCGCCGCCAAGTTTGAGGCACAATCCGGCAGCTCATCCGGAAGAATCTCCGGCTCAATTTCTTTTTGCCTGAGCCATAACGGCAATTCTTCAAACGTCAATACGGCATCAATCGGATTTTCCGAGCTGTTCCAGTCCGGTTCCGCCTTTTTCGCCAAACAGGGACCGACAAAAACTACTCTGGTACTCCGGCCCCTTTTTTCTTTAATAGCCCGGCCGTGGGCGATCATCGGCGATATTAAACCGGATAAACAGGGAATTAATTTCGGATAATATTTTTCGATTACATTCACCACCACCGGGCAGCAACTGGAAATAATCGTTTTTCTTTGGCCTTCCCGGTAGATCCGACCATACTCTTTAGCGATAACTTCCGCTCCCAAGGCGGTTTCTTCAAAGCTTACCTTCCCTAGTCTTTTCAAGGCCGCCACTAATTTCCACGGAGATGATAAAGAGGTTCCCGCAAGATAGGAAGGCGCCACTGAAAAAACAATCGCATCCCCCGCCGCTAAAAAAGTTTCCAGCTGCGGAAGCCCGGAAACCATACTTTTAGCCTTCTGGGGACATACATCAATACACCGGCCGCATAAAATGCATTTTTCTTTATCCACCCATGCCTGACCGTCATTAAGTCCGATCGCCTTCACCGGACAATAACGGATACATTTATAACAATCCCGGCATTTCGCTTTACTGGTGGTGATAGTGTTCACGGCGTAAATACCTCCAGAATTTTTTGGTGAAAGATTTCTGTAATGTTTTCTTTCGATACTCCGGTCACCATGACATCATCAATCTTAATGACAACCCCTTCAGTGCAACGTTCTTGACAAAAGCATGCCTCCAACTCTATTTTGGCTTCAAGGTAATACTTATCAATCAGATCTTGCAAAATGGAGATGATTTTGCGCGAACCTCTGACATGACATCCACTGCCAATGCAAATCGTTATTATCATGGATTTTTCTCCATTCGTCATAGTATGTTACATAAATCACAAAGATTGTCAAAAAAATAACTAACTTCATCCTTAGAATAACATACCTATTTAACACTGTAAAGATGATTTTAATTAAATTTCCCCCTTGCTTTTTGGCTCATTAATTTGGTATTTCAATCTTCGATCTTTGCAACTTATTCGGACAAAGATTGTTATTTTTTTAACAAAGTTTATAATCGAAACATAAAGGCTTTTCACAAGTATTGAAAAGCAGTCAGTATAGCAATCTATTATAAATTAAAAAATTCAGTGAGGTGGCTCAAATGGCTCGATTTACTCTCCCCCGCGATCTTTACTTTGGGAAAAACGCAATGGCAGAATTGAAAAATCTTAAAGGCCGCAAGCGGGCTATGATAGTTACCGGTGGAACTTCCATGCAAAAATTCGGTTTTTTGGCCCGTTTGGAAGAAATCTTAACCGAAGCCGGCATGCAGGTAAAAACCTATGCCGGTGTTGAACCGGATCCTTCGGTGGAAACAGTTATGGCCGGGGCTAAAGCGATGCAGGAATTTCAACCTGACGTCATCGTATCGATCGGCGGAGGTTCACCAATTGATGCCGCCAAAGCCATGTGGGTATTTTATGAATATCCCGATTTGACTTTTGAAGATATTAAAACTCCTTTTTCAATGCCGGCCTTACGGAAAAAGGCGATTTTTGTGGCCATCCCCTCCACCAGTGGAACCGCCACTGAAGTCACCGCTTTCTCAGTGATTACCGATTACTCGACCAAAATTAAATATCCTTTGGCCGACTTTGAAATTACACCGGATATCGCTATTTTGGACAGCAGTATCCCAATGACGATGCCTCCTAAGCTTGTCGCTCATACCGGTATGGATGCTCTAACTCATGCTATTGAAGCTTATGTGGCTTCCGCCCGCTCTCACTTTTCAAATCCACTGGCAATGGAAGCCATCTCTATGTGCTTTGACTTCCTTATTGATTCCTATAATGGAAACGAAGAAGCCCGCGGTGAAATGCATATCGCCCAATGCTTAGCCGGAATGGCCTTTAGTAACGCGCTCCTTGGGATTACCCATAGTTTAGCCCATAAGATCGGGGCTCAATTTGAAATTCCTCATGGCTGTTGCAACGCGATTTTGTTACCGTATATTATCCGTTACAATTCCAAAAACAGCCTGAAAGAATATGCTCAAATTGCTAAGAGAGTCGGCTTATCCGGCGCTACCGATAAGCAATTGGTTGATTCATTGATTGAGGCAATTTCTGAATACAACCGCAAACTGAATATCGCCGCTACCCTGAAAGAGCAAGGAGTTTCGGAAGAATTATTCAAGAAAACCGTTGACTTTATTGCCGAAAATGCCGCTCTTGATCCCTGCACCGGCAGCAATCCACGGCCCACTACTAAGGTTGAACTGAAAAAGATTTTGGAATGCGCCTATTACGGAAATCCGATTAATTTCTAATCGGAACATAATATAAAAAAAGCGGCTGTCTACGAAACGTTAATCATCCAAACTATCCAATATATAAACCCCTTCCAACTGCTATACTATTTATATATGGGTTTGTTTTTGATGAAGATGTTTTTACGACAGCCCCTTTTTTTCACAAGGAGAACTTCCGCATGTACAAAATAATGACCAAACGTAGATTGAATTCAGTGGTTGTGCTGATTGAAGTTGAGGCGCCTTTTGTCGCCCGTAAATGTGAAGCCGGCCAATTTGTGGTCGTCAGAGCGGACCAAAACGGAGAAAGAATTCCCCTTACCATCGCCGATTACAACCGGACCGAAAACAAAATAACTCTCGTTTATCAAGAGCTGGGTTACTCGACCAAACGGCTCAGCACCAAAAATGTCGGTGATTCTTTGCAGGATGTTGCCGGACCCCTGGGCCTACCCGCGGAATTGGAAAATTGCCATAAAGTTTTAGGTATTGGAGGCGGTGTCGGAGCAGCTCCCCTGTATCCGCAATTAAAAAAATTAGCCGAAAAAGGTACTGAAGTCGATGTTATTTTAGGCGGCCGTACAGCAGAGCTGGTAATTCTGGAAAATGAATTCAGGACGTTCAGCCATGATCTCACTGTGGTAACTGACGACGGCAGCTACGGTATGAAAGGCACCGTAGTGGATGCCCTCTTAAGATTAACCCAAACCAAACCCTATGATCAGGTCATCGCCATCGGGCCTTTGCCGATGATGCGGGCAGTAGTCCTGCAGACTCAAAAATTGAATATCCCCACCATGGTTTCTTTAAACCCGATCATGATTGACGGTACCGGAATGTGCGGCGGTTGCAGGGTTACCGTGGGTGGTAAAACCAAATTTGCCTGTGTCGACGGTCCCGATTTCGACGGTTTTAAAGTTGACTTTGATGAGTGCCTCCGCCGCCAAGCCATGTATAAAAAAGATGAACGACAATATGAGGACCATCATCGCTGTCTCATTGGATTGGAGGAAAAATAACCATGCCAAGTCTACCAAATGACCGCGTCAAAATGCCGGAACAAGACCCGAATGTCCGCAATAAAAACTTTTCTGAAGTTGCTCTGGGTTATAATCCGGAAGCAGCGATTGCCGAAGCCAAACGCTGCTTAAACTGTAAAAATGCTAAATGCGTTTCCGGCTGCCCGGTTAATGTTCCGATACCGGAATTCATTCATAAAATTGCTGGCGGCGATTTTAAAGAAGCCTATGAGACGTTGTTTACGCAAAATGCTTTGCCGGCAATTTGCGGTCGGGTATGCCCCCAGGAAAATCAGTGTGAAGGACAATGTATTAAAGGAATCAAGGGCGAAGCGGTGGCTATCGGCAGATTGGAAAGATTCGCGGCCGATTTCACCATGAATGATCCGGCGCTGAATCGATCAATTCCCCAAAAGCCTCCCGCCAAACCAACCGGTCCTAAAGTCGCGATTGTCGGTTCGGGTCCGGCCGGTCTCACTTGCGCCGGTGAACTAGCCCGCAAAGGTTATGATGTCACTATATTTGAAGCCTTACATGAACCCGGCGGGGTTTTAATGTATGGTATTCCTGAATTTCGTTTGCCCAAAGCCCTCGTTAAAAAGGAAATCGCTAAACTCAATAATTTGGGTGTTGCCATTATCCCCAATGTTATTATCGGCAAATCGATCACTATCGACGAACTCCTTGCCGACGGCTTTAAAGCCGTCTTCATCGGTTCGGGCGCCGGCTTGCCCAAATTTATGGGAATCCCCGGTGAAAACCTCAATGGTGTTTATTCGGCCAATGAATTTTTAACCCGCAGTAATCTAATGAAAGCCTATGATCAAGAGTCCCCGACACCGATTTTTGTCGGCAAAAACGTGGCTGTCATCGGCGGCGGCAATGTGGCTATGGATGCGGCTCGAACGGCCAAAAGGCTTGGAGCGGAAAAATCCTATATCATTTACCGCCGTGGTGAAGCAGAGCTGCCGGCCCGTAAAGAAGAGAGTCATCATGCCAAAGAAGAAGGTATTATTTTTAAATTTCTGAGCTATCCTACTGCAATTATCGGCGAAAATGGTTGGGTTAGCGGTCTGGAATGCATCGACATGGCACTGGGCCCTCCCGATCACAGCGGACGCCGCAGCCCGATTGCCAAAGAAGGTTCCGAACACCTTCTTGCAATGGATACGGTCATTGTCGCCATCGGACAATCGCCCAATCCTTTGATCCGTCAGAGCACACCGGGGATTGCCACTCAAAAATGGGGCGGCATCATCGTTCATGAAGATACCATGGCTACGGATAAGACCGGGGTCTATGCCGGAGGTGATGCCGTATCCGGCGCAGCCACCGTAATTTCAGCCATGGGAGCCGGAAAGAAAGCTGCGGCGGCGATTGAACAATATTTGTCCTAACCTGTCGTTCGCTTTTGATTATTGGAAATTAATTTTAACATGAATCCGGCAAGTAACTTTCAAATTCACTTAAAATGAGAACTTGCCGGATCGAGGTTTAAAGGAAGGTCTTTGAAAGCTAGGCCTTCCTTTAACCTTGAGGAAGTAAAGGATTACTTTATCTTTGCCATCACCGTGGTTTGAAAAAATTGGCTGGCTGTTTCCGGCGACACGCTGTGCCATTCGCCGTCTATGGCAACGGAAACATGATGCCGACATTGTTTCATACAAAAGGAGGCCTGTAAATCGATTTTATCATGTAATGAATATTCTTCAATCAAGTGTTGAAATATATTGATAATATTATAGGACCCTTTTACGTGGCACGAACTTCCGATGCAGATTTGCAACTCCATCATTATTTTTCCTCAACTTTCCGGCCTTGATAATCAACATGAAGCAACTCATGGATTCTTCCCTTAAGTAAACCTTTATACAAACTCATCATCAGGGAGTTTTCTTCTGAACGTTTAACACTGCAAAGTTTATCGGCGGAATAAAGTCCCTTGCCGCGATTTTCCTTCCCTTTTAGAGTGGTGAAAGGCTGACCGGCGCCGCTAATGCAACCGCCGGGACACGCCATAACCTCAACAAAATCATAATGCTTGCCCGCCGTAATCCTTTGGAGCAAATCATCGGCATTTTTAAGACCGCTGACAATCGCAATCTTCAATTCCCTTTCTCCATTACCATAGGGCACAGTTGCTTCCTTAATGCCGTCCATGCCGCGTACCCCACTGAATGCAATGGAACTCAACGTCCCGGGTGTTTTATCCATAGCAATCCGGCGAATCACCGCCTCAGTAACCCCTCCGGTGACACCGAAAATAACCCCCGCGCCCGTCATGCTTCCAAAGGGCATATCCACCGCCTCAGGTTCCAAATCTCCAAAGACAATACCGGCCTCTTTGATCATCCTGATCAGTTCCTGGGTGGTGATCACATAATCAACCATCGGGACTCCATCGATTTTGAATTCATCGCGGGCCGCTTCAAATTTCTTCGCCGTACAGGGCATAACCGCCACATGCACGATTTTCTTGCCGGAAGTCTTAAATTGCTCCTTAATTACAGAACCGAACATTTGCATCGGCGAACGGCAAGTTGAAATATGGGAAAGTAATTCCGGATAATTTTTTTCACAATAATTGATCCACGCCGGGCAACAGGAAGTAAATAAGGGCAAGTTTTCACCTTGATCCAGCCTTTTTTCCAATTCCGCCGCTTCTTCCAGTACCGTCAAATCCGCCCCGGTTGAAGTATCAAAAATACTGTCGAATCCCATTCTCCGGAGGGCTGCTACGATTCTGCCCATGGCATTTTCCTTTTCAGCCAATCCAAATTCTCTATTAACAGCTACCCGCACCGCCGGAGCAATCTGCGCGATCACCTTACTGTTCTGATCATTCAATTCCCGCCAGACCCTGTCTCGGTCGCTTTTAACTACAATAGCTCCGGTCGGGCATACTGCCGAACATTGTCCGCAGCCGATACAATCCGACTCGGCGATAGGCTGAGCAAAAATGGTGCTGATGGACATTTTGGAACCGCGATAGGCGAAATCAATGGCGCCGACATTTTGGACCTCCCAGCACATCCGTACACAATCCCCGCAGAGAATACATTTATTGCGATCACGGGTAATGCACAATGACGAGTCATCGATTTGCGGTTGCTCGGCTGTGTTTGCAAACCGGACCCGATCAATGCCATAACGTATGGCTAATTCTTGAAGTTTACAGTGGCCGTTCTTGGCGCACGTTGTGCAATCGCGGCAATGGTTGGCCAGCAGCAATTCCAGATTCATTTTACGGTGTTTGCGAATCTGTTCGGTATTGGTGCGGATTTCCATCCCATCGCGCGGTGGCGTGGAACAGGCGGTTTCAATGCCGCCCCATTTATTTTCAACAATACACATGCGGCAAGCGCCATATATGGATAGTTCGGAATAATAGCAAAAAGTAGGAAGTTCGATTCCGACCTTGCGGATTAATTCCAATAGGTTCTTTTCACCGTTAATCGCTACGGTTATTCCGTCGATTATCATCGCCGGTTTTCTTTCCATCATTTATCGCTCCTCCTTTATCGCATGAAAGGCGCAAATACTGATACAAGCCTCACATTTTATGCACTTTTCATTATCAATTTTAAAGGGCGCTTTGATTTTACCGGAAATAGCCCCTACCGGACATGCCCTGGTGCATTTTGAACAGCCCTTGCAAAGTAACGGATCAATTCCAATCCGTTTCAATTTTTGACAGCTCCCGGCAGGACATCTTTTCTCATAAATATGCGCTTCATACTCGTCGCGAAAGCTCTTTATCGTGCCGACTACCGGCAATGCCGCCGTTTTTCCCAACCCACACAGGGCAGTCGCTGTAATGGTATCCGCCAGATCCAGTAACAGTTCAATATCACCGTCGCGGCCCTGGCCGGCGACAATCCGCTCCAAAATCTCCAACATTCGTTTAGTGCCTTCGCGGCAGGGCACGCATTTTCCACAGGATTCTTTTTGGGTAAAATTCATAAAAAAGCGGGCCACTTCCACCATACACGTGTTGCTATCCATGACTACCAAACCGCCGGAGCCGATCATCGCCCCGACTTTTTTCAAGGAATCGAAATCCAGCGGCAAATCCAAGTGTTCTTTAGTAAGACAGCCGCCGGACGGACCTCCGATTTGGACTGCCTTAAACTCTGTTTCACCGCGCATACCGCCCCCCACGTCGAAAATGACTTCCCGCAATGTCGTTCCCATGGGTACTTCGATTAACCCGGTATTCTCAATATTTCCGGTGAGTGCGAAAGCTTTTGTGCCGGGACTGTTTTCCGGGCCCATACTTTTATACCAAGCTGCGCCCTTTAAAAGAATCCCGGGGACATTAGCAAAGGTCTCCACGTTATTCAGTACGGTCGGCTTTCCAAATAAGCCCTGTTCAACGGTACGAGGCGGTTTAACCCGGGGCATTCCCCTTTTGCCTTCGATCGAAGCCGTTAAAGCGCTTCCTTCACCGCACACGAAGGCCCCAGCGCCCCGGTTGATCTGGATTTGAAAATTGAATCCCGAACCCAAAATATTTTCACCGAGAATCCCAAATTTAGTTGCCTCGGCGATTGCATTTTTGAGCCTGCCGACTGCCATTGGATATTCGGCCCGTACATAGATATACCCCTCGGATGCTCCACAGGCTATGCCGGCAATCATCATCCCTTCCAACATCCGATGGGGATCCCCTTCCATGATGCTCCTATCCATAAAAGCGCCGGGATCGCCTTCATCACCGTTACAGACAATATACTTTGGGCCTTCCCTTTGGCGCCTAACCTGGACCCATTTTTTGCCGGTCGGAAATCCCCCACCTCCTCTGCCGCGCAAATTCGAGTCGCTAATTACGTTGATGATTGACTCAGCATCCACTTCAAACAAAGCTTTTTCCAGGGCTACATATCCTCCGATACCCAAATATTCTTCCAATGATGTGGCATCAATATGGCCGCAATGTTCCAAAACCACCCGAGTTTGTTTTTTATAGAAAGGGATATCCTTTTGCTTGGGATATATCCGGCCGCTTTTTTGGTAGGCCAGTCGTTCAATTAATTGCCCTTCCACAACCGTCTTCTGGACGATTTCTTGGCAATCGTCCAGCTGTACTTTGGTGTACAGGTAGCCTTGCGGTTCAATACGAACCAGGGGACCCATTTCACAAAAACCATGGCAACCGCTTTTCTTGAGGCCTATTGCTTTTTGATCAGATTCTTCCGCAAGTTCCACCGAATAAGAGATTCCTTTTTCAGCCATTAACTTTTGCAATTGGTCGTAAATCTCCAAGGAACCGCCGGCTACACAACCAGTTCCCGCACAAATTAGTATTCTGCCTTTTTCCGCAGCGATAGACTTTTGACAGCTTTCACGAAGCTGAATCAAATCGGTTCTACACTTCAACACGTTGTAAATCTCCCTTCAATTGCTCCAAAAGTTCCACCGCCTTATTGGGCGTCATTGCCGGGTAAACTTTATCGTTTACGGTTAGCACCGGCGCCAATCCACATGCTCCCAGACATGATACTGTTTCAATCGTAAAAAATAAATCATCGCTGGTTTTTTTTTGTTCCGAAAGGCCGAGTTCATTTCGTAACCGATTTAAAATTGGAATTGATTTTCTTACATGACAGGCCGTTCCGTCACAAACCTTGATAACGAACTTACCCTTGGGTTCCAGTGAAAGATTTTCATAAAATGTCGCTACACTATATATTTGGGCTTTACTAACCTTCAATCGTTTCGATAAATACCCAAAACATTCTTTGGGTAAGTAATGATAATGTTCTTGAATATCCTGCAGGATGGCTATAACTGCCCGCGACTGACCGCCATAGCCGTCAATGATTTGGTCAATCAATGCATAATCAAATGTTACACTCATCCAATCATCCCCTATCGCAAATATTAAGCGCCAAACAATATATAATTTTTAGCGATTCGTTTCTTATCCGGCGTTTTATTTTTATCCACCGGCTGGTACTGCCGTATTTTATTATATACTTTGTTAAATAAATGACAATCTTTGTTATTTTATTTTGCAATTTTTCAGGAATGAAATGCTCAATTAAGCTGCTAAAAAGCCACCCGGAAATTACAAAATCCAACGCTGCGCAGCGAAACTACCTATTCAATCCCCATCCGCTGTTTGAACTCTTTCAAATAAGTGCGGCTAACCGGGACTTCATCATGTTCATAAAAATGCATCACTAAATTGTAAGTATGATTAAACCAGGGAATGACTTCTTTGATATAGTTCTGGTTTACCAAAAAGCTCTTATGAGTACGGAAAAAACGATATTTCTCAAGCCTTTGTTTGAAGCTGGTTAACGTGTCCATACTGGAATATTCTCCATCTTTGGTTTTGATGGCGGTTTTACGATCGGTTGTGTAACAATAAACAATTTGTTCGGGTCGTAGAACTACAAATCGGTCGGTTTCCCAAACACTGACAATTTCCGGCAGCGATTCGGCCTTTTTCTTCAGTAAGCGAAAAATAGGTTTTAACAACCTTCCCTGTTCAAACGGCCTTACAATATAATCGTTTATTTCCATGTCAAAGGCTGCTCCGGCCTGATCGAGGCCACCAGCGACCCAAACGATCCCAATGGATTCGGAGTAGGCTTTGATCTTACCAGTAATTTCGTGAAGCGGAAGCTGATTACTTTTTAAATCAATCTCGATAAAAACCAATTCCGGAACGGTACTGAGCATTTTTCTTTCATATTCTTCAATACTGGAAATTTGGCAATCAATTTTCATTTTCAGGTTATCTTTCAAGTATTGATTGCAATCCCGGACCTCTTCAGTTTCAAAATTGATAAATAGTATTTTCAGCTCCACGAGTTAGCCCCCGTTTCTAATAAAAACAACTCAAAATCCCCGCCAGGGAGTAAAAGACTCCCCTATATTACAGGAACTTTGAGTTGGTCAGACTAGCAAAACACCCCACTTAATTATCTTTTAAATTTATCGAATCGGCTTCGTTTATAACTTTCCATACGCTTCCCGATAAATGGCTTCGATCTCCGAAACTAGCGGCATTCTTGGATTGGTACCGGTGGTTTGGTCATTGAATGCAATATCGGACATTTCCCGCAATTCTTTCTCAAATGCCTTCGGATTGACTCCCGATTCGGCCAAGGTCAGCGGAATATTAACCTGCTTCATTAGGTCTTTGACGGCATTTACTAAACTATTCACAGCTTCCTGAGTGGTTGAGGCAGGTAACCCCAACATTTTCGCAATTGCGGCGTACCTTTCACCGGCCATGGGGTATTCATACTGCGGGAAAGCCGCAAATTTGGTCGGCGGTTGGGCATTATATTGAATTACATAAGGCAACAATATTGCATTGGCCCGGCCATGAGGAATGTGAAATTTTCCGCCCAAGATATGGGCCATACCATGGTTAACTCCTAAGAAAGCATTGGTAAAAGCCATTCCGGCAATACAGGAAGCGTTGTGCATTTTTTCTCGGGCGACTTTATCATGGCCGTCCTTATAAGCCCTCGGTAAATATTCAAACACCAGTTTAACCGCTTTTTCGGCCAGTGCATCGGTATAGTCCGAGGCCATCACTGAAACATAAGCCTCCAGTGCATGAGTCAATACATCCATTCCAGTATCTGCCGTGACGGACTGAGGAACCGAGAGCACCAATTCCGGATCGATAATCGCAATATCCGGAGTTAGCTCGTAATCAGCCAACGGGTATTTTATATTTTTCTTTTTATCGGTGATAACCGCAAATGCCGTCACTTCGGAACCGGTGCCGGAAGTGGTGGGAATTGCCACAAAGGTAGCCTTTTTACCCAGATCCGGAAACTTAAAGGCCCGTTTACGGATATCGGCAAATTTCAAGCGCAGGGAATCAAACTCGGTCTCCGGATGTTCATAAAAAAGCCACATGCCTTTAGCGGCGTCAATAGCCGAACCGCCTCCCAGAGCGATGATCAGATCCGGTTGATAACTATTAAGTTCTTTTACCCCACTCATAACGGTATCCACCGATGGATCCGGCTCTACATCCGAAAAAATCCGGTAATCAATCCCCACCTTTTCCAATTGATAAGTAACCTTGTCGGCAAAATTCAGTTTCACCATATAGGGATCGGTGACGATAAAAGCTTTCTTCCCTTTAATTTTACTTAAGTACTGTAATGAGCCGTACTCAAAATAAATCTTGGGCGGAACCTTAAACCATTTCATCCGGTCACGACGCATAGCCACCCGTTTGATATTAAGCAAGTTATGAACGCTGACATTATCCGTGGTTGAATTATGCCCCATCGAACCGCAGCCCAGCGTCAGCGAAGGCGTATTCGTATTATATAAATCTCCGATAGCCCCATGGGAAGAGGGGGAATTAATCAGCAAACGGCCCGTGCGCAGACGAGTTGCAAATTCATCAATCACGGCCTCATTTTCCGAATGGAGCACTGCCGAATGTCCGAGACCGCCAAATTCCGTAATTTGCTCACAGCGTTTAATCCCTTCACGATAATCTTCAACCACATAGAAAGCTAAAATGGGACTAAGCTTTTCCCGGGAAAGTGGATATTCCGGTCCGACTCCTTCTAACTCGGCTATCAGTATTTTGGTATGCTCCGGCACTTTGATCCCTGCCATTTCGGCAATTTTATTCGCCGGCTGACCGACCACCATGGCATTCATACTATCATGGGTGGAGTCGATCGCCACTTTGGCCAAACGGCCGACTTCATCCCCTTGCAGGAAGTAACAACCATATTCCGTCATCAGCTTTTTCACTGTGTCGGCAATCTCCCTATCGACAACCACCGATTGCTCGGAAGCACAAATTGTACCGTTATCAAACGTTTTGCTCAAAATTAAATCAGTCACAGCCCGTTTGATATTGGCAGTTTTCTCGATATAACAGGGAACATTGCCCGGACCTACGCCTAAAGCCGGTTTACCGCAAGAATAAGCCGCCTGTACCATATTGGTGCCTCCAGTTGCTAAGACGATACTAATGCCAGGATGATTCATCAAAAGATTCGTTGCTTCAATCGAAGGCTTCTCGATCCAGCCTATGCAATTCTCCGGTGCGCCTGCGGCTACAGCCGCTTCCAGCATCACTTTAGCTGCTGCAATACTTGATTTAATCGCCTTGGGATGAAAACTAAAAATAATCGGATTGCGGGTTTTAACGCTAATCAAGCTTTTAAACATTGTAGTCGATGTCGGATTGGTTACCGGAGTCACCCCGGCAATAATCCCGATGGGTTCAGCCAGCTTCATATAGCCCTCTTCCACGTTTTCCTCAATGATACCGACCGTCTTCTCGTTCTTAATATTATGATAAACTTCTTCGGTAGAAAAAAGATTCTTGGTGATTTTATCTTCATAAACCCCCATCCCTGTTTCATCTACCGCTTGTCTGGCGAGTTCCATATGCTTATCAATACCGGCCAGGGCCATTGCTTTTACAATCAGATCAATCTTTTGCTGGTCATAACTCATAAATTTTTCCCGAGCCACCATGGCCCGCTGTACCAGTTCATCTACCTGTTGGTTAGTCTTTACTTTTAAATCCGGATTTTCCTGTTTACCCAATTCCTTTTTCTCCATCGTTCTGGCCTCCATTTTCTTGATTTTCGTAACTCTTTGATTTACATTTATATGATAAAATCATCAAACTTTCAATAATATGTACCTGCT
>WSSedL1CaDRAFT_10000568_pt1 | contig 25811 bp, 26 predicted proteins | sample WetSurSL1Cattail_FD_9464 | JGI IMG/M metagenome (IMG submission 9464)
CGGCTCACGAAAACCCCGCCGTACTACCTCGACCTTGCGGCGTACAGGAAGAGTGCTGCAGGTAAACCCATGGAGACCCCGTACACCCCGGCGGTTCCCTTATTCCTTGCGCTCCGCGAGGCCTGCCTTATGATCGAAGAAGAAGGCATGGCAAACCGGATCGCCCGGCACCAGAAGATGGCAAAGGCAGTCCGCGCCGCAGTGCAGGCATGGGGCCTCTCGCTCTACCCGAAGATCGATGCAAAGCACGAGTACGCGACCACCGTCACCGCGGCAGCATACCCCGAGGGCGTCAAGGACGATGACGTCCGCGGCGCGGTAAAGAAGCTCGGCATCACCATTGCCGGCGGCCAGGACCACCTCAAGGGCAAGATCTTCCGCATCGGGACCATGGGCGCCGTGAGCGCACCCGAGATCCTCGCCACCCTTGCCGCAACCCAGCACGGCCTGGTAAAGGCCGGCTGGAAGATCAAGGGCAACGGTGTCGAGGCCGCGGCCGAGGTGCTGGGATGAAGGTTGGTGTTGCAGACACCACCTTCTCACGCGTCAATATGGGAGCGATCGCCATCGACGAGCTCAAAAAGCACGCGAGCGTGGCGATCGAACGGGTGACCGTGCCGGGCGTCAAAGACCTGCCGGTTGCCTGCAAGAAACTGATTGAAGAACGCCGGTGCGAGATCGTGATGGCGCTCGGTATGCCCGGGGGCAAGGACAAGGACAAGCTCTGCGCCCACGAGGCATCGCAGGGGCTCATCATGTGCCAGCTCATGACCAACCATCACATCATCGAGGTCTTCGTGCACGAGGACGAGGCCAAAGACGATGCAGAGCTTGCATGGCTTGCCGAGCAGCGCACCCGGGAACATGCAGAAAATGCCGTCAACCTGCTCCTCCACCCGGAGGTCCTTACAAGGAACGCCGGCACCGGCCAGCGCCAGGGGTTCGAGGACGCCGGCCCTGCCCGGCGGTAGGGCCCCATTGACAGGTTTATGTGCAAACAAACGAGATGATCTGATATGTGCGATACAAAACCGGTAAAACTGGGATTCGTTGTTGCGGAGTTCAACCGTGACATCACCTACATGATGGAGATCGAGGCACGGGAACACGCAGCATTCCTCGGCGCCGAAGTGACCGAGTGCCTGTACGTGCCGGGAGCATTCGACATGCCCCTTGCCATAAAAAAGATGCTTGCCGCAGGAAAGGTCGACGCGGTTGTCACGGTCGGCTGCGTGATCGAAGGCGCGACCCAGCACGACGAGATTGTCGTGCAGCACGCGGCACGGAAGATCATCGACCTCTCGCTTGAATTCGGCAAGCCGGTCACGCTCGGCATCTCCGGGCCCGGCATGAGCCGGCTCGAAGCAAACGAGCGGATCGATTATGCAAAGCGTGCCGTTGAATCCGCCGTAAAACTTGTCAAAAGATTACAATGAAGCAGCTCTCGGCAAAGGTTGCGGCGATCGCGCCCTCGGCTACTATCGAGATCACGAACAAGGCAAAGAAGATGCAGCGGGAGGGCATCGATGTCATCAGCCTCTCGATCGGCGAGCCTGATTTCGATACCCCGAAACATATCACCGATGCCTGCATCGGCGCCCTCAAAAAGGGCGAGACGCACTATGCGCCCAGTAACGGCATCCCCGAGCTTCTCGCGGCGATCAGCGAAAAGATCGCAAAAGAGAACAAATTTGCCTGCGAACCCGACCAGGTGATCGTGACCTGCGGCGCAAAGGACGCCATCTACGAAGGGATGGAGGCGGTTTTAAACCCCGGCGACGAGGTCATCCTTCCCACGCCGGCCTGGGTCTCGTACGAACCCTGCGTCCAGATGGCGGGCGGGAAGACGGTATTCCACCCGGTGAACCAGAAGACCTTCCAGCTCGACGATTCTATTCTCGAAAAGGTCAATGCAAAGACCAAGATGATCTCGATCAACTCGCCCTCGAACCCGAGCGGGGCGGTCTTTGATAAGAAATCGATGAAGCTCGTGGCCGATCTCTGCGAGGATCACGACCTGTACGCAATGTCGGACGAGATCTACGAGAAGCTCATCTACGGCAAAGAGCACATCTCGCTTGCGTCGCTCGGCGATATGGCGCAGCGCACGATCACGGTCAACGGCTTCTCCAAGGCCTACGCGATGACCGGGTGGCGGCTCGGGTACGCGGTGGCCCCAAAGCCGATCATCAAAGCGATGTCCAGGGTGCAGCAGCATTCGGTCTCGCAGGCAACGACCTTTGCGATGTGGGGTGCGGTTGCAGCGCTCAGAGGCGACCAGAAATGCGTTGAATCTATGCGCAGCGAGTTCGACAGGCGCCGGAAGTTTATGGTGGCCGAGCTCGGGAAGATGGGCTACACCTGCGCCCCGGCCGATGGCGCTTTCTACGCATTCGTGAAAGTTACCGGCGACGACAATAAGATCGCGACCGACTGGCTCGAAAAGGGCCATGTGGCTGCAACCCCGGGCAGCTCGTTCTATGCCCCGGGATGGATCCGGCTTTCATATGCGGCTTCGATGGAGAGGCTCCATGAAGCGATGGAGCGGATCAAGAAGGTTGGCGGGAAGTAACCGGGCCCGGCCAACCAGATACTTTTTTGGGTTGTTTTCCTGCAATCTTTGCGCTTGTTCGAACTTTCGCGCCAGAAAATTTTGAAACGATCGCAGCGAAAACGGGAAAAACAGGCTATTGATGCAAATACCACGACGGAGACGTCCCGGGCCGGAAAATCCGTTCCGGCCGATCGCGTCCCGCCAGTACGGCCTGAAAGTTTTTCCGGGTAAAAATTTCCGGTTCGAAAGTTGGTACGCCCGGATTTTTTTGGCGCGAAAGTTTTTTCGGCACATTTTTTTCGGTTCGAAAGTTGAAAATCCTAAAAAATTTTGGATTGAAAGTTGAAAAAAGAAAAAAAATCTGGCGCGAAAGTTGGAAAAAAAGGTGTTAGTTATACAACTAACTCAGTTCTCCGGCGTAAATCCAGCAATACGGACCCGGCACCGGGATCAAAAAAACCCGGACTTTTTTTTGCCGCGAAAGTTGAAAAACCAAAAAATTTTCCGGTCGAAATTTGAAAAAAGAAAAAAAAGTTGGACTGAAATTTCTCCGGCCGGATTTTTTTTGGTTTGAAATCTGAAAGCTCCAAAAAAATTCCGGATGAAAGTTCGTACGCCCGGATTTTTCCGGATGAAAATCAAAATTGCCGGAAAAATTTTGGAGCGGCCAGGGACAAGACCGTACCGTTACACTCAGCCCCCCCTTGCGCCATCCCAGCCCCCGAGGGGGCGGGGGCGCGAACGATACACTCTGACTTACCTGCATTCAGAACTGCTCCCGGTACAGGTAATACAGAGCTATCGCAATGGGGGGATGCCCGAGCGGCGGGGGCGCCAGCCCCAAAGAGCGTCTTCTTATATTGAGTCACCGTCGATACTGCATCATTATGATAAATTTCCCCGTCGGAGATCCAAGAAACGCTCACAGATTGCACCGGTTGGCAGATATCAGGCTCAGATGACCATTCCATCGATCCCAAAAACCCTGCCGCAGGAAGCCCGCTAAATTGCAGGTTTAAAAAGCCTTAAAATCGTGGCATTTTTAGAAATACGCGATTAAATCAGGAATTTCTATGGGCGTGGCCACAACTTCCACTGGAAACCGGTTTTGAGGGATCGCCCTGTTCCGGTCCTCCGTCGGAGAAAGGATCTGCGGAAACCTACCCTCCCAAAGAAGAAGGAAAACACACCCTGTCAGACACCCGTCAGCCCGATCTTCCCGTCGCCTTCCACGAGACCTTCGCGTACGTCGAACGGCCGGACACCACGACCTCACCATTCTTTTCCTGCACGAGCCGCGCAAGGTACGCGTCAAGGATCTTCTCCTGCGCTGCGGTCGTCACCCTGAACCGGCCCCGGAAGAATGCGGTCATCTCGTCCCGGGATCCAAACCGGTACTCTTTACTGAGTGGCATCATCTTCACGTCCGCATAAATCCCGGCATTGTACAGCACTTCAAAGAGGCAGTCGGTCTTTGGCCCGGGATAATACGTGCACCCGTGCAGCGGCTCCCAGAGCTCCACGTACATCTTTTCCCAGAACGGCATATCCACGAACCAGTACAGGCAGACCTCACCGTTTGCCACCGCGTCCATCTTTAAGAGCGCAGCCCGGATGTCCTGCATCGTTAAGGAGAGCGAAGCGATCACGAGATCGTATTTCCCGTCCAGGTCCCGGGCCGGGTCGATATCCTCCCAGAGTTTTTTGATGCAGGATACGTTTGCGATCCCTTTTGCCCGGCACTGCTCCCTGAGAACGGCGGCCATCCCGGCCCCGGGCTCGATCGCGGTCACATCTTTTACCCGCGGTGCGATGGGGATCGCGAGCGTTCCCGGCCCGGCGCCGATATCGAGCACCCGCATATTTTTATTGAGCGCGAGACCGGCGATTGTTGTCTGCACCCGGTCGTCGTACTCGCCCCGGGAATTCTCCGCATAGCGTTTCGCATTTGCCGGGTCGTCCCAGTTGTGCGACGCATCCTCGAAATGCTTCGAGGACTCCTGGAGGCGCTGCTGGTGCGCCCAGCGCTCGTTTGCTTCGCACGGGTTCTTTTCCGGAGTACGTGCCTGCCCTGCCATGAAGAAGTACTGGCTCTCTTGCCGGATAAGAGTGTTTCGCTGGAAGATTCCTGTAACAAATAAAAAAAGAAAAAGTCCGGAGCAGGTCCGGTATCTCACTCTTTACGCTTCATCAGGTAGACTGCCCACCCGCCGATAAAGACAAGGAGTGCAATTGCCCCGATGATCTGCGGGAGCATTGACCCGCTAGCCTGGCCCTGTGCCCCAAACCGGGGCAGGGTCACGTTCTTTGTCGAGGTAAACAGGTTCCCCTGGCTGTCCTTGTACGACACCAGTAAGGGGACCTCGGTCTGGTTTACCGCAGTAAACGTAACCGTGAAACTCCCGAAATCGTCGGGCTTGAGGGCCCCGATCACGTACGAGCGGTAGGGATCGGCGGGCACGGCCGGGGAGAGCGCCGTGATGGTCACGGCATTTGCCGTGGAGAGGCCGGCATTGGTGATATCGCCGGTCACCTCAAATGCCCCTGCGGTGTTCTTCACCTCGATATTGCTCATCACCGGGTCAGCATCCTTCTTGTCGGGCGAGAACCGTATCGGGATCTGCTGCGAGACGCTGTGGTGATTGTCCCCGTTGTCGTAATTGAGGGTAACGTTTAAGGTCGTCTCCGCGTGCGGTGTCACCGTGAAGTTCACGAGCGTGCTCGATCCCGCTGCAAGGGGGCCGATATAGGTGGATGCCGGCAGGATCTCCGCATTGTCCCCGGAGATACTGAGGACGGCATTTTTCACCCCGGCCTTTCGCGGGTTTGCGATCTGGAGGGAGATCGTGTCCTTCTTGCCGGATGAATAGGAGTCGGGGCTGTTGATGACGGCGAGCACGAGCGGCGTATTATCCACCCAGACTGCCGCCGGGTAGTACAGGCTGCCCGCATCGCGGTAACTTAACGAGAGCCGCGGGTAGTAGTGCCCGTCAGGGACATCCGCGCCCACGGAGAACGTGTAGTCCCGGGTCTGGGCCGGCCCGATATTGGATGCGATATCGTAGGGAGACCCCAGAAGCTTGATATTTTCGTCGCCGAACGTGGCGTGTCCGATGACCACGCTCTGGTTGCGGTTCCCGTTTGTCACCGAGACGGTGACCGTTCCCTTATCCCCGGTAAAAAACGCGCCCGGGTCATAGGAGACTCCCGAAACGTACACGTTTCCTGCGGCTGCAAGGGAGTCCGATGTGGTATAGGCAGATGCGCCGCCGATCCCGGCGAGCAGGAGAACGATCGCGATGACCGTGAAGTACAGTGTCTTCATTCAGGCTCCTGCCATGGTCAGGACGACGTAGGCGATGAATATGATTACAGGCGCTCCCACGCAGATTGCCGCGTCGCGCATGGAGAGCCTGCGAGCCTGTTTTATCCCGAAGATCCAGGTGTTTGCGCTCCAGAGCAGGAAGACAACGGAGACGACCGCGGCGGTCTCGGTATACGCCATCATGGACGGATCCTGCATCAGGGCCGTGGTGGCCGATGTCATGACGCCCGGGTCCTGCAATGCCGAGGAGGTGACCTGCGGGACCACGACTTTGGGCAGATATTCGAATGCCGCGATCAGGGTGATGACCGCGCCGAAGATCTGGGGCAGGTAGCCGTAGCCGACGACTTCAAGGCAGCGGTTGAAACTTCCTTCGCCCTTGAAGAGTTTCGATATCAGGTAGAATAGCCCGGCCCAGATGAGCCAGAAGATAAAGACCCCTGCAAATGCGGCAAGGATAATGAAGACTACCATCACGGCGCCGAGGCCGCCCATGGCAGAGTCCATCAGTTTTGCGGTAAGGCTCCCGGCAAGATAGCCGTAGCCCGCTGCAAGGATGGCACATACACAAACGATCAGCGCCGGGACCTTGAGCTGTTCCGTATCGCCGAGCGTATCCTGGAAAAAGCGGTTCGGATTGAATAACAGGTCGAAGAGTGAAAATTTCATGGTTGGTTTCCCTCCGGTAAAATGCCAAAAAGCATTTCGCCAGCGTTTGTCTATGTTCCGGTATTGTGCTGCATGTTTATTAGTTGGATGCCCGCCCGGAATCATCGACGGAGAAACCGTACGTGACGGTCGTCTTTGTAATAAAAAAATCAGGAAAAGTAGCGAGGGATGGATTTGAACCATCGGTCTACGGGTTATGAGCCCGTCGGGATATCCTGACTACCCTACCTCGCTTCCCGGATTAATCAGGACTATAATATAGCCGGCTGGCACTCATATACTTTACTAAAAAACGGCACATTTCTGCCATATTCGTTAGGTTCAATTAGGGGAGTCCTCCAAAACACCATACATGGACGATACCGAGCTTGAAGAGATACGGAAAAAGAGGATGGCCGCGCTTAAGGAACAGATGGCATCTGCCGATGTATCGGGTGCCGTGATCCCGGTCGACCAGCTGCATATCGGCGAACTCTTAAAAGCACACCCGGCGCTTGTTATCGATTTCTGGGCGGAATGGTGCGGCCCCTGCCGGCGCATCGGCCCGATCATCGAGGAGCTCGCGCAGGAATTTGCCGGGAAGGTGACGTTTGGGAAGTGTAATACCGACGAGAACCAGCAGCTCGCCATGCAGCTCTCGATCTCGGCGATCCCGAACATCGTATTCTTCTCGAACGGCCAGCTGGTGGACCGGGTAATCGGGGCGTACCCGAAAGAAGCGATCCGGGAAAAGATTCTCAAAAACTTCCCGTAAATCCTAAAAAAAGATCTTTTTTGTTTTTGTTATTCGCAGTACGGGTCGTTGATGAACTCTTCGTACACCTTTTTTGGCGGCCGTCCGCCCCTGCGGCCTCCCCCGTGCGACCGGTGCTGGCGGGAGGGCATCTCCTCTTTGTCGTCCTCGGCATCAAGATCGGTATCAGGGGTCTCCGGAGCCTCTGCGGGCGGGTGCGGTTCTGCTTCCGCCGGCCGGGGCTGCCGGTTCCGGTGGTCCCGCGGGTGGTGGTGATACGCGCCCCGTTCCTGGTGCTGCTGTTGCGGCGGGGCCTGCTCCTGATGCGTCTCTTCAGCCATAGATATCAGTTATCATACAGCCCCGTGACCAAAAATACCTTGTTATGAAGAAGGTCACTGCCCGGAATAGAGCGTGCCTTCCTGGACCTCTATGACAAGGGCGCCGAGTTCCTCAACTACCTTGAGCAGGTCGGGGCCGGCGGCAACGGACGACCGGGTATTCTCGAATTCCCCAAGCGAATGCACCCAGGAGCTTCCCCAAATTTCGAACCGGAAGACCGGCTTTTTCCAGAGTGCGCCCGTCACCACAAGGGCGATCCCGAGAACTACTACGCCAATCCCGCCAAAGAGGAGGATCGCTTTCCCGGAAAGGCCGATGACCGCAAGAGCGATCCCGATGATGAGAAGAACGATCCCCCCGGCCATGAGGCCGGGCCGGTACCGCGAGGACTGGACTACCCCGATTCCCTTGATCTCCGCAATGCTGACCTGCTGGTAGAGCGACTCCGACCGCTGGTCGAAAAAACTCCTGACGTTCGAGTACGCGATCAGGCGCTTGGTGGTCACAGCGATCCCGATCTTGGCCCGGACCGGGGAATACATCCGCAGCCCGTCGTACTCCTTGACGAGTGTCTCGGTCTGCGCAAAACCCACAAAATTCCGAATATCTGGCATGTCCTCACCCGGTAAAGGATACGTTTGGCCTGCAATTATTACAAAATTGTGGTTGGTTTGCAGCCCCCGGTTCCTGTACTGCCGCCCGCCGGAATGAACACGTATATACATTGGCGTCTGAAACTGTATCACAAAAAGACCGGGCGTTACCCCCCCATGTCCAACGTCACCACCCTGCTCGATGCAAAGAGCGTTCCCGAGGCAAAGGCTGCCTTTGTCTGCCCGTCTAGAAACGAGACGTACAGCTACAAGCAGCTCCGGGACGAGATGAACCGGATCGGTGCCGGCCTTCTCTCACTCGGGATAAAAAAAGGCGACCGGGTCTGCATCTATCTCGACAGCTCGCCCGAGTACCTGATCAGCTACTTTGCGATCTGGCGGATCGGGGCGGTGGCGGTCCCGACCAATATCGTGTACCAGGGAGAAGAGCTGCTCCACGCGGTAACGGACGCCGGTGCCTGCGCGATCATCACGGACGTGCACCGGGCGGACGTGGTTGCCGGGGTGCAGAAGGAAGCCCCGGGCCTCGTACACGTGATCTGTGTCGGGGGAAAGGGTGCGGCCTGCACGGCGGCATGGGAGTCGTTTCCCCCGGCGCCGGCCGGGATGCGTGCGGCCAGCTGCGGGATGGACGATCTCTGCCATCTCCAGTACACGGCCGGGACGACCGGCAAACCCAAAGGGGCAATGCTCACGCACGGGAACTGGATGACGGCGCTCGACGCGGAACGCGAGGCGCTCCGGCTCCTGCCGGACGATGTGTATCTCGGGATCTACCCGATGGGCCATGTTGGTTTGTCCTGGGGCCTCGCGGTGCTCCGGGCCGGCGGGACGTTCGTGATGATGGAACGTTTCGAGCCGGAGCAGTACCTCTCGCTTGCGGAAAACTACCGGGTCACGGTCCTTGCCGGGATGCCGCCGGTGATCCACACGCTCATCCACGCAGCACCCGGGACCGAGGGCCGGCTTAAAACCGCCCGGCTCATCATCTCGGGCGGGGGGAACCTCCTGCCCGTAGTCTGGGAGGCGTTCGACCAGCGCTACCATATCCCGGTGGCAAACTCGTACGGCCTTTCGGAGACGATCGTGATCGGGTCCGGCACGACCACGCTCCCCGAGTACCCGCACCTCACGAAGAACTACCGGAGCGTGGGAGTCGCGGTCGGCTACACCGAGGTCCGGGTAGTCTCGGTCGACAACCCGGAGCAGGAGATGCCCCCGGGCGAGGCCGGGGAGATTGCGCTCCGCGGCCCGTCGGTTGCAAAGGGCTACTGGAACCTGCCCGAGGCAACGGCCGCGGTCTTCCGTCACGACGGCTGGTTTTTGACCGGCGATATCGGATACATGGATGCGGACGGGATCCTCTACATCACCGACCGGAAAAAGGACATGATCATCATGTCGGGCTGGAAAGTCTACCCGACCGAGGTCGAGAATGTGATCGTGCAGCACCCGGCGGTGGCGGACGTGGCGGTCTTCGGGATCCCGGACGAGCGCCGGGGCGAGATGCCGGTCGCGGCAGTGGTCTTAAAAGCCGGCGCAGCGCTCTCGGGCGAGGAGTTCGATGCTTTCTGCCGGAAGCACCTTGCGGGCTACAAGGTGCCCCGGAAACTTTTGATCGTCGATGCCCTGCCCCGTGTGCACGGCTGGAAGCTGCTGCGCCGGACCCTCCGGGAAACGTTCGGTTCACAGGGGCAGTGATCGCACATCGCGGTATCCGGGCAGGCCCGGGACTTGAGGAACCTTTTTTAAGGGTAAGTCAATACTCTTTATAACGGAGCAATATGGATACGGAGAGCCGGATCAAGGACATCCCGATCACCGGTATGGCGCATAAGAGATCCACCGGTATCGTGGGCCTCAACCTCCTGCTGGACGGAGGGTTCCCGCAGGGGTCGGTCATCATGGTGTACGGGACGCCACTTGCCGGTGTTGACCTTGCCGCACTCCAGTTCTGGAAGGTCGAGGGCGAGGAAGGCACGTACTTCATGAACGACGGGGATGCCGAGCCGGACATGATTGATGCGACCGAGCTCTACCCGGAGATGTACCTCCCGCAGATGATCGGCCACCGGATCGTGATCGATTCGTTCTCCACGCTGGTGATCAAGTACGGGATCGACAATGCGCTCAAGTTCCTGCGTCTCGCCCGCAAGGAAGTGCGCAAGCGCAACGCGAACCTGATGTTTATCGTGTACTCCGATGTCCATTCGCCGGTCGAGATGACCCGGATCATGCGGGCCGCCGACCTGGTGATGGAGCTTAAGACCGATATCGGGCAGAACGAGATCGGGCGCACGCTCATCGTCCACAAGATCCGGGATGCCCCGGCACCCCAGCGCCTGTTGCCGTTTATTATTACGGAGCGGGGGATCGAGGCATCGACCACGTCGAGAGTGGTGTAGGATCTTCGGGGATTCATTCTTTTTTAGATTGTTCTATATCGGAAGGTTGGTCAACCCTCACCAAAACGAGCACTCGCCCCCTCCGCCCCCTCGCGCTCGACGGGTGGCCCGGCCACACCCGTCTCGCTAGGGGGAACAACCGGAAGATCGGGCTCCTGCTTTTCCTCAACCAGCAGTTCCAAAGGTATTATTGTAATTTACCAAGAAGTGAAAAAATAGTTCTTTGATATTAATCACGATTGATTTTCTCTGCTAAACTAATTCAAATATCGATGAACAAAGCAAAAATTGAAGATCCACAATTTCTATTTTCGTCTTTTTTTACCGAAAATCCCACTAGACATATTGAAAATGTCATTTCCTATTTGGGCGGAATACGATTTTCGCCCATCTCCAGTAACTATTTTGTTCATTGTTCCACGAGGGGTTTTTGGACCCCTCTTACCGAAGATTCCCACCATGGTCAGACATTATTATCCTTGTTATATATATGTTACAGGTGGCACGGTGATTCATCTCATACGACCCAAGAAGCGGAACCCCCCGCCAATAAAGAACGGGTGTAGCCGTGCCACCCGTTCGGCTTGGTGGGGGGATTGGTGGGCGTCCTATCGCATTGGATCAACGAGTATAAAGAGAAATTTGAAAAACCCTCGCCCCGACCCGATCTCTGTTTGAGTGGGGGTGGTCACAAAATCCTAAAAAAAAGTGGCCCGGCGTTTTACAGCGCGAACCGCACTTCCTTTGCGGCTTCTGCCATATTCTTGAGTTTCCAGAACGCGGATTCCCGTGAGCGCATCCGCAGGCCGCAGTCGGGATCAACAAGCATTGCCTTTGCGCCGAAGACCTCGACGCCCTTTTCTATCCGCTTTCTGATCTCTGCCACGGTCTCCACTGCTTCTGCGGTCGAATCAACGCAGCCGTACCCGATCATCCGGCCCGAGAGATCCTTGCTCCCAAAGAGGGAGAGGTTCTCCGGGTTCTTCGAGAACTCGAAGTCCAGCACGTTCACGTTGACTTTGAGGATGTCGTCGAGGACATTTCCGATGTTCCCGCAGACATGCATACAGGTCGGGACTTTTACCCCTCCCGTAATGAGATCGATGGCCTGTTTCCCGACAGCGAGATCGGCGACACCGGTCGAGAAGATCGGTTCGTCGATCTGGAGGAGCGTGACCCCGGCAGCCTCAAGGTATTTTGCCTCGACGGCAAGGGCCGCGGCAAGATCGAGCGCCAGTTCCTCCTTGTTCCGGTACATCGGCGTGCTGATATGGAGCCCGTGGGCAAGTGTCGAGGGGCCGGTGATGATCCCCTTGACGTAGAGCGATTTTGATTTCGCGTACTTGGTGTCGCCTGCGGTGATTGCACCTGAAGCCGGCTGGATCTTCCCGACAACGTCCTGGCCCTTGATGCCCGGGAGTTTGCCGGAAAAAGCCTGGATCATGTCGCCCCGGACCTGGCCGTCCGAGATGATATCGATCCCGGCATTGACCTGGTCGGCGACCGCGGTCTCGACCGCGGATTTGAACGGATCAAAAAGGGTCTTGAGGCCGGAGCCTTTCACTACGGGGTAGCTCCCGACCACGGTTGTCGCCAATACCTTGTTGATGAAATACGCTTTCATGGGACGAGGCGGTGCATGTCTCTGGGGAAGAGGACTGCTTCGCGGACGTTAGAGAGTCCGAGCATTGTCATGATAAGCCTTTCTGCGCCAAGGCCCCAACCGGCGTGCGGCGGCATCCCGTACCGGAACGGGCGCAGGTAGAACTCGAAGCTGTCGGGCGAGAGGCCCTTCTTCTTGATCTGCTGGACGAGGAGGTCGTACTGGTGGATGCGCTGTGCACCGCTCGAGAGTTCCATTCTCGGGTGCATGAGGTCGAAGGCCTTGCAGATGGACGGGTCGTCCTCGTAGGGCATCGCATAGTAGGGCCGGATCTCGGTGGGCCAGTCGGTGATGAAGTAGTGGGCGCCCATCTCGTCGCCGATCGCGTGTTCGGCTGCGGCGGAGATATCGTCGCCGTACTTGATCGGCTCGCTGCAGGTCTTCTGCGCGATCTCGATTGCCTCGCAGTACGGCAGCCGGGTGAAGGGTGCCTTTGGCACACAGAAGTTGTCGATCTCGAGGTTTGCGATCTGGGTGCTGCAGGTCTTGTTCACGTACTCGTAGGTAGTGACGATCAGGTCTTCGAGCGTCTTCATTACGTCCTTGTGGTCCGCGTACGAGACCTCGATATCGATGCTCGTTGCCTCGTTTAAGTGCTTCGTGGTATTGTGCTCTTCGGCCCGGAAGATCGGCCCGATCTCATACACCTTCTCAAAGCCGCCCGCCATCATCATCTGCTTGTAGAGCTGCGGGCTCTGGTTGAGGAACGCTTCCTTGTCGAAGTAGGCGATCGGGAAGAGCTCGGTCCCGCCTTCGGTTGCGGCGGCCACGATCTTCGGGGTCGTGATGCTGATGAACCCTTCCTTGTGGAGGAACTCGTTGACCGCAAAGAGCGCAGCGCTCCTTATCTGGAAGACCGCGGCGACCCGGGGCCGGCGCACATCGAGGAACCGGGCATCGAGCCGGGTGTCGAGTTCGACCCCGACTTTTTCCGAGACATCGAGCGGGAGCGGAGTCTCTGCGAGGTTGATGATCTCGAAGGTGTCCGGGACGATCTCGCGGCCGCCCGGTGCCTTTTCAACGGCCTTTACCGTGCCGGCGATCCGGACCACGGACTCCCTGGATACTTTCTTTGCCGCAAGAAGAATCTCTTCGGAAACTTTCTTTTTGGGGATGGTCACCTGGATGATCCCGGTCCGGTCGCGGATCAAAAAGAACGCGAGTCCGCCGAGGTCCCGTTCCTCGTGGACCCATCCGCAGATCTCTGCATGGCCGGCGTCGGGTGTGACGCTCTGTATGGGAACGCGCATTAAAATCCTATAACAATGGGCCGGGAAGGATAATTGAGTTTATGGGGCCTTTAGGCCCGGGCACCCTACATGTTTTTGGCCAAACGCAGGCTTACGTGATCATATGACAGATCATCCACCCCGCCCTGCTGCACATGGCGATGGCGGTACTCCCTCCCGCAGGAACCTGATGATTGGCATTCTTGCAGGAGTCATTATCGTGGTCGTTGCTGCGATCTTTTTAACGCTGACCGTTTCGGTAACATCCGATCTCTCCGAAAAAAGCCTGCCGTACGTGACCCACTATTCCGTGGCACTGCCGGATGGCGAAGCGGTAACGATAGGCAACAGCCGGATCGCGGTGATGGCGTACAATGGTTCGGTCATTACCGATGTGGACGGCAACCGCGAACAGCTGGTCGTGGGCCAGACCCGGGTGATCAGCCCCCGGCACGCGAAGATCACCACGCTCGGGATCCCGATCTACAATGCCGATTTCCAGTTCACCTTAACATATCTCGGCCAGGCCGGGACAAAGGATAACTTCGATCTTACCGTGAAGACCTCGCAGCAGGTGCCCGGATTCCTGCTCGACCGGCTGATGCCGGCTTCGGTAAACGCGGTAACGGCATAATATCACGCTTCGGGAACCCCCCCGGGTACCCCCTCCTTTTTTCATTGTTGCCCGTACACAACGGGTCTTGTTCCCGGATACCTGCTGTGTCCCTCAGTCCTTCCGGAACCGCCAGGCTCCGGAGGGGATCCGGATCTCGAACCGGGCTCCGCGTCCCGGCGTCCCGTTCTCCTCGATGGTAAAACCGGTGATTGAGAGGATCTCCCGGGACAAAAAGAGGCCAAGGCCGGTATGTTTTCCAAAGCCTCTTGTGAAGAGCCGGGGCTTGTCGTTTTCCGGGATCCCGACGCCGTTGTCCTCGCAGACAACGACAAACTCGTCATTATACACGTCCCCGGTAAACGAGATGCTCGTGATAGTCTCCCCGTACTGGACGGCATTCCCGACGAGGTTGGAGAACACTTTCCCGAGCATCGGGTCGGCAAAGACCTCTATTCCCGGCACGGTATTTTTAACAGACACCTTCCCGTTACCGGCATGTTCCGCTGCCAGTGCAATGACCGCCGGGAGATCCTGCCATTTTGCCGCTTCGGATCCCAGGTTCTGGTACTCCCGGGTAAACTCGATCTGCTCATGGATCTTCGAGATAATCTCGCGCTCTTTTTTTATGAACTCTTTTTCTTCCCTGCTCTGTGCCATCCCGGACCCCAGTTCCACATAACAGTCCAGGGCCGTGATCTGGTTGAGGATGTCGTGCCGGGTGATGTTGTTTAGGAGGGCCAGTTTCCTGCTGGCATCGGCAAGGGCGGACTCGGCCAGTTTTCTCCGGGTGATATTGCGGAGCACGATCAGGTAATAGGAGCTCCTGCCCGGGATCTGGGGATCGAACGGGATCACGGACGCCTCGTAGTACTGCGGCTGGCCCGGGCGGTCTATTACGACCTCCCGGATAACGGGCCTGCTTTCCGGGCCGGCCGCAGGCAGCGTCCCGATATCCCCGGGCAGCACCGTCCGGGCGGACTGCCCGATCAGCCGGTCCGAGGAAACGCCGAGCATCTCTTCCGCGGCCGGGTTGGTGTCGCAGATATCCAGACGATCGTCTACCACAATGATGCCGTCGGCAATCGTGGAGAAGACCCGGTCGTGCGCCACCGGCATGAGGGAGAGGAGCTGGAACCGCGAGATCCCGTATGCGGCAAGCAGGCCGGAGAACGCAAAGAGGAGGGGCGAGAGATTCACGAACGGTACCGGTCCCCACCGGGCAACATAGGCAATATTTGCTGCTAAAGGAAGCAGGCTCGCGGCTAAAACGAGGGCGATCTGGTACTGGTAGATGGCATGCGAGGTCCAGAAACGCGTTGCCACGATCACGATGCCGACCGCCGACAACCCGTATGCCCAGGTGATGAAGATCCAGAAGAGCGGGCCGTGCAGGAAGACCCCGACAAAGGTTCCCTGTTCAAGTACCGACGCGATGCCGGTGTAATAGAGGTGGTGCAGGGGATTGGTCCAGACTGCTGCTACCGCGAGCACGGGGATGACAAAGAGCAGTGCGATATTTTTTTTCGAAAGGAACCGGGTGTTCCCGGTGTAGTAGAGGACGATCAAAAACCATGCCACGGGTACCGTGACCATCCCGGGGTATTCCATGCAGACAAAGAGGAACTTTGCCGCGGGCGTGATGCTTAAGAATTCCCCGGCGTCCCCCAGGTTCCAGATCGTGGCGGCAGCAAAGAGGAGGGTGAAGTACGGGGCTGCCGGGGATTTCCAGGTGCGCCAGCATACGACGGTAAGCACCGCGGTGGCTGCTGCGGAGACGATAAAGAGGATTGCAATAACAGAAAACTGGATCTCCACGCTTCACCGGGCCTGATTACTCCGGATCCGGAATAATTTTTTCCGAGTATATCATATTTTTTCTGATCTGTTTAAGAGTTTTCAATAGGGTAAGTTCAGCCTGGTAAAATTCCTCAATAGATCTCCATACCCCGCTCTTTCCCGGCCGGGTTCCCCTGCACGCGTGCGGCGTACCAAAAAAAACCGGCGCTCCTTCACCTAAACCAAAACGAGAGAACGTGCAGCCCGTTTTTAAAACAGCGTCTTCTGCCGGGTTTCGAGCCGGAGGTGGGCAAGCGCAGCCGGTGTGGTCTCCCGGCCCTGCGGGGTGCGTTTCACAAACCCGATCTGGATGAGGTAGGGTTCGTACACCTCCTCGATGGTCCGGACCTCTTCTCCCACCGAGATTGCAATGGTCTTTGCCCCGACCGGCCCGCCCGAGAAATCGTCTGCGATGACGGTGAGGATCCTGCGGTCGATCTCGTCAAGGCCCAGCTCGTCGATGCGCAGGAGGGCAAGGCCGTCTTCTGCAATCTCTTTTGTGATCTCCCCGTTGCCTTTGACCGTTGCATAGTCCCGCACCCGGCGCAGGAGCCGGTTTGCGATCCTGGGCGTGCCCCGGCTCCGGGCGGCAATGGCCCCTGCCCCTCCGGGCGTGATCGGGATCTTAAGGATCGCGGCGCTCCGTTTCACGATCTCTTCGAGGTCTTCTGCCGCGTACAGGTTCAGGCGCACCACGATCCCGAACCGGTCCCGGAACGGGGAGCCGAGAAGGCCCTGCCGGGTCGTGGCCCCGATCAGCGTGAAGTGTTCGAGGGTTAAGCGGATCGAGCGGGCGCTCGGCCCCTCGCCGATCATCACATCGATGCAGTAGTCCTCCATGGCCGGGTAGAGGATCTCCTCGACCACCGGGTTCATCCGGTGGATTTCGTCGATGAAGAGCACGTCGCCTTTCTGGAGTGCGGTGAGCAGTGCCGCCGCATCGCCGGGCTTTTCAAGCACCGGGCCGCTCGTTGTCCGGATTGCCGCCCCCATCTCGCGGGCAATAATATGGGCGAGCGTGGTCTTCCCGAGACCCGGCGGGCCGGCAAAGAGGATGTGGTCCACCGGCTCGCCCCGCTGCTGTGCTGCCGCAATTGCGATCCGCAGCGCGTCCTTTGCCGGCGCCTGCCCGACAAACGCATCGAGCGTTGCCGGCCGGAGCGTGACCTCTTCGGGATCCTCAATGGCCGGCCCGGGGGAGATGATCCGTTCGCTCACGCCCGTTCACCCTCTTTGAGGATTGCAAGCGCTGCCTTGATGAGCCCCTGCACCGTGGGGGCGGAAAGGTTTGCCCCGGCCGCCCGGACCGCCCGGTACGATGCCTCCTCGGCAAACCCGAGGGAGACAAGAGCGCTTACCGCGTCCCGGGCCGGCAGATCGCCTGTTCCTTCGCGGGAAAGCGCCATTGCCTCCTGCACTTTTTTCATCTTGTCCCGGAGTTCGAGGATCAGGCGTTTTGCGCTCTTTGGGCCGATGCCGGGGATCCGGGTCAGCTTCTTCTCGTCCTCGTCAAGGATGGAAAGGACAAAGTCTTCGAGTGTTACCTGTGAGAGGATGTTGAGCGCTATCTGCGGGCCGATCCCCGAGACGCTGATGAGCACGGTAAAAAGTTCGAGTTCGCTTGGGCGCAGGAATCCGTAGAGTGTAATCGCGTCTTCGCGGACGGCCATGTACGTGTGGAGTTTTACTTTCTCTTTTGTCCGGGCGATCTCCCGAATCTCCTGTTGTGGCACGAAGACCCGGTAACCGATCCCGTTGACATCGAGCACCACCCACCGTTCGCCGGATGCGACCGGCTTTCCGTCCAGATACGCGATCATTGGTACACTATCTCATAACGTGGATATGACATAAGGCAATCGAAAGCCCGTCCGCGGCATCGTCTGGCTGCGGGATCTCGTCGAGTTTCAGGAGCCGGGTGATCATCGCCTGCATCTGGACCTTGTCGGCCCGGCCCGACCCGGTGACTGCCTGCTTGACCTGGTTGGGCGTGTATTCCGTGACCGGGATCCGGTGCTGTTCTGCTGCAAGGAGGATCACGCCCCGGACCTCGCTCACGCCCATCGCGGAGGTCGTGTTTTTCGAGAAAAAGAGCTTCTCCATTGCAATGGCATCGGGCGGGAACCGGGCAAACAGGGACGTGATCTCTTCATGGATCTGTACCAGGCGTTCCCCCGGTCTTTTCCCGGCAGGCGTTTCAACGCAACCGTAGCAGACAGGAGCGATGACTCCGCGTTCCACCCGGATCACGCCGTACCCGCACCGGGCAAGACCCGGATCGATGCCTGTAACGATCATGTGCATACCAGCCGCATCCCGGTGCCGTGCAGGGAACAATCCCTGCGCCGGCCATTCGGTTTTTTCCCTGCCGGGGCCCTTTTTCCACGTGCAGAGGGCCGCCTGAAAGGCAGGATACGGGATAAATTCTATGTATGGCGGCGGATAATATAGGGATAGTGGTAATTCGTATGAAGACCCAGAAATGTCCGACCTATTCGTATTGCATCCTCGTGCTCGGGCTCATCATCGTCAACACGCTCCTTGCGTGGGGGTCCATCCTGCTCGCCCGGGTGATCAGTCCCACGATTCCGACGGGTGTCGCCATAATCTATATCGCGGCCGCGTTCATGCTCCTCTTCACCCTCTGGTTTGGCATGTACGGGGCGATCTCCGCCTATGTAGGCGGCCTCATCGGCGGAGGGCTCCTCTCCGGTATGCCGGCATCGGTGGCGCTCTATTTCTCGCTTGCAAACCTCTGGATGGTGCTCATCCCCCTTCTTACCTTCCGCATCTTCAAGGTCAATGTCGGGATGGAATCCGGCCGTGACCTCTTCCACCTCGTGCTCTTCGGGACAATTATCAATAATCTTGTCTCTGCGGCATGGGGCGCTGCATCCCTTGCCCTTGGCGGCGTTATCGCATGGTCTGCGTTCGGCTCGGTGTTTGTTCCCTGGTTTATCGGGAACGTTGTGATCATTCTCCTGATCGTCCCGCTGGCGCTCAGCCAGTTTACCGACCGGGTATCAAAATCGAAGGTCTTTGTAAGGGACTTCTGGTTCTAAAAAAAGACCGGGTTTTTTCTTTTTTTCCCTGCGTGGTAAACGGTATTCTTCTGTATTTTTCACAAGAGCCTTTAGGCAGCAGCCCCGCTGCGGGGTGCCTGCTTCCTGTGCAGGTACCATATCAGTATCCTGATGGCGCAGGGAAAGACCCCGTACATGTACATCGTGGAGAAGTTCACGCCGAGATAGAGTAAGATCATTCCGGAGACTGCGGCCAGGATGACGCTGAACCGTTCCATGACCGCGTCCTGCACCCTGCCCGGGTGGACCGGCGCCACAAGGAGTGCCGGCCGGCGGATGATGTACTGCCACTGGAGTAAAAAGAGGGTGCCGAGGGCGAGCATGTTGAGGTGGAAGATGAACGGCGCGATCGGGACGTGCGGGTAGTCCCCGGAGAGGTTGGTGGAGAACGGCACCAGTACGACAAAGATCAGAATGAAGATATTGAGCCAGAGCACCCAGCCGTTCACCGAGCGGAGGTAATGGAAGTGCTCGTGGTGGACGATCCAGAAGCTGGCGAGGACTAAAAACGCGATGACAAAACTGAGGAGCTCCGGGAACATGGTGGCGATGTGTTTTGGCAGTTCGACTGCGGCATCGGCCTTGGGGATGTCGGGAACGGAGAGGCCGACCACGAGCAGCGTCATGGCAAAGGCAAAGACGCCGTCGACGAGAGCCTCCAGCCGGTTTTTCGAGATAATATTGTTTTCCGCGGGAGATTCCTGCGCTTCCATGGTCATAAGATACACCGGAATTACGTATTACCTTCACGCTTTTATTCTTCCTTCTGTCTCAACGGGGAACCAGGGATTCATCAGAAGCCTGCCATTTCGGGGAGACAACACAGAGAAAGACGAGATCGCCGGCTCCGGTGTTTTTGATCTGCTGGACCGAGCCCGGCGGGATCAGGATGCAGTCACCGGGCCGGACCGGGGAGGTCTCTTCACCTATGGTCATGGCCCCGGTCCCTTCGAGGATGTAATAGATCTCGGTGCTGTTTTTAAGAACATGCGGGAGCGTGGTCTCTCCCGGAGGGACAATGGCATGGGCGATGCTGCATGCAAGGTCTCTGGCACCCGGTGTTTTGTCCGGGTGGAGGAGTTCGGAGAGGACCGACCGGTCCATGACCCGGGCATGGGGGCAGGTACCGCTGTTACGGATGAGCATGATCAGAGATCGCATTCCTTAGGGTTTAGCGGTTGCTCTCCTGTGCACTGGTTTTGCACATGTTTATGAAGATCCGTGCCTATCTCTTCACTGGTGAGACAATATGAAGATCATCGGGATCAACGGGAGTCCGAAAGGAGAAAAGAGCCAGACCCGGAGGCTTGTCGTGGGCGTACTCGACGGGGCCCGGGCGGCCGGTGCGGACGTGACCTTTGTCGACGTCTGTGCCTTAAAGATAAAGTACTGTACAGCGTGCTCGACCTGCTATGCAAAGGGCGAGTGCGTCAATGACGACGATATGCCGGCCCTGTACGAGAAACTGCTCGACTGCGACGGCGTCGTGCTCGGTTCGCCGGTGTACATCAACTCGGTCACGGCCCAGTTAAAAGCCATGCTGGACCGGATGGCAGACAGCGTCCACTGCCTGCACTTTACCGGCAAGTACGGCTGTGCAGTCTCGACCGCCGGCGGGGCAATGGCCGAGGAGACCGCGGAGTACATGAACGGTGCTCTGCGGATGCTCGGGGCAACCACGGTTGGAACGGTCGGGGTAAACTTCATGGGAAACCCCGACGCGATCGTTCCTGCGGAGAAGCAGGCAAAAGAGCTGGGGCGAAAGCTGGCCGAAGCGATCCGGACCGGCTACAAGGATCCTGCCCAGCAGGCATATTATGCCGAGAGGAAAGCGCACATGAAGCAGCTGGTTCTCGCGAACAAGGATATCTGGGCCCACGAGTTCGATCACTGGAAGGCAATGGGCTGGGTCTGAACGCTTTTCCCCGGCACTTTTTTTTAAAAGAACCGCCGGGCTGTTCTGGTCTTTTAATCAGAACAACTCTCCCGGGCCGGGAACAAAAAAGATGGGGATTACTGGGGATTGCGCTTTTTTATCATTTCCAGCGCTTCGAATGCTTCGCGCCGGACCGAGACATTCTCGTCGGATAAGAGGCCGGTGAGGTGATCGGCTGCCTTATTGTCGCCGATCTCGCCGAGCAGGAGAGCGGCACGCTTCCGAACATCGCTCTGGTCGTCTTTTAAGACCATAATAAGCGGCGTCGTTGCCGGCTGGCCGAGCATCCAGAGCGCTTCCATGGCAGCCGTCCGGGACCGGACATCCCCCTCGCGGAAGACCTGCATGAGCGGGGCAATGGCGGGGACGCCAAGAGCTGCAAGGGCTTTTACCACATCGATCCTGACCGCCCGGTCGGGATCGGCAAGGGTGCCGATGAGGGCCGGGATGGCTTTGGTGTTCCCGATCTGGCCAAGAACCGATGCCGCCTCCTTCCGGAGCGCCGGGTTCTGGCTGGCGAGGGCTGCAATGAGCGGTTCTACCGAGGGTTCGCCGATGGTGACGAGGGCAAGTTCCGCTCTCCGTGCAGTGTCCTCGTTCTTGTCGACAAGGGCTGCAATGAGCGGGGCAATAGAGGTCTCGCCGAGCGAGCAGAGGGTCCCCATCGCGGCCATCCGCACGTGTTCCAGCGGATCGTTGAGGCTCTCGATCAGGGGGACGACTGCCCTGGCATCGCCGATACGGCCGAGTGCAACGGCGGCTTCGTGGCGAACCCACGGGTCGGGATCCTTAAGCATCTCGATGATGTTCGGGACGGCACGGCCTTCCCCCATGACACCGAGTGCCTGGACAGCGCCCCGGCGGATGAACGGGTGGGTGTGCTTGAGCGACTGGATGAGCGGCGTGACCGAAGGCTCGCCAATGAGCTGGAGCGCCCGGATCGTCTCCTGGCGGACGTCCTCTCCGGGGTCGGCAAGGGCGCCGATCAGGGGGACGATGGCCGGAGCGCCGATCTTTCCGAGCGTATCTGCCGATCCGCGGCGGATGATCCAGTACTCGTCCCGCAGGCCGTTGATGAGCGGCTCGATAAAGGGCTCTCCCAGATCCCCTACCGACCGGACTGCATTCCAGCGGGTGTCGAGGTCCCCGCTCGTAAGGGCCTTAAGGAAGGTATCGTAGCGCTCCTTCTGAGCCTTGAGCCGGGCTTCCTCGTCCTCCTGGCTCCCCGATTTGAAGATATTGAGGAATTTTTTCACAATTGCCATAACAATCTCCTGTTGGTTCACTGTTTGTATAAAATCCTTCAAATAGCTATCGGAGAGCAAAATACTCTTTGAATAACCGTCCGCTTCCCAAAACAAAAGAACCGTACCCGGAAAAAAGCAATAAAAAAAGGATGCCCTGTTTTACGGGGAGACAATGCTCACGATCACCGATGCGGAACCGGTATTCTGCGCATCGTGCACGTACATGGTATAGATCCCCATCGGTTTTGCCTGGTCGAAGGTGAACTTGTAGTTCCAGGTATTATCGGCATTCAACGGAAGCGTGACAACATCCACCCCGTTTGAGTACTGCCCGGGCCCGTACAGCGTCAGCCGGACGGTCTTTGCCCCGCTCGTGCACAACCCGGAGAAACTGGCGGTATTTCCCTGCGGGATGGTGGCGCTGGCAGCACTGATGGTGATCGATCCGCCGCCGACTGCATTGAACGAGACCTTGTCCGAGGCCTGTTTCTGTTTGTCGTATGCGATCATGGTATACGCCCCGTTCATGATGCTCGTGCCCGGGTTCCACGTGTACGACCACGTATTATCCGTCCCGACCGAAGGTTCGGCAACCTTGACGCCGTTTGTATAGATGCCCGGCCCGTACAGCATGAGGATCACACCGTTGCTGCCCTTGCAGGTGCCGGAGAACAGGAGCTTGCCCCCGATAACGAGGGTATCCGTACTCTCCGTGATCGTCACCGTGGGCTGCTGGACTACTACGGAGATGGGCTGGACGGTTGTTGCTATGCCCGAGGGTATGGTTGTTGCCGTTTTGGATGCGAGCGGAGTGAGGGAGGCATAATAGCTGGAAGTGCCCGCTGGTACGGTGATGGTGGATTTCCACGGGGAATACCCGGTGAGCCGGTATTCGAGGGAGTGCGTGCCGACCGATACATCCGAGAGCGAACTGGGTGTTGTCCCCGCGTACTGGTTATCGAGATACACTTCCGCACCAGATGGTGAAGTGGTGAACTGGAGCGTGGTTTTGCCGGTAGTGGAAGGAGTGACCGAGGTACACCCGGCCACAAGAACCAGGATTATGACTGCAGAAATAAGAAGAAGGTTTTTCATTCGTCTCCCTTGCCGTTGAGAAAGTATCACGATGAACGATTAAAAACTTATGGAACGCTTGAAAGGGGTATTCCTTCGCGCATCAGGCTGCCGGGCCCTGCTGTTCTGCGAGCATCAGGATGTTCTTTGCCAGTTCGAGGCTTTTTTCCTCACCGGTCATTAAGGTGTCGAACCTGACTGCCCCGGGGACCTCTACCGGGTCCCGCACGTCCTGCACGAAGAGGTCGACAAGGTCGCCATAGCACTGCACCGTACCGGCCGAGGTAGCCTCGTATCCCGAGGCCCTCATCAAGGCCGCAGCCGGGCCGCTCACGGGAGCATCCCCGATAAACGGGCTCACCGCGATCACAAACCTATCGGCCATAGCCTCCCGGATCCCTTTGCATTCGAGGATGGGGGTGATGCTTGTTATCGGGTTCGAGGGACCGATCACCACAACCTCGCTTGCCTCGATCGCCCGGAGAACCTCTTCGGTACTCTCCGGCGGCACTTTCGAGCAGCGCACCACATCCTCGATTGGGATCTGTCCCCGGGAGCGGACCCAGTATTCCTGGTAATGGATGAGACCGAGTTCGGTCTTTACCCGGGTCGTGACCTCGGTATCGGTCATGGGGAGGACATTCTCCCGCACGCCGAAGCGGTCGCAGAGGGTCCGGGTGATGTTGGTCAGCCGCTGGCCGTCGCGGAGCAGGTTCCCTCGCGCGATATGGACTGCCCGGTCCCGGTCGCCGATTGCGATGTACTCCCCGAGGCCCATCTTCTGGATCTCCCCGTGGGTGGTAAACGTGTCGTCCCGCAGCCCCCACCACGTATCGGTGTTGAGGACGCCGGCAAAGAGGTACATGACCGTGTCAACGTCCGGGGAGATGTGGTTCCCGGAGATCCAGATGTCTTCTGCGGTATTGACTACGACCGAGATCTCGTGCCGGTCCATTATCTTCTGCACGCCCCGCAGCAGTTTTGGCGTGCCGGTCCCGCCCGACAGGAATGTGATCATGCGTAGAATACTTTTATGCGCTGTATATGAAGATTATTAGGTTGGCGTGAACCCGAAGATCATCAAGGACCCGGTGCATGGCTATGTGGAGGTAGATGCAGCGATCCTGCCGCTCCTGGACTCGCCGGCGATCCAGCGCCTGCGCTATGTCCGGCAGCTCGGGTTTTCTTTCCTTGTCTACCCCGGTGCCAGCCATTCGCGGTTCGAACATTCGGTCGGCACGATGCACCTTGCCGGTGTTGCATGCCGGCAGTTCGGGCTTGCCAACGAGGACCGGCTGCTTATTTTGGTCTCTGCGCTCCTCCACGATGTGGGCCACGGGCCGTTCTCGCACGCAAGCGAGCCCCTCATGGAGTCCTGGCTCGGGCGCACCCACGATGATATTGCAGGGATTGTCAACACCCGGTTTTCCTCTCCGCTTAAGCAGATCGGAGTCGCCCCGGAAGATGTCTGCGCTGTCGTGAAAGGAAACCACCCCCTCTCCGGGATCATCCACGGCGATCTCGATGTAGACCGGATGGACTACCTGCTCCGCGATGCGTACTACACCGGCGCGCCGTACGGCACGGTCGATGCCCACCGGCTGATACGAAACATCCACCTGACGGAGGAAGGGGTGGTGCTGGACGAGAACGGGATCAATGCGGCAGAGTCCCTCCTTATCGCCCGGACCCTGATGCGTCCTACGGTGTACTACCATCACGTGAGCCGGATCGGGGAGTGCATGTTCCAGCTCGCCATGCTCGGCCATGGTGCGGATCTCTCTGGTGCGGACCGGGAACGGCTCTGCATGCTCGACGATGCCGAATGTATGCACGAACTAAGGAACTCGCCCGATCCCCGGGCGAGGGACCTTGCCGCCCGCCTTTACGAGCGGCGGTTGTACAAGCGTGCGGTCTATGCCGGGCAGGACCAGGTCAATGCTGCGGTCTTCCAGACCGGCTGGCCGCTCGAACGGACCCGGGAGGTGGCGGCCGAGATTGCCCGGGCTGCCGGGTGCAGGGCAGACGATATCCTTGTCGATATTCCCCCGGTTCCGGGCGACATGTCCCTGGAGGTCCAGGTAAAAAACCGCCATGACCCGATGGGATTTGCGGAGATCTCGCCCCGCCTGGGGACCCTCAACCAGACCCGGCGGGAACAGTGGCGCCTCGGGGTGTATACCCTTCCGGAGCTGCGCGATGCGGTTGCCGAAGCCGCAGCAGAGGTACTCCATATAAAAAAGCCCACCCGGCAGGGCACCCTCTTTTGATCCTGCCCGGCACCGGAATTTCGGCGGGAGCGAGGAAACAACACATAAATACGCGGCTTTTCCTACATTTCACCGTATGAAACGATCGTTTGTCTGCTGCCTTGCCCTCGTCCTTCTCGGGGTTATCGTTGCCGGATGTACCAGTACCACTCCTGCCGGCCCGGCCCCCGCGACCACCCCGACAGCGGCTGCCGCAGCGCCGGCCGGGACAACAG
>WSSedL1CaDRAFT_10000569_pt1 | contig 25769 bp, 26 predicted proteins | sample WetSurSL1Cattail_FD_9464 | JGI IMG/M metagenome (IMG submission 9464)
ATTAGGGCGTAGACCTCTCTCTTGCTCTCCCCCAATGAAGTATTTTAATGAAGCGGATTCAGTGGGAGAGTAACCGATGTCTTCGTAGTCTAAAAGCTTTTTGAGATCAACGGCGGGGGTTACTCTTCCACTGAAACAACCACTTTGAACAACATCTTTGGGGAAGAGCCCGCCTTTCAAAAAAGGCGCGAGTTAGGTTAAATAGACATCTTGAGCATATCCCATTTTATGGAAGCGTAGCTTTATGACATTGCCTCCCTACCTCCCTGCCGGATTTATTTTACCCGGCCCGGAGCTTAAAATAACCATTTTAAAAAAATATGGCCCATCTAAAAGGCGATTTAAAACAAAAAAGACATACCATAATTAACCTCCTTCTGAAATCAAGGCGTTAACTATTGTATATCTTGGTTATGAATACTGCTCGTAAAGACAATTACCCGAATTAACTTATTTTATTCTGCTTTTTATCTTCAAACCGTTCCAGCGCCAATTGGAGCAGCCGGTCAATCAAGTCGGAATAACTGACCCCGGTCGCCTCCCACATCTTGGGATACATGCTGATCTTGGTGAAACCGGGCATAGTGTTGATTTCATTAACATAAATTTCATTTTTATCAATATCGACAAAGAAATCCACCCTGGCCAATCCCGCACAATCAACGGCTTTAAAAGAACGGAGCGCCAACTCCTGCACTTTTTGAGCTAAAGCTGCATCCAACGGAGCGGGGATGGTTAATTGGGAATCATTCAAAATGTATTTGGCATCATAATCATAAAATTCGGTACAAGGGATAATTTCACCGGGAACCGAAGCCAAAGGTTCATCATTCCCAAGCACCCCGCATTCGATCTCCCTACCGGTCAATAACTTTTCAATCACAAGTTTGCGATCATACAGAGCCGCCAAGTCCAAGGCTTTTTTCAATTCCATGCGATCATGGGCTTTGGATATCCCAACGCTCGAACCCAGATTAGCCGGTTTGATAAAACAAGGATATCCTAATCCGCGCTCGATTTCGGTCAGGACCAGCGTGGGATTGTCGCGCCATTCTTTTCGTAAATACACCTGATAATCTCCGACCGGCAATCCTGCCTGCTTAAAAACAGCTTTCATCAAAGCTTTATCCATACCCACAGCTGAAGCCAGCACTCCACCTCCAACATAAGGTAATTCCGCCAGTTCTAAAAGGCCCTGGATTGTCCCATCTTCCCCAAAAGGGCCATGCATCACCGGAAAAATGACATCTATCTTATCACGAAGCCCGGATAAAATCTCTCCCGATTTCGTTTTGCTCATCAAAGAAATCTCTTCGCCACCAGCATCCGAACCAAGCAACCGTACTGTAAGTTCCTTGCTTTCTACCAAAGGCGCCGGCGATTGCCCCACTAACCATTTCCCCTCTTTAGTAATACCGATTGGTACGACTTCATATTTCTGCCGATTAATGGCGGAGATCACCGAATTGGCCGATAAGATCGACACTTCATGTTCGCCGGAGCGACCTCCATAAATTAATCCCACTCTGAGTTTCGCCACTCATAAACCCTTCTTTCAATTGACAATTCTTAGACCAACCAATTTATTCGCTTTTTAACCCCGTTTCCCCTGCCCTTATTTAAAAAAACCTTGAAATCAGTCCAATTCCCGCCGTATTTCGCGGAATTCTTCCAGACTAATCTCTCCTTTGACCAACCGCTCCTTGGCGAGAAAAAGCAAGGAGGCTTCTTCATCCTGCCTGATTTGGCCGACTCGATGTTTCTTACGCCATCGCCATCGTACCCAGAAAATAAATGCCAAGCCCGCCAGGATATAAAACAGCCAACTCTTTGCCTCCCAGGGCGCTTTGATTAGATAATCCCATATTTTAAACAACAAAGACGGCAGGAACAGAAAAATAGTGGCGAAACTTCCTACCCACACGACAACTCTCCATTTCATGTAAGAGCCCTCCATCATTTATACGTATGAATATATTATTACAATCGATTCCTTTTTTATCCTTTTTTTGGAAATAATTCATAATTGATAGTTTGAACCTCGATCCGGCAAGTAAGTGACAATTTTTCTGCAATGGCGCAGAAAAATTGGCCGGATCGGGTTCATTGTTTGAATCAGGCAAGTTTAAATTCGACTAAGGTCTTTGAGGTTACTTGCCGGATTCAAGTTGAATGTACGCTATGCCAGTGAAAATTGGAATAGTATTGCGGCTTTAGTCGGAAATTAGTAGCTAGGAGGAGTTGTAGTGTTCCATCTGCTTACAAAGTTACTCAGTGGAATTTGGGGATTGTTCATGCTTAGTCTAGCGGTATGGGCCGCTTAGTGGACATATTACGATGCAAAGTCGCGGGATATGGTAAGGTGGTTTTGGGCTATCCTAAGTCTGCTCTTTTTTCCGTTGGGGTTTTTCATTTATCTGGTTATCAGATCCTTAGCCAAGCCCAAAAGTACTACCTAAAAATACTTCCAGTCTTTACAGAAGCCAAATAAAAACATCCTTTCGGCAATTATTGCGACTTCTGCCAACCAAAATGATTAAATTCCTAAAATCGCTTTGATTATACTGCGAACTTTTTCATTATCAAAAGGCTTTATGATATATTGTTTAGCACCGGCTGAAATCGCTTCCATCACAGTCTCTTTCTGTCCTAAGGCGCTACATACAATGACATTGGCCTTGGAATCCAGTTCCAAGATTTTGCGGGTCGCAGTAACCCCATCCATATCAGGCATGGTTATATCCATTGTTACCAAATCGGGATGCTCGTTTTGATACATCTGGACAGCCTCTACCCCGTTTCTGGCTTCAATGATATCTGTAATCCCGCATTCTTCAACTGCTTTTCGTAACATAGTACGCGCCAATGCAGCATCATCAACAATAAGAACTTTCAATATCTACACCTCTCATTTCACCAGCTATCATTAACCCCGATTCGGCACGTTTATCCTGAGACCCCATTTATTGATCTCCCGAGCAATCTCACCCAAAGCCACTACTTTGGATACACCGCCGTTTACGATGGCTTTGTGAGGCATTCCGAAAATCACCGAAGTTTTTTCATCTTGAGCGACTGTATAGGCACCTTGGTCGTACATCGCCTTTAATCCTTTGGCTCCATCATCACCCATACCGGTAAGTATAACACCCATGGCGTTTTCACCAACTTGTTCCGCGACTGAAGTAAGCGTATAATCAATGGAAGGATTATAAACTGAACTTCGTAAACGGGGGGAAATTTTGACCCAGTATTTAGGCCCGACTTTATGTAACGAAACATTCTTACCGCCTGGAACCACTATTGCGGTGCCTTTAACAAGATACTGACCGTCTTTGGCTTCCTTGACTTGAAGAAACCCTGTCTGATTCAATGTCTCTGCAAATGCATCGGTAAATAATCCCGGCATATGTTGGACCACAATAATTCCCGGTAATTCCGGATGTAAATTTTTAAAGATCTCAACTAAGGCACTGGTCCCCCCGGTTGACGCCCCAATAGCAATTACTTTCGCCGTGGTCTCGGTACGCTTGGGTTTTATTGCCCCCAGCGGCCGTTTATGAGCATACCCCAACCCTAATTGTATCTCCCGGTTATTTGCTGCTGCGATCACCTTCGCCGCAATTTCATCACGCAACAGCTCCAAACCTTCCTTGTATCCAACAGTGGGTTTGGCGATCACCGCCGTTACACCCAACGATAATGCCAATAAAGATGCATTGCTATTTGCTTGGGTAGCGGTACTGATAACCACTACCGGTATCGGCTGACAACGCATTAGGTATTGTAGAAAACCCAAGCCGTCCATCTCGGTCATTTCAATATCCATGGTAACAACATCAAAATGATGTATCTTCAATAACTCCAAAGCCTTAACCGGACTACTCACTGCAGCGGCAACATTCAATTCCGCGCAATTATTCAAACTTTCTTTTAAAAATTGACGGATAAATGCCGACTCATCAATCACTAACACTTGCTTTTTAAGCAATTATCTCATCCTCACAGTTTGGAACTACTATTTTATCATAAATTTAAATGCCTGGGAATTCAATTATTTTTTTTGATAAATACAGCTTTTAAGTACACCCCATTGCGAACTACTTGTTAAATTAATCGGTTCGGATTGGCCTACCATCAAAAGACCATCATCTTTAAGATAATGATAAAAGCCCGCCAACGCTCTCCTTCGAACTTCATCCGCTAAATAAATAAAAACATTACGACAGGCGATCAGATCAAATTGGATATGAGGCGGTATTTCAAAGTCTTGGTTAATGTTGATCTTGCGAAAAACTACTGCCCTACGTAACTGGGGTTTTACTTTAAAAAATTCTTTATTGGTATTCATAACCGAAAAATATTTATATCGTAAATGGGCTGGAATATCTTGCACCTTTTCCGCACTATATACCCCGGCCATGCCCTCTTCCAATTTTTTCACGCTCACATCCGAAGCCAAGACCTTGATATCCCAATCCATCCCGAATGTTTCCTTCAAAATAATCGCCAGCGTGTATGCTTCTTCACCCGAAGAACATCCTGCCGACCAGCAACGCAAGCGATTGGCACCTGCCGCTACATTAATTAATGACGGCAGCAATTCCTGCCGAAGAATCTGTAATTGACTGTCCTCACGAAAAAAACTAGTGACATTGGTAGTAAGCAAGTCGAAAAAAATGTTCAATTCCCTGATATCATTCTTAATTAAATTCAAATACGACTGATAACTATGGAGGCCCAACTTATTGAGCCGCTTGTTCAGCCTGGTTGTGATTAAATATTTCTTATGGATATTATAAGTGAACCCCAACTGTTGGTTTAGGAAATCACAAATCAGCCCAATCTCTCGATCATTATCATTATCATCATTACCAGGAATCTCCATGGATTAGCCTTGCTCCCCATCTTCTAAATTTGGGTTGGTTAAAATTTCTGATTCTTTGGCTTGGTCAGTATGGGGCAGAGGAAGTAATTCTTCAATGGTGCCGAAGTCAACCAGCCTTTCCAGATCAACCAGTAGGATTAAACGGCTGCCGATTTTTCCCATGGCCTTAAGATATCTAGTTTTCTCCTTCGCGCTAAATTCCGGGGTGGGCTGAATATTTCCATCCTCTAAACCAATCATATCTAAGACTCGGTCCACAATTAAGCCAAAGATCTTGCCGCTGGTCTCCACCACAATAATCACCGTGTACTCATTGTAATTGCCAGCCGGCAACTGAAAAATCATCCGCATATCTAATACCGGTATCACTTCTCCCCGAAAGTTAATCACGCCGCGGACCGCTGTAGGGGCATTAGGCACCTTTACCGGTGATGAATATCTTATCATCTCTTGAACTCTGAGTACATCAACGCCGAACTCCTCACTACCGATAAGAAAGATTAACTGTTGGTTGCCTCCAACCAGTCCAGTAAATTGTAAATTCAAAATATCCATTGTCCGATCTACCATACTGATTCCTCCTAAAATTAAACCCTACCGATAACCATTGATAGCACTCTTGGTAATTGAGCTGCTTTGTAGAAACAAATTATGACCCTATATGCAACTAATGAGCATATTTTTGAATAATTTGGTGGGTATCTAATATTAACGCGATATCACCGGTGCCGATAAAAGCGGCGCCTGAGATCAACGGATTATCCGCCAGCGCTTTATTGATTTGTTTAATCATCAATTCTTCCTGACCGATAAGTTCGTCCACCAAAAGTCCGTAATTGGAATGACCGTGGCGGACAATGATTACCGGAATTTTGTCGCTGTTAATCATCGAATGATAGTGAAATACTTTTCTCAAATCGAGCAAGGAGACTGCATCCTGACGAAGGGTAAATACTTGCTTATCCGTGATATGATGAATATCTTTCGTCTCGATAGCCAGGCTTTCCACTACGTCGGCGGCCGGGATCCCAAATACTTGGCCGCCCAGTTTAATCATAAACGATTGAATAATCGCTAAGGTTAACGGGATTTTCAACCGAAAAGTAGTTCCTTGATTTACCACCGAATCCGTAACGATATCCCCTTTTAAATTCTTAACACTCTCTTTCACTACATCCAAGCCGACTCCCCGACCCGAAATATCACTAATCTTATCAGCGGTGGAGAACCCCGGTTCAAAGATTAACTGGAGAATCTCATCTTCCGGTAACTCGGCATCTGAATTTATGAGCCCGTTCTGGACCCCTTTAGCCCTTATTTTTTCTAAATTTAGACCTTGACCATCATCTTGTACGCTAATGACGATATTATCTCCTTCTTGGTAAGCGCCTAAGGTTACTTTTCCAATCCGGGTCTTACCAAGCGACAAGCGTATTTCTTCGTTTTCCAACCCATGGTCTACTGCATTTCGAATCAAATGAGTCAGCGGGTCAACCAATTGTTCCGCCACTTGTTTATCGATCTCGGTATCTTCACCGAAAAATATCAACTCCACCTGTTTGTCGCTTCGCTTCGCAATATCATGGACAATTCGGGAAAAGCGACTGAAAAGGGTCCGAACCGGAACCATTCGCAGGTCCATCACCTCACCCTGCAGGCCTTCCACAGTATGCTCCAATTTCTGGACCACTTTGGATAATTGATTCCAATTGGCCAAGATTTGATTTTTTTGATCTAAAATCTGGAGTAAACTTGCTTTTACATGCAGTAATTCACCGACTTGATTCACTAGGCGGTCAATCTTAACGGCTTCCACTCGGATCGTTCGTTCCACAACATGGGGTTCAACTTTAGCAATATTCGGTACTACCGCTTCCTCCGGTCGATAAACCCACTCCCGAATTCTTACCGCGATCACATCGTACATCGGGTAAGTAATAATCGCCTGCTGCTGCTCTTTGGTTAACGGCTGCTCGGTTAAGAATACCACCCGAAATACGGTAAATTTCTCTTCTTTTAAATCTCCTTCACGGGGTGAGGTCTTAAAAACCGTTCCATACTGAGGAAGAGCCCTCATAAAGATTAAGGCCGACGCACCCTGCATTTCGGCTTCCGAGTGAAACTCAACTTCGATTCCATATGCCGTTTTTCCCGTTTCTTGCCACGCGGCAACCTCCACTTTTTCTTCTGGAGTTAAGGTTAAGGGAGCATCAATTTTGACAATTTTTTTATTGGGGGTCTCGGCTATACCATTATCAAAAAACGTTTTCCACTGATTTAAAGAATCCACCTGGTCCCACTGACCGTTTTCAATATACAGCAAAACATCATCGGCGAATTTCAACAGGGAATCGACCAACTCCGAATCCAATTCAATCTTCTCTTTCCGAATGGCGTCAAATAAATCTTCCACCATATGGACGGCATCTTTAAGTACATTCAAACCCATCATCCCGGAGGCGCCCTTAATATTATGCGCGATTCGAAACAGCTCGTTAATGGTTTTTTGGGGATCTTCCTGATTGCTGTCCCAATTCAACATTATTTCAGAGAAACGCTCTAGTTGGTCATGGGTTTCATTTATAAAAAGGAGAGTTAACGACTCATCCTTATTTAACTGGTCTGGAACCATCTGAAAAATTTACCTCCCTGTTTAACCGCTGAACATAAACGCTATGGTCAGCCAAAACATAGTATATTTTACGTCCTAAAGTGCCTCCCAACTCTTTGGCGATAATCGGAATTTGCTTGCTTTCCAAATACTTCAGCGCAAAACGGATGTTTGCCAAGGAGATATCATTTTTTTGCGAACTAAAACCAACCATCTTGCCTCCGCCGAAAATCTTAGCCTTAAGATTTTGATAACGCGCGCCCTGATTTAAGAGGTCTTTAATCATCAGCTCCAATGATTGCAAACCGTAACATCCTTCTTTTAAATGTTGGCCCTCGACAGCTTGCGGCAACATAAAGTGATTCATACCACCGATACAGTTGAGTTCATCATATAAACACACTGCTATGCATGAACCCAATAAAGTATAGATCACGACGTGAGGATCATCAGAAATATAATATTCGCCACTATAGATGGTTGTAATATTTCTGTCTTCCAGTATCAAAAGGATTCCTCGCTTTTAAGTCAATTTTTTTTACATAGCAATATTTTTATATCGGCTGCGATCCCNATCAACTTAAATTCAGGGCTTAATNAGGCACCCTCTTGCAGCCAAGTGTTCAAAGGTCATCCGGGTTGACGGATCGATAATGTGAATCGCCGGATTATGACTCAGTTCTACAATAGCCAGATTTTTTAGTTTAGTTAGCCCGTTGATATTTTTGATTTGATTATTAGAAAGAATCAATTCCCGGAGATTACTAAGGCCTAATAAAGACTGTATTTCCGTGAGCTGATTGTTGGAAAGGTCCAGATCATGAAGCTTACTTAACTTGCTTAGAAAATCAATCCTACGGACTTGATTTGACCCCAAATATAACAAAGCCAACTCTTTTAACTCCTCCAGCGGCTGAATGTCCTGAATTTGGTTACCCCGCAGCCAAATCTTTTGCAAGTTCTTCATTGCCATCAGTGGACTCAGATCTTGGACTTGATTATACGATAATGAAAGTATTTTTAGATTTGTTAGTTTTTTTAAGGGACTAATATCGCTGATTTGATTTCCTGTTAAATGTAATTCTTCCAAACCGCTAAGTTCAGCTAAAGGATGAATATCGCTAATCTGGTTGTAAGATAATACCAAGTCCCGAAGTTGCCTTAACCTTGCCAAACATCCGATATCCGCAATCTGGTTACGGCCTAGATGAAGCTTGTGCAGACTCTCCAAACCCCTGATTTCCCTAATATCTCGCAATAGGTTGTGGGATAAATTAAGTTCTTTTAGATTCCTAAGATTAGTCAAGCCTGCGGTATCCGTAAGAGAGTTACCCATGCAATGAAGATCTTCTAAAGCCGTTAATTGGTCAAGTCCGGTCAGACTTTGGATCGCTCCACGGGAGGCGTTCAACATACGGATTGACTTAAGTTCCTGAATTGGAATACTGCCATAAGGCTTATTTAATGTTATCCGAACCGACTTTTCCAAACCGGGATCTGCAAAACCAATTTCCTGGTCGCGCCCGATTTGTCTCATTAAATTAAAACCCCTAATTATCATGGAGGAGTCAGCCGTAACCATTCCCTGGTCTTCGAGTATCGGTAAACAAACCATATCCATACATTTTTTCTCAGCTAACACCGGTCTCATTCCCTTTCGCTTTGATTTGGGCTAATTTTAGTTTAGCGAGCTCTATTTGCTCATCAAGGAAACTTGCCATCTCGGAAAGTAGATCGAATCCATTTCTGTCAGCGGTTTCTACTTTTAACTTTAACTGATACAAGGAAGAATTACGAATCTCGGCAATTTCCCGGGCGATGGCAGTAAAACGTTCCTTCACCTGACTTATTTGACGAATTATTCGCGCTAATTTATCCTGAATATTATCATTTTTTTCCTGACTCGAGCTTTTTCTACATTGCCGTAAAATATTTTGCAACCCGACCTCATCACCGGCTTCATACGCCTGATTTGCCTTGGCCATCAATTTTTGATAGCGGGCTTGTTGCTGTTCATCAAGTGCCAAATCAGGATGGATCTGCTTGGCGATCTGGCGGTAAATTTTCTTTAAACTTTCGGTTGGTTTAAATTTGACCGTATCCCGGAGCGTTTTACTTCGCCCGCTGCCGGCCTTGGATCCGGCTTTATCCGCAGACTTAGCTGACTCTTTGGCTTGAGCCCGAGCATGGGCGGCTTTTTCTTGGGCTATCCGGTCATTAGGCTTCTGCTTTGCCTCGTATTCGGCAACCTCAGCCTCAATTTTGTCAAGTTCCCAATAACGTGAACCTACCACGGCCAGATAACGGGCACGAAAACTATGAACTTCACCCCGGAATGTTGCTAATTCTAATTCCTGTTGCGCCAAATCAATTTCCAAACCACTTAATTCGGCATTTTTGCTTTTAAACTCCCATTCCTCTTCGGTTATCTGATGGATGATTTCGGTACTCATGACTCTACTCCTTAAAAAATCAGCTGTCTATCAATCGATTGGTTATATCAATAATATCGGCCGCTGCAAATCTAACTTTAATCATTTTTATGGGATTGGTTTTTTAATTTATTGAAAAACCACCACAAATGTGGTGGTTAGGGGAACTATTCTATATTGTTACAACTTTAAGCCCGAATGTCGACGTTTCTTCCCAAGTAGGAAGGGTTCAAAACAGTCTGGCTTTGGGGAAGAGCCTGAATTAATTGTTGAGCAGCTTGATTCTGATCATTCATAATATTATTGAGCATTTTGGTTTGTACTGTCGTGTGGATTTGACTCTGAATCAAATTGGAACTGGCACTGAAAACACTGGCTACATCCATGATTCTCATCTCCTAATTCAACATAAAATAATTCCCCGTATAATAATATCGGTAAAAAAAGGAATTAGTTTAAATAAGAAAATATTATTTATAATTAATACAAATAAACCCGGCGATACTCAGTGCAATTCCTACCCCATTAACCATGGATAGTCTTTCTTTGAATAATAATATCCCCACCGGTATTAACAACAAAGATACCATCAGGTTCGATACCAATGCTCCCAGTGAAATCTCCCATCCGGTGCGATATGCCAATAAGAACCCAAGTTCTAGGCCAATAATAGCCACTCCCAGGGCAAAACTGGCCCAATTTAAATTTTTCAGCGCGGCCGTAAAACTATTACCCCCGGTAAAAAACGGCCATAAAATCAAAGAAATCAGTGCTGCGGTAGTGTATGTAACCGTGAGCGAAATAAAAGGATTAACTTTAGGCGCAATCGATTTCTGAAATAAATGATACAAAACATTGGATACAATCGTTAGCGTAATCGACAGATAATATAACAATAAAACAGCCCCTTTCAATACATGGTAAATAAAGATAAATCATTCCATCATATTTTATACCAATTTGCATTCAAACATATAACAAATTTTAAACATGAATCCGGCAAGTGACTTTTAGAATCCCTTAAATAAAGAACTTGTCGGATCGAAGGTAAGACAAATTGATATGAAATACTAAGTTGCTTCTTAAATTGTTATCAAATCGAAAACAACTTAGTATTAGTCTCTAATCGATAATCCAACCAGAATTTATCCCGCTGCGATCCAATCTGTATTTCGGCCACTCTGTCTAGACCAATGGTTGACTTTGACCTCTCTCTCGCTCTCCCCCTAAAGTGGGAGAGTAACCGATGCCTTTGGGGCATAATAGCTTTTGGACGGTAACGACCAAGATTACCCTTCCACTTGAATCAGATACTTTATGGCTTCTAAGGGGAAGAGGGCGATGATTAAGTCAAATAGGCCTTCAATTTTCCGCAATGATCCCTAATAACATCAAAATTTAATTCAACATATATAGGCACTCTTGATGGTCAATAGTTTATGGTCATTAATCAATTAATGCACAGTATATTGGGGAACTTTGTCAACTTTAATAACCTCTTGTTCGGTGATGGATTGTAGGATCGCATAAACGGTCCGCAAATCACCCATCTCCATGTCTGGCGTGACGCTGATAGCCTCTTGCCCTGTTAAGGAATTATAAAAATTCACTAACTCATTATAGTACCCTCGCATCGGCTTAAATGGGATGATCTCATGGCCGCCATCATTGTGAAAAACATTAATCACGCCGCATTGGTTATCCTCCATATAGATCATGCCATGGGTTCCAAAAATCCGGAGGCCCACCAACGGTTTTTGAATTTCTTGCCCAGCCGGGTAGTAGGCAAACTGGCCGATAACGCCGCTCATAAAATGGAGATTGACAGTTACTGCGGCATAAGGGCTAAAATCATCTTTTTGCGGTACGCCAAAAGATTGTAAAAACTGAATCCCGCCAAAAATATGTCTAAGCCCCGCCAGCGGATGGATTGCCGCATCTAAAATATCGCCTCCCGGATAAGCCGGATGTTGCCGCCATTCAGTGGCGGAAAAGGTGTCTTTGGTCATAGCGCAGGGAAAGCAATTGGTATTTTGATAAATAAAGTGTACCGGGTCGCCAATCTTTTTTTGCCCTACCAGATCGCGCAAAAGATTAAACTCCTCACTATAACGGTAATTCTCAGCCACCATCATCGGAATCCCATAATGAGTCGGTAGATCCCGAGTGGCATTGGCTTGATCCAAAGTGGCGCCCATCGGCTTTTCTAAAAGTACCGCCTTTCCGGAACGGGCCACCAATTCAGCTACCGGATGATTTTTAACGATCGGGACCATAATATCGATAACCTGCAAATCTTTACGATCAATCAATGCTTGAAAGTCGCTGTAGACATCCCGCTGACTGTCTAACCCCAGCTGTTCCGCCCACTTTTCAGCCCGGCTGCGGTCTATATCACAGAGTGCCCGAATTTCATAACGGTCGGTTAGTTCCTGGTAAGCCGGATAATGTAGCCGTTCCCACGCGAGACCGGTACCGATGATCCCTACTTTAATTTTCTCCATAGAAATACCCCCTTTTATCCAATACTTTATCCAGAAAGGGGGTAAATCATAATCTTTTTCTATTTTTTAACCCGGGCTATCTTATTAACAGCATGAATGTATGCTAGGGTACTCGCTTCGATAATATCGGTGGATAATCCCCGCCCTACATAGGCGTTACCATTCTCCCGCACCTTTACCAGGACCTCTCCTAAGGCATCCTCTCCGGAGGAAACCGCCTTGATATTATACTCATCAAGTTTTACCGTGATTTGAGTAATCCGGTCAATTGCTTTATATATGGCGTCAATCGGGCCATCTCCACAAGATGCCTCCTGAACCAACTCGCCGTCTTTCTTCAAACGGATTGTCGCCGTTGGAATCGTGCAATTACCGGTACTCACATGCAAATAATCGAGAATGAACCGATCCTCAAATGCCGCGATTTCATTTCGAACCAATGCTTCCAGATCGGTATCGGTGATCTCTTTCTTTTTATCCGCCAGTTCGATAAAACGTTGGTATGCTTTTTCAATTTCCGCTTCGTCTAGATTATAGCCCAATTCCTCAAGCCGGTTCTTTACCGCATGCCGGCCGGAGTGTTTTCCAAGCACAAGTTGGCTCTGGCTGATGCCGATCGACTCTGGAGTCATGATCTCGTAAGTCATTCGGTTTTTTAAGATACCATCCTGATGGATCCCGGCTTCATGAGAGAATGCATTAGATCCTACAATTGCTTTATTATGTTGGACCGGTTTACCGGTAAGCGTTGACACTAACAAGCTGCTGCGGTGAATCTGCTCGGTTGCGATACGGGTGGCCGCTTTGAAATTTTCGGCCCGGGTCTTTACAGCCATTACGATCTCTTCTAAAGCTGCGTTGCCGGCCCGCTCTCCCAAACCATTGACGGTGCATTCAACCTGATCAGCCCCGTTTTCCACTGCAGCCAATGAGTTGGCCACTGCCATCCCCAAGTCATTATGGCAATGGACTGAGAGTAAAACGCCTTCAATTCCCGGGGTATTTTCCTTGATGTAATGGATCATCCTGCCGAATTCAGCAGGAATAGCATAGCCTACTGTATCCGGGACATTAATCGAGGTTGCGCCGGCCGCAATGACTTCGCTAAAGACCCGGCACAAGAAATCCCAATCACTCCGGGTCGCATCCTCGGCTGAGAACTCCACCTTCGAACAGAGACTACGGGCATGTTTAACAGCGGCTACCGCCATCTCCAGCACCTGATCTGGTTCCTTATTCAATTTATACTTCATGTGAATATCGGAGGTTGCCAGAAAGGTGTGAATCAAAGGATCTTCAGCATCCTGAATCGCTTCCCAGGCGCGGTCGATATCGGCTTTCACCGCCCGGGCCAAGGAACAAATAGTAACTCCCTTAATCTCCCGCGCAATCGCCTGCACCCCGGCAAAATCTCCCGGCGAGGCAATTGCAAATCCAGCCTCAATAATATCTACCTTTAAACGGGCTAATTGCCTGGCTACCTGCAATTTTTCTTGTACATTCAGATTGATGCCTGCCGATTGCTCCCCATCCCGAAGCGTGGTGTCAAAGATTTTGATACTTCTCATTTTTAGATCCTCCTTTTTTATTACCTAAGTGAACATTAAAATGAATCTGCGGGTAAAATAAAAAAACCCCCGCCCTTTTCAGGACGAGAGTTTAAGCTCGTGATACCACCTAATTTTACCGGTACTTCCCAGCACCAGCCTTGATAACCTTCGCCTTAATCACGCAGATCAAGGACAATGGTTTTCGCTATAACGGGCCTGGACTTGAAAGTTCCCCCGGCATGAGGCCTACTCGAAAATTCTTTGGGCCAGCGGCTCCGAGGGGAGTTTGCAATGTTTAGGCGCTGGTTTGCACCATCCACCAGCTCTCTTTCAGCCCTATCATTCCTACTATTCCTCGTCATTGCCTTAATTATTCTATTGTCTTACATTATACGAAAGCTTTCTTTCCTTGTCAAGCCCATTTGTAATTTTCAGGCTTAAATCACGTACTCGCTTTATATTCAGGTCTAAGATCACCTAAGCCTTTCCCTTCCCCCCGAGAAGCTTACATTGGGTCTTCAGGCGGAAGCGTAACCTTAAACCTTCGGCCTCTAAATACATTTTATGATTGAAAAGATGATCTTAAAAGCCAGCAAAGCCCGGGGTTACCCTTCCACTTGAAACAGCATTCAAAACTGCATCCAAGGGGAAGGGCGAGGGTTAGGTCAAATAGGCATCTATGAGGAGTACCTAACCCTTTGCCTTTCTCCCCCGAGGAGTGCTGTGCACATCAAAAAACCAGCCTATAAAGGCTGGTAAAAATTTTAAATGGCGGAGAGATAGGGATTCGAACCCTAGAGGCTGTTACACCTACACGCGTTCCAGGCGTGCGCCTTCGACCGCTCGGCCATCTCTCCAAAAAAAATTTAAAATTGAAATCTCAGAATTAAAACATTTGGAAATAAATCATACTCAAATTGCTATTAATATAATTTGGCGGAGAGAGCGAGATTTGAACTCGCGAGGGACGTAAATCCCTACCCGCTTTCGAGGCGGGCGCCTTCAACCGCTCAGCCATCTCTCCGGATCGAGCGCTCTCCTGTTTTTATCGCTTATCGGCGTTCCCGAAAGAACTCCTTTAATATATTACCACATTCCTGCTGTAAAACACCAGCAGTAATTTTAATATAATGATTTAAACGTTGATCTTGAACAATATTCATTACCGATCCGGCCGATCCGGCTTTAGGATCACTCGCTCCGTATACCAAACGTCCTATTCGCGCAAGTATCATGGCGCCGGCGCACATTGGACATGGCTCCAAAGTCGTGTATAGAGTAGCTCCGGTTAAGCGCCAAGTTTGGTTATGTTCTGCAGCATTCCGTAAAGCTAAAATCTCAGCGTGTGCAGTCGGATCCCCGGAAGTTTCCTTTAGATTATGAGCTCTGGCTATTACTTGCCCCTCATACACCAGGAGTGCTCCAACTGGTACTTCACCGATCCGGGCTGCCTTGCCCGCTTCGATCAACGCCTCACGGATAAAGCATTGGTCAATCTCATTTTGATTTTCGCTAAAGGAATCATCAGCCATAACAACACCATGACTATATTATCACAATCACCCGGAATCATGCAAGTAATCATTTTTAGAAGAAATGAGAAAAAATCTCATCTTAATCACCACGAGACTGTTGATTTCAGCTTTCTTGCCTTTATCAACCCAGCTAAAAAGAAATCCCCCTCGGTTAAAATTATTATAAGAAAAATTTTTCGAATTTGCAATATATTAAGTCAAGCTATTGATTTAATTACTTGAAGGCGTTATAATAAATTGTATAAAATCTTATTAAACGACAACTTTTTACATGAAAACGCAAATCTTATGAAAGTAAGAGACGCAAAGCCACGGGTCTAAAGCTGATGCTATGATAGCCGGGTTGCCGAATGAATAGGTTGTTTTTTTTATTCTCAACAATTCGCAATCGACGCTGTACAAATGGTCACTAAACGTAAAATAAATATTGAAGGGGGGCAACCTTCTTGTATAAATACTATACCATAAGCAAAAACTACATTTTTCGTAAAATCCTACAAAAACTGCATTTTTTGCTAATTATAGCAATTCCAGTCAGCTTTTTAGTTATTACCCCATCTCTCAATCTGTTTGTAAACGGTTTATTACTACTCGGCCTAATTATTTTATTACTCAACTTTTATAAAACCAAAAAAAAGACCGGGCATCAGCAATTAGATTTGATTGACTGGGTGATTATTGGCGGAACTAATTTATACATAAGCGGATTCGTATTCTTATCGGGAAGAAACCATAGTCCGTTGTTTATTATCCTAATCCTACCCATGATCTTGTTTAGCTTGGAATTTGGATTACTCCCCGGAATCATCAGCATCTCTTTTTTAACTTTTTTTTTAATACTCAATCTTTGGCAAACATCTTTCGCTTTGATTTCGGTATTATCCGCTCTAATATACCTTTTAGTTTCGGTACTAATTCTGAAAATAATTTATACCCAGCATAAAATTCTGGCTCGTTATCATCAAAAGATAAAGAATATGATATTTTGCGATGCCTTGACTGGATTATATAATCGCCAATATTTAAAAACCATCATTCTTGAAGCCATTAATAAAGATCAACATTTTAGCCTAATTATGATGGATATTAACTATTTCAAATATTATAACGACCATTGGGGGCATTTTCGCGGCGATAACCTATTAAAAATCTTTGGCCGTTTCCTGAAAAGTGTCATCCATGGATCCGGAACCGTAATGCGGGTCTCCGGTGATGAATTTTTCATTTTTGTCCCCAATATGTCGCCGGAGAATGTCAATCATTTAGTTAAGCAAATCCAAGAGCAAATCCCAGCATATCCTTTTCCCGGCGAAGAATGTTTCCCCCAAAAAGGCCTTTCCATCTCTTTCGGTATCGTATCCTTTCCGGAACAAGCCGCTCATCTCGATGAATTATTAGACCAAGCGGACCAGGAATTATATAAAAATAAAAAACAACGGTAGCTTGCAGAGTAACGACGTAACGACTTCCAAAGAGTTGGTCTCTTTCCCCGACCTGTCGGTTGCAATGCTGTCCGCTCTTCGCTATTTATTAACTGATAGCTTTTAGACATCCAAATTTCGAACTTCCTTCGCATGAGCCAAAATATATTCCTTGCGCGGTTCAACTTTATCCCCCATCAACATTGAGAAGGTTTCATCGGCTAAAACTGCGTCCTCCATGGTCACCCTGAGAACAGTCCTGCCTTCAGGATTCATTGTAGTCTCCCATAACTGCTCGGCGTTCATTTCTCCTAAGCCTTTGTAACGTTGGACCGTGATTCCTTGCCGCCCGATTTGAGCCAATAATCCTTCCAGTTCCTTATCCGAATAGGCATAATGCTCGTTTTTATTTTGTTTAACCTGATACAGCGGAGGCTGTGCAATATATACATAGCCATTCTCTACCAACGGAGTCATGAACCGGTAAAAAAAGGTCAACAACAGGGTACGGATGTGAGCGCCATCAACATCGGCATCGGTCATGGTAATTATCTTATGATATCTCAACTTGGAAATATCAAAATCTTCCCCAAAACCGGTTCCCAGTGCAGTAATCATCGCTTTAATCTCTTCGTTATTTAAAACCCTATCTAAACTAGCCTTTTCCACATTGAGAATTTTGCCACGTAAAGGCAAGATGGCTTGAAAGCGCCGGTCCCGACCTTGTTTAGCCGAACCACCGGCCGAATCGCCCTCCACCAAATATAGCTCGGAAAGCTCCGGCTCTTTAAATGAACAATCCGCTAATTTCCCCGGTAAAGATCCAACATCCAACGCACTTTTCCTGCGGGTCAGCTCTTTGGCCTTGCGGGCAGCATCACGGGCTTTAGATGCTAAGAGACATTTTTCAATAATTCTTTTTCCGGCCGCCGGATGCTCCTCTAGAAATTCGGTTAAGCCCTCATTGACGACAGTCTCTACTAAACCGCGCATGTCACTATTACCCAATTTGGTCTTGGTCTGCCCCTCAAATTGAGGATTCCGGAGTTTTGCACTTACCACTGCAGTCAGACCTTCCCGGACATCATCGCCGGAAAGACTGGTTTCATTCTCTTTGATTAAATTTGCCTTCCGGGCATAATCATTTAAAGTCCTAGTTAAAGCGGACCGAAACCCTGAAAGATGGGTACCGCCTTCATGGGTATTGATATTATTGGCGAAAGAAAAAACGCTCTCAACATAACTATCGTTATATTGAACCGCTACTTCAACCTCGGTATCTTCAACTTTTTTATGAATATAGATAATTTCTTTATGAACCGGATCCTTCGTTTTATTAAGATGCTCGATAAATGAGATGATTCCGCCGTTGTATTGAAAAATCTGCTCTTTATTGCCTTTCTCATCAGCTAGAATAATCTTGACACCCCGGTTTAAAAAGGCCAATTCCCGGAAACGATGGGTCAAGTACTCAAAGCTAAAATCGACAGTTTCGAAGATCTCCGGGTCGGCTTTGAATTTGATTGTAGTCCCGCTACCCTCGGCCTGCCCAATAACTTTCACCGATTCAACAGGAATTCCCTTATGATAACATTGGTAATAAAGATTACCGTCTTTCTTAACCCAAACTTCCAAGGTCTCAGCAAGGGCATTCACCACCGAAACACCCACCCCATGAAGACCGCCGGATACTTTATACCCTTCACCGCCAAATTTACCTCCGGCATGAAGAATTGTCAGCACCACTTCCAAAGCTGATTTTTTTATTTGAGGCTGAATATCCACCGGTATACCACGGCCGTTATCTTCTACAGTTACCGAACCATCGTCATTTAAGGAAACCAGGATCCGGTCGCAGTAGCCTGCTAATGCCTCATCGATACTGTTATCAACTACTTCATAAACCAAATGGTGTAGACCCTTGATACAAGTACTACCGATGTACATACTAGGCCTTCGACGTACCGCTTCTAATCCTTCTAATACTTGAATCTGACTGGCATTGTATTCAGAGCTGCCGTTTTTTTCTTTATCAACTTCTTGATCCATCAAGAAACTCCTTCTTCATACATGTTGGTCTCCAAATCCTCAATGAATCCGGCCCTTTTTTTTAGCGTCTGTGTTGAGATCGGGGATAAATAAATCGTCCGATCCGTAATTACGATTGAAGTATATTCTTTACCAATTTTTTGGATAAATCCTTCTTCTTGGGCTGTTTTTAAGAATTCTTTGGTACTACTCGCTCCCATTGTATTATCCGCTTTAATAATCGCTACAATGCACTTGGAATTGATTAATATCTCACCACCCAGATGAACAAACATTAATTTTCCTCCTTTTGTAATTGACTCAATTACTCACAACCGTGAAGAGACTTACTTGTAAGATTATTCATTGGAATTTTTAATCCGTAAATGACTTAACCCCGCCATTTTACTTGGATCGTGATCTTTTAATTCCGGATTGATTTTTTGTTGATATTGAAGAAAAGCGTTAATCTCTTCATTGACCTTCTGTTCACAACAGGGACAATAATCAAAAGCCGCATCAATGATCACCCCACAAGACATACAAGCCCTGCCGCCGACAGCTTTTTGATTTTTAGTAATAACATAGGCTTTTTGCATAAACTCGCCAAATTTGGTCGCTAGTTCGGGATCGCAAATCTCACTTTTACAGCTAGCGATCTCCTGTAGCTCCGATTGATCCAATGTTAGGTTGGGTGGCGGGTCAGGATCCGGTTCATGTTTGATGGAACCTACTTTTACTTTAATTCCTCGTAAAACTTTTTTCCCGACAACCTTTTGGTATCTCTCCAGAAAACTGGGAATCATTAATAAAATTTGTTGTGCCAAAGCCGGAATTTCCGTTTGTAAATATAAATATCCATCCCGGTAACGGATGGCTTGCACTTTTTTAGCGATTTCAACCCCGGCAATTCGCGGCCAGTAATATACGGTCAACTCTCCTTTTAACCTTACCCAACCGCCGTTACGATAAAAGTATTTTTCAACAATCGATACAAAAGAAGCACTATTGGACACGATTCATTGCTCCTTCAGCCACTTCATAAAAATATGCCTCCTCATTAATAATTGGGAAGTCACTTTTACTGGTTGAAGTCAGAAAAGTTTGAGCGGAAGCTAACAATACCTTTAATAACTGTTGCTTTCGCTGATCATCAAATTCCGACATTACATCATCCAACAATAAAATAGGGTATTGACCTCGAATATTCTTTATTTTATCAATTAATCCTAATTTTAAAGCCAAAGCGGCCGTACGCTGCTGTCCTTGAGAACCATAAATTCGAAGATCGATTGCATCCCCAATCGTCAATCTCAGATCGTCACGGTTCGGACCGATTAAAGTAATTCCTCTTTCAAGTTCATTATTTTTAACTTGCTGTAATTCCTCACGAAAACGAATTTGAATTTCTTCTTCCGGCATCCCCTTTAAAACAGACCCTTTAAAACCAAGATATTCTAAAGTTAAAAGCTCATGAGTCCCGCTAATTTGATATTGTGCATCGGCAATAAAGGATTTAACGTCCTCAATAAACTGTAAACGATATTTGATAACCTTGGATCCCTTTTCAATCAATTGCTCATTCCATACTTCCAATTCGTTCGGATTATGGACGCCGGCCTTTAATAGACGATTTCTTTGTTGCAGGACTTTGTAATAGTTATAATAAATAAAACGATATTTTGGTTCAATAAGTGCCAAATATAAATCGATAAAATCCCGGCGAAATTGGGGCCCCCCTTTGATTAATTGAAGATCGTCCGGAGCAAAAGTGATAATTGGGATTTTTCCGAAGATTTCACTGTTTTTGGCAGGTTGTCCATCAAGCTTTAACCGTTTTTCTTTTGGACTGATTCCAATTTCAACCTGAAAAGGATATTCCTCCAATTCAAATTTTGCTTGTAAATAACAGGCATCTTTACCCCATTGAATTAACTCTTCCTCTTTTTTGGTACGAAAAGACCTACCGTAACTCAAAAGCGCAATCGCTTCCAGCAAGTTGGTTTTACCCTGGGCATTTTGCCCATAAAAAATATTAACCTGCGCCGAAAACGTTGTTTTTAGGGAGTGATAATTTCTAAAACTCTGTAATTCAAGGTAATTTATGTACATCAAATATCAGAGCCTTCTGCTTTAACAATAAATTGGCGATCATCAATAGCTACCCGGTCTCCTGGAATTATCTTGCGTCCTCTACGCATTTCTATTTCTTCATTTACTAAAATCTTTCCTTCTGTAATTATAAATTTTGCTTCGCTTCCAGACCCCGTCACGCCAGCCATTTTTAATAATTGATCAAGTTTGATAAAATTACTGTGAATTTCTATTGTCTCTATCATAAGTCACATACCTCAATAAATTTTACACCGATAATTTTAACGGCATAACAATATAAAAATATTCATCTTTTCCTTGAGCCTGTAATAATGTTGGTTTCTGGTCTTGATTATATTTAAAAATGATCTTTTCATCTTCAACTGATTTAAGAAAATCTAATAAAAACCTGCCATTAAAACCTATTTCAATCTCTATGCCGGTGAAATCAAGAGGTATCTCTTCATACGATCGCCCTTTATCCGGTTCTTTGGCAGTAATAATCATTCCTTTTTCCGAAATGCTAATTTTTATTGAATTACTTACCAACGCCGTTCGTTCCAGCGCAGCAACGAATTCATCTTTATTGATAACAACAGTACCGTTGAATTCTTTAGGTACCACTTGTTCATACCGGGGAAATTGAGCTTCTACCAATCTCGAAGAAAATGTGATACCGGATCCATGAATAAATATTAATTTATCGGTAATATGAATTTTTAATTTTTCTTCATTGTTGCTGCCGAAAATATTAGCGATCTCCCGCAATGAATGAACCGGAACTAAAGCCGTCTTTTGAAAATCCTCATTTACCTTTAGATCCCTGACTGCTAGTCGATTTACATCAGTCGCCACCAAGCGCAACCTACCTGTGGTAACTTCCCATAAAATACTGGATAAAAAAGGCCTAGGATCATCTGCCAACGTCGCATATATCGTTTGACGAATCGCTTCTCTTAAATCTTCACCGCTAATTTCTATCTGCGTACCATCTTTTAATTCAGGCAAAGTAGGAAATTCTTCCGCTGGTAATATCGGCAATTGATAATTCGAGTGTTTGCTGGTAATGGTAACCATTTTTGAATTTTCATCTAATTCAATGGTTACCGGACCGGGAGGTAAATGCCGGATGATCTCAACAAAAGTTTTCCCCGGTAAAACAATAGATCCGTTTGTGAAAACCTGAATGTTAGGAACATTCACTTCAATTGCGATTTCTAAATCGGTTGCTACACATCGTAATATATTACCATTTGTCTCCATAAAAATACCAGTTAAAATTGGCAAAGTCGATTTTACAGCCAACGCGCGGGCAGTAATCTGTAGAAAACGCGCTAATTCATCTTGCAGACAAACTATTTTCATAAAAATTCCCCCTATCAACAAATACTCTTATATTTATATATATTTAACTATTAAATAATAAAATAATAGTAGTGGTAGTGCGGTTGATAATGTGGATAACTCTGATAATCGTTTATACTACCTAGTTTTTATGTCAATCACAAAATGTTAATAAAATCGCAGTTATTTACAAAATCACATAATCCACATAATAACTTTGACAAGGCAAATTATTTATCCACAAATAACCAAGGGAATAAGAACAGTTATTGACCCAAATTGTGAATAATATTCTTGATAATCCGATCCGTCTCCGGATCATTTTTAATTAACTCTTGAATTTTGTCACAGGCGTGAATCACGGTTGAATGGTCGCGTCCACCAAATTCGTCACCGATTTTCGGTAACGAGTAATCGGTGAGTTCGCGAACAATATACATAGCAATCTGACGCGGCAAAGTTACGTTCTTAGTGCGGCGTTGAGCTTTTAGATCCTCTATTTCAATATTATAAAACTCGCTAACAGCCTGTTGGATTAGAGGTATGGTTAAACGTTTGGCTTTTGAAGAAGAGAGTACGTCCTTTAAAACTTCGTTGGCAAGTTCCAATGAAATTTGTTTATTATGAAAGGACGCATAGGCGATAATCCGGATTAATGCTCCTTCTAATTCCCGAATATTTGAATTAATTTGATCGGCGATATTTACCATTACATCATTGGGTAGATGCCATCCTTCCGTGGCAGCTTTTTTCCTTAAAATTGCGATACGGGTCTCTAGATTTGGAGCTTGAATATCCGTAATCAGACCCCATTCAAAGCGTGACCGTAAGCGATCTTCTAAAGTAGGAATTTCTTTTGGAGGTCTATCGCTTGAGATAATAATTTGTTTACCCGATTCATATAGTGAATTAAAAGTATGAAAAAATTCTTCCTGAGTGCTCTCTTTGCCGGCAAAAAATTGGATATCGTCGACTAATAATAAATCCACTGTCCGGTAGGTGTCCCGAAATTGAGGGGTACGATTAAACCGGATGGCATTGATTAATTCATTAGTAAATTTTTCCGATGAAACATAAACCACGCGATATTCAGAATGATTTTTTAATACAAATTGACCAATAGCTTGCATTAAATGAGTCTTTCCTAAACCAACACCACCATAAATAAAAAGCGGATTATATGCTTTTCCAGGTGCTTCAGCTACGGCTAAAGAAGCGGCATGTGCAAAACGGTTGCTCTCACCGACTACAAAGCTTTCAAAAGTATATTTGGGATTAAGTTGTGATGGTTGTGGAACGACGATTGGGGCAGGAATAGCCGTAACCGATTTATTAGGTGACTCGGTACGGTCAGGAGTAATAAAACGCAATTCTACATCATCATCAAGTAATTCCTTTAGTGTAGTGACAAGTAAAGGAGCGTAACGAGAATCGAGCCAGTCCCTGGCGAAATCATTGGGCACCTCAATAGTTAAAAGGTTACCTTCCAATGATACCGGTTTGGTTGGTTTTAACCAAGTTTCAAAACTAGGTTTACTTAAAAAAGGTGAAATCGATTCGAGAGTCTTTTCCCAAATTGTGTCTAAATTGCTCATTAACCCCCAACGCTCCTTAATCTAGTTATCCATAACTTGGGGATAACATGTGGAAAGATTGCCTAAATTCCCGTCAATACTACTCGAAGTATAAAAAAGGAAAAAAATAAAATAGGCCCCAAGATTGATAAATATAGATATCCACAGAATTTGATTTATCCACAAAAGCGTGCACATGTTGTGGATAAATTTTAAAGATGATAATATAATAACAAAATCTACTGCTTTTGGCAATTTATAAATCATGTAAAGTGGATTATGTTTTGCAAGCTAGAGCAGAGATAAAAAATAAAAACCCAGATTTTTTGGGCTTTAAAAATTTGCCTAAAAAAGATATTCCTATTGACAAGGTTCGTCTTGGTCAGTATAATTATTATCGCAATATTTGTTGCCTAAATTATGGGGCGAGGTGATTTAAGATGAAGATGACATACCAACCCAACCGGCGTAAATATAAGAAAGACCATGGTTTTTTGGTAAGAATGGCTACCAGCGGTGGGCGGAAAGTAATCAACCGGAGACGGGCTAAAGGCAGAAAAGTCTTATCAGCCTAAGTGAAAAGTCTTTTGGCAAAATTTACGGTAATTAAAAAGAATGAAGAATTTCAAAAGATTTTTGAAAAAGGCCACTCAATTTACGGTAGGTATTTAGTGGTCTATTTTCTTCATAATTCTTTCGAGATTCATCGGTTCGGTTTTTGTGTGGGTCGCAAGATTGGTAATGCGGTAAAGCGTAACCATATTAAGCGACTATTGAGGGAGGCAGTTTCTGCTACCATAATTCCTGGTTTTGAAAGCCAGGATATTCTTTTAGTGGCTCGTAGTGCGGCTAAAACGGCTTCACTCACTAACATAATATTCGAAATAACGCATATACTTGGTAAAGTGCAGAAAAGCCGGATCAAAGACCCTAAAATCAGTGCAATAGAGATGGAGGGTTCCCATTGAAGGGTATAATCCTGCTTTTTATAATATTTTACCGACGGATTTTAACCCATCTTAAACCGAGGACTTGCCGTTATTATCCAACGTGTTCCGAATATACTTATCAAGCAATCCAAAGATTTGGAGTATTTAAAGGGTTATATTACGGAATGAAAAGAATTTTGAGATGTAATCCTTTTCATGAGGGTGGTTATGACCCATTACCTAAAGACTAATTAATCAGTTATCGGTTATGAAAGGATGTAGAGAAAATGCCGATTTTAATTAAGCCGCCTGGATATCATTTAAATTTATTTGATCAATTCATCAATGTATTTGCCAACATCATGACCTTCTTTCACCAGGGAGGTTTTGGTTATCACTGGTTAATCGATTGGGGTTGGGCAATTATCCTCTTTACAGTTATTATTAAAATTTTCCTTTTTCCCACCATGATTAAACAAGTACAAGCTATGAATAAAATGAAGGTAATTCAGCCTAAACTCAAAGAAATCCAAGAAAAATTCAAAGATCGCCCGGATGAGTTACAAAAACGCAGTATGGAACTTTACCAAAAAGAAAAAGTAAATCCTTTTGGCGGTTGTTTACCGATGTTGATTCAATTGCCGATTTTATGGGCGATCTTCGGTTTACTGCAAGATCCTACATTTATCCATAATTCCATTGGCCCCAATACTACGTTTTTTTGGCTTCACCTAGTAAAAAAAGGAGATATCCTTCTGGCGGTTATCTCGGCAGCTACGACTTTTTGGCAGCAAAAGTTGACAACACCTACCACTGGAAGCGAACCGAATCAACAAATCTTCTTATATATAATGCCATT
>WSSedL1CaDRAFT_10000570_pt1 | contig 25761 bp, 13 predicted proteins | sample WetSurSL1Cattail_FD_9464 | JGI IMG/M metagenome (IMG submission 9464)
TCCTCCCGGCACACTAAACTCCGGCGCGGGTACGGCTGGAGTATAGGCGGCAGTGGCAGTAGCGCTGAACCCCCAACCATCGACAATAACCTTGGCTTTGATGGTAACCGGTCCGCTAACCTCATTAGGGCCGATCGTAAAAGGCGAAGTATATTGGCGTGAGCTTTTATCAGGTTCGCTGCCATCGAGCGTATACCAGATCGTGCCTATCGTATTTTTATTAAGGTCCTTATTATTATTTGCAATTTCAATCAATTGTGCACCGCTATATGATTTCGCTTTGAAAACAGGTGCCAGCGCAGTGTCGGTTACGGTATAGGTACGACTAATAGTATTACTGGGATTAATACTCCCCATTTTGGCAATCGCGAAAATCGTCGTGTTAGTATTCTTAGCCAAAGTAATCTTTGCTCCGGCTTTATACTGCTGTGGATTCTCCGGGGAACCGGGTTTATCGGTCCAATAAGAAATAGTCGCTCCGGCGGTTGGGCAGCTGATAGTCAAAGTTTGCGGTGTAAAATAGGTTCCCGCAGACAAGCTAAAGACCGGATCCGCTACCTGATTGATGGTATAATTGGCCGTAACCGCTTGACTGTTTACCCAATTGGTTTTAAAAGCCATTACTGTAATTGACATATCATTACCTACTACCACCCCGGCATCTGTGATGATAGGACTCTTAGCTGTGGGTGTAACGATTTTTTTGCCAGGCGCGCTGGTGGTGTAGCGGATGACTGCGCCTATTACAGCCGGATCATTTGGATCAGGGAAACTAGCTTTTACTATCGTCCCGCCTTTGCAGGCTCCGCCTCCAGGGAGAACCGGATTAGGCAATGTTCCAGTGATCGTGTAAGTAGCGGTAGCCGTGGCACTGACATCCCAACCCTCTATCCAGGCTTTTGCCTTAATCGTAGTCACAGAGTTAGTGTTTATGTGTATTTTGGTTGTTGTATATTCATCTGAATCCTTCGTTGGCTCCGTCCCGTTGGTGGTGTAACGGATGACTGTTTTATTGACAGGATCTTTGGTAGTGCAACTGATGCCAACATCTATCTGATCTTTCCACAAGCCAGGTTTTACATCGAACGTTGGAGTAGCCACAGTGCCGGTAATGTTAAAAACACTACTCGTGGTATGGCTGGGAGCCCAACCGGTTTTCCAAGCCTTGACGCTTAACGTTGTATCAAGTGTACTGATCGTTAAGAAACTTCCGGAAGCAATAACCTTCGACTTTTCGGTCGGTACACTCTTGTCGGTAGTGTAGCGAATAGTTACTCCCGACGTATCGCAGCTGATTTTTACTTTCCAAGGAGTGGTATATGTTCCACCCTTCGGACTAATCACGGGGGCAGACACTAACGGCAGCACAGTTAAGGTAGCTTTGGCGCTGGTTGCATCCCCCTTGGTATTCTTTATAACCACGTAATAATCGCCAGCATCGGAGGCTTTGACCGAATTGATGGTATATGAGGACAACGTGGCCCCAGGAATAGCTCCTTCTTTCGAATACCATTGATATTCAGTGGGTATCGGATCACCTACCGCAGTAACGCTAAAGGTTACCGGATCAGTTTCCCCTACGGTTTGACTTACGGGTTGTTTAAAGATAACTGGCGCAGTCCGGGTAAATGCCTTTAAGCATACACTAAAATGATCTATTAATATTGCCGGTTCATTGTCTTCATCATAGTAAGTTTGGGATTTAGAAATAAAGTCGGTCCATGCTTTCCCATCTGGACTATAAAAACTTTCACCAGCATTTGAGGTGGCATTTGAGGTGTAGTCTTCATCAGGGGAGTGAATACCTAATCCTACTTGCCGTACTTCAATCGGAATCGGGAAAGTATAGCCCGGAGTGGTAAGTTTAACTACAATGGAAAATTTCTGTCCAGTTGTTAATTGAACCGGAGCAGGTAGTTTTATTGTATGATATCCAGCATAAGCAATAGTACCCGATGTTGAGGCTTCAGAAACTAATGTGCCTTTTGTCGGATTGTTACTACTGCCATCAACATTCGTATAAACACTAATCGAATATTGAGTTTTAGGGGCTAATGCATAAAAAGCAACGGCAACCAACGGTTCATTGGCGGTCGCATAAAAAACATTAGATGCCCAAGCGGTATTGGCGGTCTTGCTTTTCGGAAAACCGAATCCTTGCTGCAAACCGTAAGTATCATATTCATACTGGTGCTGATAATCTTCGGTGGATTCAGCATTCATAAATACAACAAGCTCATGGGCAAAATTTTGATCATAATAGGATACATAAAAATAACCTTGATTGCCGAAACTGGTTCCCCAACTATTTTTTACAATCCAAGCGCCGTCGCCAGCAGGGTAACCAACGGGTGAACCAGCAGATTTGGATGGACATTGAAGAAAATTCTTTTTACTATATGTATCATCCCAACCCACAATTGTTACCATATGGTTGAGTCCATGGTTTTCCCCGGAAAGGGTCCAATCCTTACTTACAAAGTTCCAATAAGCATTAGTATTGGAGTTAAAAATAGCGTCAACTATTTCCCCATCCCAACACATTGAGGTAGTGACGGCTCCATAAGTCATAATTGCATTTTTGATTGCATTCTTGTCACTATCAGGAAGCAGTATGATTTCTTGAACATGTTTTTGAACCGTTAATCCGGTTGGCGAATCTCCGTTGGCATCGTTATACGGATCATCCGTTTCATTAATCGGTCCGCTCCAACGGGTGAGATAAGCCGCTGACATGAAAGCATTTCCGCCAGTGTCCCAAGCCCAGTCAAAACCATGAGTATTTTTAAGATTATTTTCGGAAAAATCCCGGCTTTCAGTGGGCAATAAACATGATTCTAAAGAACCGTAAGTGGCAAACGCCCAACAAGCGCCGCAATTAGCTTGATCTTTAACCGATGTAACCTTTCCCAAACTTCTTAAATCGTAAGAAGCCGGATAACTCTTTTTTTGTAAAGCTAACGATGACTCCGAAGTTGTTTCCAAACGACTCAAATATGAAGTATCAAAAAGCGGGGGCCGATATCCCAGAGGGCGGCCTTGAGTCTGTGTTTGTTCTGTCGCAAGTGATTGCTTTTGTTGCAAAAGAGATTTTATTGGCGCTAAATCACTTTGATCTTGTTGTTGTTGTTGCCCAATAAAATGCAGATTTATCGGGGCTAACTGCGGTTCGTCGGTTGCCCCTAAACCAACCGAAAACGCGAAGACTGTTAAAATACAGCCAAGCAACAGGGCAAATACTAACCATGTTTTTATCAATTTCATCTTTTCTTGCATTTTAAACATTGATTTCACTCCTATTTAACATATCTTTTTCCTCCTTGAGGCTAATAGTACATCGATAGCAGCCACGATTCCCCCTTTTTCATTTTTAAAAAAAATAATATTTAATACCTAATTACTCCGGGTTATCAAACATCCGGAACAGTCAGGTAAAAGATTCATCAAAAGTTGCAATTGAGAATTTTCGGGATAATCCTCTTGGAAACCATTTTGAATCATGAAGTTTTAAAGAAAACATATCGTGGAATAATTGGAATTTACCATAATAAGTAATTTTTTAATTTTATTATGTAAACTAATTAGCTGGACCTATATACCGTTTTAATGCTACTTTCTACTTAAAATAATCGTTCGTTGATCAAATTTGGGGAATTCACATTGGCTATTCTGTTCAACGATGCTCCAGGCAATAAAGGTTTTCAATGCTAAAAACCGGAATACCCAACTCGAATACAATTCTGAAATTAATGGATAATTCAAGCCAGTATCCGATTTTAATTGTAAATTAAAAAAAATATTTTGATAAGTACTCAATTTTATAGTACTTTATGCATAAAAGATTGAGCTATATCAGTTGAAAATATATTAAACACCAAACATATCAAAAAAGCGCAAAAAAATGACTGTGTTTAGCTTTTCTCTCGTTTATTTCGTGGTCTTCGTGGTTTTGGTGGCAAAATGCGGCCATTAATATCCTTATTTCAATTTATATCGATAAAAATTTTAAAAAAACAGTAGTCCCGCAATTTTCACGACTTTCTATTGCCAAACATCCGCCATGTTGTTCCATAATATGATAGCAATAAGATAAGCCCAAGCCAAAATGGCAGCCGGGGTCTTTGGTGGTATAAAAAGGTTCCAATACATGGGGTAAGTCCTCGGGAGCGATCCCGCATCCAGTGTCGCTAATCTTTAAAGTCACAGTTTTTTTGGAACGTACCAAGTCAAGCTGGATACTGTCTCCGTTTTTCATCGCTTCCAGCGAGTTTTGAAAAATATTTTTTAAAGTCTCGACTAGATAAAATCGATCCCCCTCGATCAAGATCTCCCGTTCTAGATGATTATGCACCGCTAAAGCCTTTTCTTGAATATCCGGTTCCAAATAAGCAATGGCCTCATTGACGATTGCGGCCAAATTATGCTGGGCCGGATGGATATGGACTTGATACAGATAGTGGTGAAGCCGTTCAACCACATTCAAAATATAACCGGATAAAGCCAAAATGGTTTTGGTGTTCCGAACAATCGAGTTCCGGTCACGACCCGCCTCTGCGATAATGATCTCGGCACAGGCCGAGATCTTGACAAGCCTGTCTTTCATATGATGGTTAAGTATTGATACTTCCGAACCCATCGTTTTAATTGCATTATCGAGATATACATTTTCGATGGAGATCTTCAACCCAAGAAAGCCATATTTAACCCTCAGAAAAGAAACCAGCCCCAGGAAACAGATAACTAAATACGGATTGAATTGAAATATTGCATAATGACCAAAATGATATAAAGGGAGAAGATAAACCGCGATGATATACAGTAAAGACACCATACCGATAGTTATGACGGTAAGTAATCTATCGCTCTTAAATGGATGATTCCCGGAAACGGCCGCTTGAAAAAGAAAGTAATAAGCGGATGTCATGTATGGTATAGCCCATAAATCAGTGATGATTAAAAATTGTTTCAAAGATGAAAAATCAAAGAGATTCAAAGGAATCATATACATCACAACGGCCGGAATCAATAAAATGATGACTGGGATTGGTTTTGAGCGCCGCTCCCGGCTGTAATCAAAGTGGGAGTAATGGACCGTAACCATTAATAAAGCCAACGGATACAAAATCAATGGAGTTTTAAAAAATATGACCAGGAGATAATTTAAAATACAGTTCAAGGCGGGAGCGGCAAACGCTTTGAGAAACCCTGCCCAAAAATGGGCAGTCAATGAATAAAGCCCGCCCAGACTGGCAAATAACACTGTCAGGCCTCCCCAACGATTGGCGGGCTCTTTGAAATCGGTCAATAACAAAAATGCAGCTACCAATGGTAAAAAAATTAGGGTGACTTCCATCAAACAATCCTTTCAGGTCACTTTTTAATGATCCCTTTGGTCTTTACTTTGATAATCGCGTCTTTGAGATGTTTAACGTCCAACTTTTTTAAGATAACACCGATTTGGTTTTTAATGGTTTGTTCGGACTTTTGGAGACATTGACTGATTTGGGCCTGATTATACCCCTGTTCCGCCAATGAATAAATCTCCAGTTCACTTGGGGTTAAATTCAGGAGCTGCTCAGTTTTTTTTAAGCGGGAATAATCTCTCAAGGCGATCTCCACCGGCGAGCGGTTAAGGTAGGTCGCCCGGATGGCCTCAGGAACCTCCAAATAGTTTGATTTAGGGATATAATTTACTGCACCCGCAATAAAGGAGTTTAATATTACATCTTCTTCGTTTAATGAAGTAAGCATCAATATTTTTACCGTTTTGAGCCGGCAAATTTCGGCAGCCGCATAAATTCCGTCATACCGGGTCTCGGTTAGGTTAATATCCATTAAAATGACATCTATATCTAACGTTTGAGCCATAATAACAGCTTCATCCCGAGTAGCGGCGGCGCCAACAACTGTAATGTCAGGAAAGTTTTCCAAAAAAATCTTCATCATGCCAAGCCATTCAGGATCATCATCAACCAGAAATACTTTTATTTGAGACATGGGAAGCTCCTTTTACCAAATAAAATCTATTTCGAAGGCGCCTTGGAAGGTTTAGATATACGGTCGTTCCTTTACCAGGCTCACTTTCAAGCTTGATTGTCCCCCCGTGTTTTTTGAGGACTTGATAACAATATAATAATCCTAATCCAAAATTTCGCCTGGGATTTTTGGTTGTAAAGAAAGGTTCAAATACATGGGAAAGAAGTCCGGCGGGAATACCGGCGCCTGTATCATTAATGATAATGGTAACCATTCCTCTTGAACGGGCAACTTTCAAATCAAGCCGGCCTCCGGATTCCATAGCCTCAATGGCGTTTTCTATTACATTATTGATAACTTCCCATAAATGAAGCTTATCAACTGTTATCCAATCCCCAGCTCCTAAGTTCGCAGTTACTTCGATCTTTTTTTCCACGAATTGGCATTGAAATTCTGCTAAGATCTCTTCCAATAAACTTTTTAGATGAATCGGGCTTTTTTCCAAAACTAAATCCCGGCTACATTGGTTGGTTCGCTCAATCATTTTCAGGATATGGCTGGCGGAACGAAGTATAATGCGGGCGCTTTCCATCGTTTGCGGAAGGTCCTGCCGGACCGTATTCAAATTTGACGCGCACATCGAAATTTTGGCAATTTCATTTTTAATGGAATGGTTGAGAATAGCCGCTCCGGAGGTCATGGTTTTGATCGAATGATCCAAATACAATTTCTCCATTTGCAGTTTTCTTCCTAAAAAACCATAGCGGGTTACAATGCATGTAAATGACATAAATAAGATAATGATTAAAAAAGTGCCGACCGGTTTGATAACAATGCCGAATATTGGTAAGATATAGGCTATAATCAGGTCGGATAGCGAAATGGGAATGATGATCACACAAGTTAAAAGGCTATCGTTTCTTTGCCGGGATTGAGCCCGAAAGCAAGAAGCGATTAAAAGAGAATTAGCGGCCACATAATAGGGCACTACCCATAAGTTTCTAAATTGATAGATCCTGGGATGATTAAAATCCTTGAGCCAGAATAACAATATTCCATATGTCATCACAACCGGTAACAGCAGGATTATGGCCGACGGTTTGCGCCATTTTTTCCACTCTGCGGCAGATTCGGTGTAATGATAAATGGTGGCCATCAAAAAGGCATAGGGAAATATATAAAAAGAGGTTCCATATATCAATAAGGTTTCTGAAAACTGAAGCCAAGGGTGATTGATTAACCAAAACCCCGCTTTTTTCTGGATTGCAAAATGAAATCCGTAAAGCCCGTCCAGAAAAGCAGCGGAGCTAAACCAGCGTTTCACCAGGCTTCTGGGATCCAAAGCAAATGCGATAACGGCAATAATCCAAAGTAAAATAAAGACAATCATACTGTTTGCTCCGGAAATAATTTATTTTAAAAAACAGGGGTTTTTCACTTCTCATCCAATAACAATAAATTACCCCTTTGTGTAATTTATCTTACCATAATAAAATAAGGGCTAATACTATATATAACAAAAATAACACTAATCAAAATAATTTCAAATATTTATTTCTATTTCCGACTATTAAATTAATGTTAAAATATTAAAAGAAATGTACTTAACTGGATAGTCATAAATTAAAAAGCCGCAAGCTGAATTATCCAGTCTGCGACTTTTGGGACAGATGATGGAGAAACGTAATTGGTAAAAACCATTTTCATTCTATTATCTTTTCTTCCACCGAAACCAAATTTCTGCCATTCACCGCGATATAGCGATACGTTTCATCGTCTTCAAAAACTATCCCCTTACTGCCGAAAAGTATCGCTTCATATGGTTTCCCCTCTTTCCCGTCCAATACGGTAAACCATTTCTTATTTTTCATGGCAACATAAACAAGATGGTCGCCATTTGGAGAAAATCTTACGGATTGTGGTAAAACGATATCATATTGTTTTCCCTTTCTGCTATTGATTACTACCGATGCTGCCGTCGGGATGGCTCCCGGCGTCGCTTTCAGGTTTCCAACTACAAACGCGATGCACTTACTATCCGGACTAAAAATCGGCAAATTGAAAATGTTCTGATAACTACTCTCTTTACCGTCTAGTACTATATAATCTTCATCTTTTTTTCTGATTAGAAACGCTACCCTTTTACTATCCGGACTAAAAACAGCATTACTGACTTTATCGGCAGCCGTAACTTCCTTGCCGTCAACTACCATTCGATATTGACCGAAATTCTGGGCAACATAAGCAAACCTTTGGCTATCTTCACTAAATATGATGCTACTCTTCTGGATTCCATCGTACACATGTCCTTCCTGTCCATCATAAACAACGAACCATTGATTGTTTGCTTTGGCCACGAAAGCAAGATGCTTGCCGTCGGGGCTTAAAACCGGCGTACCTTCCTGAATGGCTTCATATCCTTCCCCAGCTTTGCCGTCTTGAATCACCTGCCACTTTTCTCCGATGCGGGCAGAATAAACCAGCTGTCCGCTATCGTTAATAAAAGATAAGCTTTTGGCTCCAATGTCATCATACGGTTCTGCGGGACGGTTATCCAGCACCACCATTTTTTTATCATTCTGCCTGCCAATATAATAAAACTGGTTTTTTGAATTAAAGCCTTGGCTTCCCCTTAATATCCCGTCAAACTCCGGCCCTTCAACTCCATTTACCACTGTTTGGTCTTTTTTATCATTATCAACATTTTTAACAACCACAAAAGCAATGTTATTCCCGTCGGGGCTAAATGTCAGACTGCCGTTGGCAATCGAATCATAGGGTTTGCTCTCTGCTCCGTTTACCACGGCCACCATTTTATTCCCCATTTGTGCCACATAAGCTATCCTTTTACCGTCAGAACTAAAAACCGGCGGTTCGACAATTGCATCATAGGACTTTTCTTCTTTACCGTTGATTACAACTTTTTGGGTCTGGCTCAGGCGGTCAAGATAAACCACGGTTTTATTATCCGGACTGATCACGAGCGATTTTTCTTTTAAGGTTGTGGTGTCAAATTCACAGATGGATTCCTCTGAAATCAACGCGGGCAGAGATTTTGTTAATCCTGCCGGAATAAATACACTACAAACAAATATAACCATAAGCATCCATACGAGAGTCTTTTTCATGAAACCTGCCTCCTAATTTTCGGATCTGCATTAAGGCCGTTCCTACCCCGGATATTCGAAAAAAAATAGAGGTGCAACCTCCATTATTAATAACTTCATTATATCTCACCTAATCTCACCTAGTAAATTATGTAAATCAGACAAATCTGTCATTATTTTTTGGATATCAACTTCTGCCGCATCAAGAGAAAATTATGAGTCTTTACCTTTAAACTAGACACTCCATAGTTAGAATATCCATTTATATTTAGTTAATACAGTAATAATCCTTCTTAAGCCAGTATTCATATTTTTTAATAATATTTTTGGTATAAATAATTGTGTGATCATTTCGCCAATAAACTACAGATGTTTCCTATTATTTGGCAGTTTATTCCTCGTCTTTTTGTTCCTCTATCAGCTCAAACTTAGCATATAACCAATGCATTGTTTCAAGTAATAAAGCTAAAAGTATAAAAAAAACTATTCTTATTAAAATCGAAAACTTTGCAATAAACGAAACAGTATCTGAAAAACATACTAAAAGGATAAATGAGATTTCTATCACAACCGAAATGCTTTTTGTCATTTTATTTTCTATATATTTCATGTTATTTTCCCTAAAACAAGGAGTATTCCTAGAAATAACTTGATGTTTCATAAAACAACAATAATTTGGTCTATATTTCGGCATTAAACATCACCTCTTTTTGATTATCGTTATATCGTTATATTTTTCTTATGGATGGTAATTTATATAACCCTGTACCCACGGAGTACTTAACGTAGGAGCTTCCGAACTACCATTTACACAACTACCAGAAGGTCCAGTTACAACAGTTTTGGACCATACACCATTTATAGAAGTAGTAACTGAAGTATAGTTACCGGCTTTTATTGTCGGAGCATCCGGATAAAAAGCCGCAATTATTGCTCCAATTAATCCAGCTGGCGTAAAATAATATCCTATAAATGCATTTGTAACTTTTACCATACCATTACGAAAAGTTGCTTCATCAGTACCAATGGAAAAATGAGTAGTAATCGTAACTGTTCCACCTTGATAGTTTCCATTAGAATCATAATTATAAGTTGATACTCTAGTACTTCCATCCGATTGTCGATCACTCACAGTTATTGTATCGCCACTATTTGAGTGAGATATATCAGTATGAACAGAATTATCGTAACTATGATCATCTGAACCAGCATCAGTACCAGGAGATCCAACATCAAATCCTGTCGGATCTATAAAGTTAACCGGATCTAGCCTACAATAGACATACCTGTTCAGACTTAGAGGATCTCCCGGATTCCCCATATACCGATCCTGTTGTATGAACCCACCATTACTACTATTATAAAACCTTGCCCCTAACTTCCATAACCCACTCCCGGCATCTAGCCCTCCGATAAACCCGAATGGATCCCGATCCCTTGGCGCCTGACTGAGCATTCCGTCGCTTACATCGTAGTCCCGGATGGATTTAACGTCGCCGCGATGCCTATTTCACCTAACCCCCGTACCCCTTCCCTCCCTCGAGAAGTTTGTTATATTGCTTTGATACGGACGTATTTTCTAATGAAAAGTTCTAGAATTAAATTTATTTTCTTATAGGTTCGGAATACATGCCCATTACAAAACTGGCTGACATTGCTGCTAAAATTTTTTCAACTGAATTACTCAACTTTCGCACCTTGAAAACAAAGAAAAACGGATTAGTTGTTTGAGATTCCGACGAATATGAACAAGAATTGACAAATCGGCAAAAACAATATAAAAACACCCCTTCATTTGGTATAGTGAATTTGCGAAAAAGCACTATCCATTACAAAGAAGAGGTATTCTCCTCCATGATAGAACAAAAAGGCCTAATTAATCAACTACCTGGTGAAATTCAAACAACATTTGATGAGCTTCAAATCTTACAGTGCCTGAGAAAATCCGGATTTAAAAAGAAATTTGGTTTTCCCTGTTCGAAGTTATTTCAACTCGTTTTTGGGTTGGTTTTTTACCATAAAAACTGGTTTCAATTGCTTCAAAGCAATAAAAGCGAATCATTACCCGGAAAAGACGCGGTTTACCGTTTCCTAAATCATTACGGTTATGCATGGCGACACTTTCTATCTCTTCTAAGTTCGGCCACTGTCGTGAAAGTTCATGCTTTAGCTAAAAAGGATACTTGCATTATCGTTGATGACTCGATGTTTGACCGTAACCGTAGTAAATCAGTGGAACTACTTGCCCGTTGCTTTGACCGTGCTAAAAGTTGCTACTGTAAGGGATTTCGAATGTTAACTTTAGGATGGTCTGATGGGAAAACGTTTATTCCATTGGATTTTGCTTTACTTAGTTCGTCCAATTCCCAAATTAACGGGATATCTGCTAACGTTGATAAACGTTCATCAGGCTACAAAAGACGAATAGAAGCTTTAAAATCAGCACCGGAACTTATTCCTAAAATGATCAAACGGGCTTTGGAACAAGGCGTATCAGCTTCTTATGTATTAATGGATAGTTGGTTCACCTTTGCGCCATTAATTCAGGCGATACATGAGCAAGGTCTTGATGTTATTGGAAGGGTCAAAAACTCTAATCAACGGTATCTTGTCAATAAACGGTTGCTATCTTTAAAAGAGCTTTATAAAGCTGCTGGGCCGTTAGTTGGTCAAAAAGGAATACTGCGTTCAATTCAAACCTATATGGCGCCAAATATTCAGGTAAAAGTCGTATTTGTAAGACATCGTACTAGAAAGAATGAATGGCTGGCCATTTTAAGCACAGATTGCTCTTTATCGGAAGAAGAAATTATTCGTATTTACGGTATTCGTTGGGATATTGAGACATTTTTTAAATGTATCAAATCCTTGCTCTGCTTACAAAAAGAATTTCAAGGCCTTGTTTATGCATCTGGCCGATGAATTCAATGAACTCGACTGGGCTGTTGCTTTAACGACCCTTTTGGATTTGTTAGCGGATATTTCTGCGAATGTTTGCCAAAAAATCCGTAAATTCATTGATTGTCAACTTCGTATTTGGTTTTTGGGTTTACCCATGTATATCAAGTATTATTTGCCTAAGTCACTCTGCGAAAGTTGAGTGAATTATTGCTAAAATAAAACAGGTAACTTAAACTTGTGAATATAATAAATTTAATAAATTTCAAAATTATTCTTATTCTATCATTGTAAATAGCTTTATCAATTAACTTATGATTAATCAACATTCCTAAGGCGAAGATAAAGAAAGTTGTCTGAGTTCTTAAGGAAACTAAAATAATGTGATCTTATAGGAAAACAACTATTTGTTGGTGATAAATGCTTAGGTCGCTAAGGTTTGGATTCTAACATAACAGTTTTCCAATACCACTCACCTATTTTTACCCTCTCTGATCGGTTATGCAGTATATTTACAGTATATAAAATACAAGTACCGAACTCAACAGCCTATCCAACCATAAGTTCTGCTCCTATGTTTACCAAATTTCAATAATAATTCGAAAGGTCCCACAATTTAACAGCATCATCATACGACCCTGAAAGTAAGTGTTTGCCGTCCGGAGAAAAAGCTACGGAAGTTATGAGGCGAGAAGTACCGAGAAAAATCCTATCTTCTTTTCCACTGGCGGCATCCCACATTTGCAGAGTTCCATTATACCATCCGCAAAGTACATATCTACCGTCGGGAGAAAAAGCCACCGAATTTGCAAGATTATGGGAAAAAGAATGTGAAACAAAATTTCTTATTATTTTCCCACTTGTAACATCCCATAACTTTACATCATCCGACCCCGAAAGTACAAATTTGCCGTCGGGAGAAAAAGCCACTGAACAGACAACATTAGATAGGCGGAATTTATTTACTATTTTACCGTTAGCGACATTCCACAATTTTAATGTATTATCATATGATCCGGAGAGGATATACTTTCCATCAGGAGAAAATACTACTGAAGTAACCTGGTTGGAATGACCGATAAAGGTTCTTACCTCTTTCCCACTAGCTATATCCCATAACTTAAGAGTATTATCTCCAGATCCTGAAAGGATATATTTACCGTCCGGTGAAACAGTTACCGAACGGACCCGATCAGAATGGCCGACAAAGATTTTTATTATTTGTCCACTGGCTATATCCCATAACTTTATGGTATGATCGAACACTCCCGAGATCGCGTATTTACCATCAGGAGAAAATGCCACTGACTCGACTGGACCGCTATCAGTAAAAGATTTTATTTCCTTTTCACCAATAACATCCCATAACTTCATGGTATTATCACTTGAACCTGAAAGTATGTATTTACCATTAGGAGAAAAAGCTACGGCCTTAACACCGTCAGAATGTCCAGTAAAGGTTTTTATTGCAAATAATAAGTGAGAACATCCGCTCAAGAAGAATACCAGAATAAAGCAGAGCATTATTCGCGAAAATTTTTCAAACCCTATCTCCTTCTTCTTTGCCATAACTTTTCACCTGCTATTTTTATTTTTACCAAAAGTCAATTTCCAGGTATAAAAAGACAGCTTATTTTAGCTAATTATCTAGAATACATCTGTTTCAGCAACATATCCCCAGTTCTTCTATGCTCCCAAGTATAAAGATATTTTCTATAGGTCCAGCCAAAAGTGTAATGTTTCTTAAAACCAATCTCCATAACTTGGCAGTCTCGTTGGAACATGGGAACCAAAAATACAACTACGAAACTCATTAGTGTTAATAACAATAGAATTGAAAGATATCTAAGTTTCAAAAAATTGTAGCTAGAAATTATCATAGTAAGTTTGATCAAGTGTACCACAAAATGCATCTATATGAACTTCACTACCAAATGAAGTCTGATGAATCCAACCTGGCCCACCATTAAATAATTGGACAACTCCACTAATAGGTCCAATATTTATACCATAGTTCCATGAACCCGTCACAGCGCCATCCGAATATGGAATTTGACCTGGTGATACATTGTAATTTCTACTGTAACCACTTAACCAATATTTTGTAGCCATTCCACCAAAACTTTCCCCTGTCTCTGAAAAATCCACGCTTATACGTACAATATTCCCTCCCCCACAATTAGTAGTTGTTGTTATATTATACGTGCCATCATAGTTGTTTTTTGTTTTAACAGAAATTGTAGATCCATGGTGTTCAACTGAATAAGATTCTTTAGATTGACTATTATGTTGATCGCCAGATAAAGTTGGCCCCTCCCCATTTTGTACATCTTGTGGATCTCTGCCTTGTGAATCATGAACATCAAACCCGTCTGGATCAACATAATTCACCGGATCTAATTTACAATACACATACCTGTTCAGACTTAGAGGATCTCCCGGATTCCCCATATACCGATCCTGTTGTATGAACCCGCCATTACTACTATTATAAAACCTCGCCCCAAGTTTCCACAACCCATTCCTGGCATCAATCCCCCCGATAAACCCAAATGGGTCTCTATCCCTTGGCGCCTGGCTTAGCATTTCACCACTGACATCGTAGTCCCGGATTGATTTAACATCTCCATTATCTTTAACCAGCATCATCACGTCACCACGGAGGTTCTGCAGGTAGAAATAGGTCCCTTCAGTTGATGAACTGCAATTGATCAATTCCCTGCCAAAACGGGTAAAGCCCTTGAACTTACTAGTATCATCATTGAGTTCAGCGACAACTCCGTCGTGACTGTAATAAAAATAATCATTGTAATTCGCACTCCACATATCACAAGGGTTGGTGCTGTCGTGAGTTACCGTTTTCACCCGCCGTAGCAAGCCTCCCAGTTCATAACTGAAGTTTTTGGTGGTTTGATAATAAGCATCTATCGTTCCGGTGCCGGCTTCATTTTGTTCATCCTTATGCTTGGATTCCATAATGTATTTCAGCAACTGATTGTCCAGTCCGTATTGAAAAGTCGTATCGCCGGGCCGGCCGTCGTTAAAATGCTCCTTAATCTCATTCCCGTTCTCATCGTATGTCGAGGTCATCGAATAATCATTTTCGGTCTGCGGAGCATTCACACTCTTAGATAACAACTGGTTTAAATAGTTGTAGGTGTTGTTTTCAGTTGTGGTATCCCAGTCACCATTACTATTAAGTGTTTGAACTGTTTTTAGGCCCGGATTGCCGTTGGCATCCAGATTGGCAAATGTAGTTTTTTGCTGGCGTTGATAAGTGTCATCCCATTTTAATACCGGATTGATTCCGTACACTTTGGAAAAAGTCAGACGGCCCAGATCATCGTATGTATAGTGATTGGTGTAACTTCCTTTCAAATGCTGATCGACACTCACTGTTGCAGTCGATGGCAGTTGCGACCTTAAGAAATTGGTTACATCCGGCGCGTTTACATTATATACCACCGAATTATCAGTGATTTTATCCAGCTCGTTATACGTATAACCCAGTTTCAAATAATAGGATCCCCACTGATAATCCAGATTGTTCAAACGATAAGCGGTATCGTAAGCATAATCCACACTGATAAATGGTGTGGTATCGGTTCGGTTTTTATAGAGGGATTTGGTTTTCCGTTGCCCGCCGGGGAAATAATCAAATTTAGTTTGATACCCGAGCCACTTGCCGTTGGATGGATCATAATTCTCATTCCATAAGGTAACCAGCCGTTGCGCGGAGTCGTACTCATAACCATAGGTTAAAGATTCCGGCCGCCCGGCAAATGAAACGCTCATCTGGCTCAATTGTCCGGCCTGGTAAGTATAGTTAATAGTCTGTGAATATTTATTGTTTTGTTGGCAAACCACATCAACCTTTATTGGACGGTTGACCGTATCATATTGATAGGTGGTATCGATAGTGCCGGTCTCATCCAAGGAAGACGAAATCGGTACCGATTTAGAAAGCAGGTTACCGTTTTTATCATAACTGTAGGTTGTGATATGGGAAGTATTATTGTTTTGGGCATCATACACGATAGTGCGAAGTAAGTTATCAACACTGTCATAATAATACTCGGCCCGGTTTTGTTTGCCGTCATAACTAATTTTGACTCGGTCCGCCTCATCATAGACATATGCCTTTTCCGTCTTACCGGCCAAATCGCTTATTTTTGCCGGGCGGTTCAATGCATCATAGGTATAACAAGTATAATTACCATTTAGATCCCTGGTTTGCAAAAGGTTGCCGTTGGCATCGTAACGGTTATAAGAATTATAACTGCCGATATTGGGTAATGAAGGCGTTGTCACCTTAGATAATTGATTTAACGAATCGTAAAAGTACACGGTATAATGATTATCGGCATCATAAGCTCCGGTTGTTTTACCGCTAATATCGTAAACATATTGGGATTTGGGAGAAGTCAGCGCATTATAAGGATTAAACTGGCCTTTTTGAGACAGCGGGTTGCCGCTTTCATCCAACTCGACCGGCGCCATGATTGAAGTCAAGTTCCCAGTAAATGAATTGATGTTATAAACTGTCTTTACTTGATTGGCATCGATTAGCTCAGTCAGTTCCCCATAGGTTGTATAGTTATACTTTGCGGTTCCATATGCATTGGTCATGTTCTTAAGCAGCCCGTTTTCATAGCCATAATCGTAAATGGCTTTGCTGGTAGCTGAGTTAATGTTATCGGGATTATTGGAGTTTTTTAATTTCACTTCCTTGCGAATACGCTCGCCATATTCATCAAACGTATGAATAATAACATAATCGCTTGGGGAATTGATTGTTAAGCCCGTCAGTTTTCCATTGGTGTCATATTGGTTAATATACCGGGTAACATTCCCTTTCGGGTCGGTTATCGATTTGATATCGGTGAGGACATCATGGTGATTTGATTCATAGGCAATGTTGGTGGCTATGTTTTGATTATAACTGTTTTCACCGGCATCGGCCGTCATGGATAATAGATTACCGTTTGTATCGTAATTATAAGCAGTAACAACATCCCTCACGGTAGTTGTCATGGCTTGCGGGTCATAGACCGGCTTCTGCAGGGTCGTCGATATCAAATTATAATTCGCATCGTATCCAAATTGGATGACCCCGGAATAGCTTATATCTTTATCGGAATCGAAATAAGCCGGCAAGGTCACTTTGATACACTGGCCATTATCATCATGTTGATATACATAGACATTTTGATTGGGATCAGTGAATGTTGTGACGCTATTATCATAGTCGAATAGATAGGCCACAGGTTTATTAACTAAAGTCAAGTTGCTGAAATTCTCGTTGTAGGTGCTAAAGCTGGTACGAACACTGTCAATGGAACGGCTGCAAATCTTGTAATAAAAATTGGTGACATTTTTCATTGTCGAAGGATCGCTGCCGTTTACCAAACCGACAGCTGATGAACTTAGTAATCCCGTATATAAGTCATAACCGTATTTTACATCAACCTTATTCATGCCGTCGTCATAAGGATAATAGACATCTATCAGCCTGTCCGAAAAATAGATATACTTTATTTCCCGGCTATCCGAATCAGCCGGAGTAAAGGTCACCGTATCCAGCAACTCTTTTCCGGAGGCTGAAAGATAATACGTAAAATGAGCCTGCCATTTGCCAGACGGTTCTTCAACCATATTTAAAGTACCATCGGCATTATAAATAAGTTTGAGAACATTCCCAAACCGGTCCTCGATAGCGGTCAGTTTGGCAATATTGTTGACTGGAACACTATATCGATAGCGGGTGCCGTCCTTTTGACTCACCAGGTACGATTGGTCGCTGTTCAAAACCACTCTCCGGTAGTCTCCCGCCGGATGAGTATACTCGCCGGGGCTTATATATTCGAAAGTATGCCTGCTCCCGTCCGGGTCATTGATAATTACATTCTGGCCGTTGATTTCCAAAAAGCTCTCCAATGAACTCCGCCAACCTTTACCCAGCATTCCTTCATAATCAGCCAGACTGTTGTAGTAGCGGGACATCATAAGGGGAATTCTCCTTCCCGGCAATATAAAATCGGTTGCTGCTATCACCAGATTTCCATTATTCAAGTTCACTTGAGCGATTCCCGCCCGTCCCAAACCAATGGTTTTAAAATCCCAATAACTCTCAAAACCATAAAAGCTTGAATCAGTGTGGGAAATCGTGTTCCCGGAAGAACCGTCGCCAATGGTGCAAACTGATGATTTAGTGATGTTCCCCGTCTTGTCCGCGCATTCGAAATAATAGTAATAGTGTTTCCCCTGAGACAGGTTAACACTAGGAATGCAAATACTGTTCTCCGTTCCCTTGTAAATTTGATACCCGTTTGTATCCATCTTGGAATTCAGGTTTTCCGGATCCTCGCCCCAGTATAATTTAAACCGGACCGCTTCATTGCTTGCAAAGTGTAGGTATACATTATTCCCGTCAATGGTTTCCGGTTTGGGCGCTATCTCCGGCGGAGTGGTGTCGATGATCAGATCGGTACCGGCCGACCAGGTTAAAGCGCCAACATCGGGTGCAGCGAAATATATTACATAATGGCCGTCAGCCAGGTTCCAATTTGTAGGGGCCGAACCTGCAGTTATATCCGTGATATATTGTAACGGATAAGCGCTAGCCGATTCCGGTTGATCTTGATATTTAATTATCCGAAGTTGGGCTTGTGGTTGAGAGATGATGTTGATTGGAATATTTGATGCTGTATTATTGCTGGTACCTAGCTGACCACTAATATTATTCCCCCAAGTCCAAATAGAACCGTCTTTTTTTAAAGCGACTGAATGAGTGTTTCCTCCCGCTACAAAATCGAATTGACCACCTATTCTATAAATATTTGGCGTAGCGGATGAAATTAGCTGCGTGGATCCTAATTGTCCATAATCATTATTTCCCCACGTATTTACGCCGTGGTCATCAATTGTGAGTGAATGATTTATTCCTGCTGCTATTATATTAATCCCCGATAAAATTCCAATATGAATCAATCCACCAGATTGGATAAAAATATTAATGCCTATAGGGACTAATTGACTGTTCCCCCATTCCCATACATTTCCCTGATCAGTAAGTGCCAAAGAATATTTTCCTGCTGCAATTGCAACAATTGATCCCTGAGGGTCAATTGATGTACTCCCTTCATCAGGATCAGGATTGAATGCTACTTGAACCGCTTTATTCCGATTAGTCGTAGTCCCATCCCCGAGACTGCCATCACCATTATACCCCCAACTCCAAACCGTACCGTCATTTTTAAGAGCCAGAGAAAATTTGACTCCTCCACTGATAGCCGTGATGCCGGTCAAAAAAGTGGTCCCGGTTTTAACTTGGACCGGATATTTGATACCTGTACTGGAACCGGAGGTTCCATCTCCCACTTGCCCATAATAGTCATAACCCCAGGCCCAAGCCGTCCCATCGCTTTTCACTGCCAAGGTATGATTGTCTCCTGCTCCGATGGCAGTGATATTCGATAAAGGCGAAAGAGAATTTTGTTTTACCTGGACGGGGTAGAGTGAATCGGTGACGGTTCCGTTCCCTAACTGCCCATACTTATTCCAACCCCACGCCCAAACCGTACCGTCGCTTTTCAGGGCTATGGAATGACCTTGTCCGGCCTTAATATCGGTAATATTGGTTAGGGGTGTCCCGTCACTCAACTTAACTAAAACTGGAGTGGTCTGCATAATTTTATTACCGTTTCCTAATTGGCCGTAAGTATTGTCTCCCCAGGCCCAGACCATTCCGGCGGAATTAATCGCCAAAGTATGGTTAAATCCCGCTGCTACCTTGACAAACGGGTCTGGAACGGTTAAATTCGAGGTTAACCATGATACTCTTAGATTGCGGTTGGAACTGTAATAGATATTGTTTTCTTTATAGTTCGATTCAATATCGGTAATTCGAGGAACATTGTCCGGATTATTAAGATTCTCAGGTGCGGGGATGCATTTCGTAGCAACGATATTGGACCAGCGGACACCGGACGGATTGGCGACCGGGTCCCAGGGGTTCATATTTAACGGATTTTTATCCTTGTCCTGGGCGTAAACCCGAAAATAATAGGACTGATTATAGGCTAATCCGCTTATCGTACAGCTGTTGGTCAAAGATTCAGTTGTCGCTATATCAGTGGAAAAATCCGCTGAAGTGCTTCTCTGAACGAAATACTTGTCAATCCCGCTTTGAGGAGTCGGCTGGCCGGTTCCCGGATCGATATCGGGATTGGATTCATCACTAGGGATCGACCAGCTAAGATTAACCGCTGTTTTATAATTTTCCGGGGCTAATAAAGTTAGGACCGGACCCGGCGGGCTTACCGTTTCATTTTGAAAAGTTAGGGAAAAAGTTGCATTGTATCCGTATCCGTTGCTGTTCTTACCAGTGTAAAACTGCATCTTAGCGCCAAAATTAGCCGGTATGTCGAACGAACTGGTATTGGTCTTGCCGATTGCACAGGTGGCATTGACAAGGAATGTAGCAGCATCGATAACCGTTCCGTTCGAATCACATTTCCAAGATTTCAGGGTTGGCTTGGCCGAAACGGAATAACTTGATGAATTGATGGTGTAAGTACAATCCACATGAACGGCATAAGGTTTGATTTTAAGGTTTCCTGGATTAGTGAGTGTTACATCTTGTGTATCTTTTGTTCTGGTAAAATCTTGAATATAATTACTTGGAATATATAGAATATAGTTGATAGGTTTCGGACTAGTAGTAGTTACGGTAATGGTCGGATCAATCACCACCGGATAAACCCGGGCTGAATCATTCAGCCATTGCCGGCTCGGCGCAACTATCAGTTGATAGTCCTTGTCTTTTTGTTGAACTCTGATATCAATGTCTTCCGATGATATTCCCTTGGCATCGTACATGATAAATTTTGACATTATGAAGACCGGGTTTCCCTGTTTGTTACAAAAATTGATCTCCCCGTCCGCGGTCTTAGAAAGTTTTAAATTCCGCAAGCGGATCGCATATTCAAAAGACTTGGGGGACTTACGGCTTTTTAAAACGATATCCTCTTTAAGAGATCCTTCTTTCACTGCATAATTGAGATCGCAGTTTTCCAGGATATCCGGCACCGACAAACCGGATGTATGTTGCCGCCGGAAGGAACCGGTTTTGCCGTTCACCAATTTGAACCCCAGCCTTGTTTGGCCGGATTGCAAAGTGAGCCAGCCGTTGCTTCGTCGCGGGAAATAAGATTGGAAGGTGTTTTTAATGACCTTATACCCGAAAGGACCGCCATCCTCATCCTTGAGAGTACCGGCATCTTCCAGGCTGGTATCGATGTCTTCCCATTGATTCTTGCTATTCAAAAAATGGTATGGGACCGTGGAATAAGCAAGCGTGGTCGTACCGTCCGGATTCCGATAGGTTTTGGAATAAGCGGTACGTTGATCGTTCAACTCCATTCTGTGTCCGGTATCATTCTTCGCCCTAATTGCTGCATTTGTAACACCCGGTAATAAAGATAATAGCCCTAAGCATAAAATACCGGTCATGAATTTTCTTAAATCGACCATAAAAAACACCCCTCTTTGTCCAATGCCGGAATACTCTATTAAGAGTTAAAAATAAAATTACATTCAAAATTAAAAGAATACAATAAATTTTTTCGACATAAAACCAATCTTACCTTTTTTTATAAAAAATTTCTTGATATTGGTAAGCAAAACCGACTTACCGCTTCAAAAAACGGTAAAGGCTCAAAATTCAGACAATTCAAGACTTGGATATGAAGTAAATCGGCTGGGCACTGAAGCTTAGCCTAAAATCATCATCCCTGCCGGAGGCAGATCCACTCGGACTGTTACCCGGCCATCCTCATAAAATTTCACCGGTATACTCTGCACCGGATAATCGACCTCTCCTTTAAACACTCGATCATCCCAGTCACTCCGGTACAAAACATTTAGAGTGGAAGACGGTTCATAAAATGGAGTATGCACTGTCACCTCTGCCCCACGGCTCTCCAAACCGTTGGTGTTTAAGGCCACTACTACTTCCTTGTCAACTAAGATCCGCGACCAGGCTATCAGTTCTCCGGCGCCCGGATCGGAAAAAGGCCATCCTAAAAACGATGTCTCCCGGGGATATTGCCTGCCCCGGCGCAGCGCCATGCCGATCCCGTTATTTTGGTGACGGATCTTGGCAATGGCGGCTATCCGGAGATAAGTGGGATGATTGGGGTTGAAAAAATGACAGCCTTGGGTTTCAAAAGCGCCAAAGGTTCCGCCGAACATTGATTCCCGGATATAACGGTCATCATAAGGGATATTACCGTTCTCAGCCCGGGGTTCGACGGTAAAATCGTGCCGGTCGGCGGTACCGTCAAAGGCTTGCTCAGTACCATAATAGATACAAGGGATGCCAAGGGTGGTCAATTGAACACCGACTGCATGGGCCACCTGGTGATAACGGCTGGGAATCTCATTATGGGCGGCAAAGCGGTTTTTGCTGCGGCTGATTTGGTCATGATCATTTAAGACGGAAACATGGTAACGCCCGGTTTTCCGGTGTGAACCCAAAATATCGCAAGCCCCGAACTGGTCAAAAAATGTTTCCGGCTCCCAGATTCCTTTGACCATTTTTTCCAATCGTTCCGCCGGTATTCCGATATCCAGACCGGCGTCAATATTACGGCCGAAAATATCAAGATAGTTTTTTAGCATTTCATCTCCGCCGGTTACTTCCCCCACCAGCAGAAAATTCTCTTTGCAGAGCGATTCCGCGAACTCATGGACGGCGCCGCAGAATTTCCGTGAAACCTCCCAGGGAAGATGTTTCACCGTATCAATCCGGAACCCGTCACAGTCGGTTAAAGCGATCCAATATTGGTAAATCCGGGTCACGGCTGTCAAAAGATCCTCATGACAGTAATCCAGATCTTTGAAGGCAAAGAAATCTCCCCGCCGGAACTGGCAATCCGGATTCATCGGATCTTCCCAGGGCTCCGGGTCCCACTTTTCGATCCTGCCGGCTCTGGTGTACCAGTCGGCATTTTGAAATTCCTTGGGCCATACCCCGTCATTCATATTTTGTATCCGGTCGGTGGCCACTCCCTCGCCCGAGCGCCAGGCTCCGAAGGGATACTGGGGCTGGTACCGGTAAGGGACATCCGTTTCCAGCCGGCCGTCTTTTTCATAAAACCAATTATTCCCGGTGTGGTTATAGATGATATCAAAAATGACGTACATGCTCCGGATGTGCGCATTGGTTACCAATTCGATCAGGTCATCCACTGTACCGAAGCGGGGATCGACATTCAAGAAATTTTGAATACCATATCCGTGGTAGCTGTCTTTTAACTCGATCCGCTGCTGCCAGATGGGGCCCACCCACAGCGCGCTTACTCCCAGGTTTTTTAGGTAGTCCAGTTTGCTGGTAATCCCTTTGATCTTGCCGCCTTGAAATACTTTACCCCCTTCCATCCAGGCCTTTTTATCATTATTTTTATACTCTGCCGGACTTTGCGGATTAAAAAGCGGCCGCTCCGCTTCTTTACCGTCGCTAAACCGGTCGGGAAGTAAAAAGTAGAGAACTTGATCCTGCCAAGTATAAGGACTCGGATAACCCTTGGTCCGCTGATTGAGGTTTACCGACAGAACCGATTCGGGAATAAGTGTTTCAGGCATGTGATCTCCTCCGTGTAATTAACCTAAAATAAAGTTTGTACGGAATAGGGGGAGATTATGAAAAAAACTCAGCGACTTCGAGGGGGTCTTATTTTCCGGTGAATAGAACAAGCATTTAAGCCTAATTTTACCCTAAGACCGAAGAAAGGAATGTGAATGACCGGTATTACTTTTACGGAGAAACTCGTATCCGAGCGATTTGTTACTATTTAATTAATATTAGTTAATATTCGTTAATATTCGGTACTAACCTTTTTCTTCCTTTTTTAAATTTTCCGATTTGATCAAAAAACATGTTTGTTCACGATATAGCTATTGCTTGTTACAAGAAGCGTCGCAGGCGCAACTGTTAATTCACTGCCTCGGGGAAAATTTATTCAAACTTTAATTCCAAACTAACCTTACGTTAAATTATATTCGCTATATTCGAAATTGAATTGCAAAACAAATAAGGGGAGGAATCCGAATGCTAAGAATCATTCATCGTCAACGTTTCATCCTATTACTTTTAGTCATCGCCGGGATATTTGCCATTGTTTTTCCAGTATTGGCAGCCAATGATGTAACGCCGAATAGTAAGTCGATCAAATTCAGTGTTTGTTTACAGATGACCCCGTTGGAGATGGCCAAAAATTCAGCGATGGTTCAATCAAGTTATACATTTTTACTTAAAACCGCCAACTCGATCTCCGATCTGAAATTGCGGAATATGGTACTGGATTGTTTAAAAAATCCTGCGCCAACAGTGATGGAACTCTATCCGTCCGCTGCCCAAAAAGAAGTTCTCAAACAAAAACTGGTCAGCGCCGGCTATATCAAACCGGAGACTACCTGTAGCCAATTATTACCCCCTTGCAGTAACCCCAAAGTTGCGCCACAACCTTTTTTTGGCGCTCCGGGAAGTGTCTATATGGGCCATCACTCGTATCCGGGCGGTCTTGCCATTCATACCACCGTTAACACCAAAGTTGTAATTGGACTTTTCAATGCTTATGCGGATGTTTTCCGTTTTCCAATGGATAAAGACGTAATTATCGCTTCCGAGCTTTTGCATGATATTGCCAAACCGTGGGTGTTCCAATGGCAGGACGACTATAGCAGCCTCCCGGAGCTAACGATTGCCGGTACCGGCGCCCATCATATTTTAGGCATTGCCGAGCTGATTTACCGCGGGCTTCCGGCAAATGTAATTGTGGCAATGGCTTGCGCCCATACCCCTCCGGATACTGCAGATGATGAAAAACAACTGGTTGATTATATTAAGGCCGCCAGTATCATAGCCGGAAAAGATCCGGTACAACTCGGATTACTGGCTCCCAACGGCCAAACCGTTCCCCTGCCCCGGGCCCAGGAAGGGTATATTACCCATCTTGGAGATCACGACTTTGTGCTGACCGGACCGGCCGCCCAAGCGATGATCGCTGAATTGGGCAACATCGCCAAGGAAAAATATCAAATGAGCGAGGCCGATTTAAAAACCAAGCGATTTAATGCCTTCCGCAATTACATTTTTTCTCAAGTTTCCGCCGAATATCTGGACCATGTATTTGTGAAAGAAGGCAAAGCCGGTTTGACCAAAGTAGTGCAAGCGATGATTAGTATGGATAAATAAGATAAAAGCGGCCGTTACTAAGCGGCAATTATGTTGTTGTATCGGTATTTATAAAAATGATTTATCAAGCCCCCAACCAAACTAGGGTTGGGGGCTTTGGTAGTCGTAAAATGCACCTATAGAAATATAAAAATGGACAAAAACATGAAAGCCCCACCATCTAACCAGGCAATGAGACTAATCGGTTTTTGTTGAATAGAATTAGTGGCTCATCATCCTCCGGAGCATTCATAAGAGTTTTTAAAAAAGCTTGATTTTTATCGTTATTTTCCCGATCAACGGACATGAATTCCGTAATAAATAAATTAACAACCTTCTTTAATTTATTGGCTTGATATTCCGATAGACCATCTATAAGATTATGCAAGTTGACTATCCCAATTACTCAGGAAAAAATTTAAATATTTTTACCATGAAGAGCATGAAGGTCATGAAGTTTTTTAGTAGAGCTTCGCTCTAGTTCTTCATGTTCTTCATGACCTTCATGGTGGAAAAAGATCTTTTCTTTGCATTTTTGGCCGC